>Ga0214544_1001836_pt1 | contig 44694 bp, 15 predicted proteins | sample CNSS3metaG_FD_160074 | JGI IMG/M metagenome (GOLD analysis project Ga0214544, IMG submission 160074) | Root nodule microbial communities from cowpea collected in UCLA plant growth center, Los Angeles, California, USA - CNSS3 | ecosystem: Host-associated > Plants > Roots > Nodule | place: USA...
CAAGCTCCAAAATTGCTTCACCCAAATACCTAAAAATAATTAAAAACAAAAATTAGGCCAAATAATGTGAAATTAGTCCAAATTCGGAACAATGGCCCAATAAAGCCCAACAGATGAAAAACACTCTTATGATGAACAATTAAGCACTAATCAACTGTCTAATGGGTACACAAAGGCTAGTGAAATGGAAGAAAATAATGACTCATCAAAAAGAACAGAAAAATTATCTATAACAAAACTATCATCCTTGGTCTGGGGATTTCTCTGTACATTATTCTTGATAAAGTTTAAAGTAGAACAATTATTCCTCTCAGATAGGTATTAGGACATAAAAATTTCACTCATTGGGTAAACAATATGATAGTTACTTGAGTGAGAACCACAACAACTAGTTGAAGACTTGGTTCCAAGGTCTCTTGGACAACCTGAAAAACAAGTGGAACAGACATAAATACACAACAAAGGATATCATAAGATTAATAGTACAAGTGTTAATAGAAAAATATTACAGCGGTAGCTCCAACCTTTTCCAAAAGTTTTGACGTTTGGGAAGTATTTGCTCAAAGCCCAAACTGTTCTATAATTGGCTCCAAGTGAATCTACAATTATTGTAGTGACACTTGCTCTTTCAGCTCCAACCTTATGTAGAACCTTATCATAGAGTCAAAAGCATGTGAGGTAATGAAGATGCATGGAAGATCAAGTACTCAAGTTCTAAGATTCTCTCTAAGTTCCAAAGTTTTTTCCAAGTGATTAGCAACAACTGCATTTACTTTGTTAGGGTGTCAATATGTTTGAAATTGTTCATTAGGAGTTAATATTTCTTTTTAACCTGTTTTTTAAAAATATTCTAAAAGTAATCCATGCATGTGAATGGACCCAAAGTGTATGGTTAGTTAGAGGGTGGTTTAAGGAGCACGTGAATCAAAGTGTGTGCATTGCACATGCACCTGACCTTGTGAAAGGAAAGGGAAACACATGTATCAAAATTTTTTGGCATTTATTGCTAATCCTAAAACATCATATTCCACTCATCAAAGTGAAGAAAAACTTGCCATGCTCTGAAATTGTTTGTAGGAAGTATTTTGGCTTTTTAGCAGAGTAGGCAAACAACCTTTTCCTTTTTTTTCTTTGGCTTCTGACAAAACGTTTATCCCTTTTGGGTTTATGCATGATTCACTTGATACCAACAAAATAAATAGTACACCACTTACAAAATCAAAAATAGTTCGTATGGTTATCTCACACAACATTTCTAACACATATTTTGTATAAACATCATAATTGATTTTGACTGTTTTTTTTCTCAGGAAAATCACACCTTTGACTTCTTCACCTACCTTTCTTTTATCAAGCACACTATTTCCCACTCTATGGAATGCCTACCATGACATTTTGTGTAAACATAACTAAGAAAAAAAATATACCTTGATGTTTGGGTTTTTCTGCTTGATAAAATTTCTAGCACATGTTATTAATCCTCTAGTTCCTTGACTAATTATGGAAACACAAATATCAGGATGGAAACCTAAAATAAATTATGGAAACCTAAAATAAACTAAGTTAGGGCATGAGAAAGAGAGAAACTGAAATCAATTCAAAAATCGAGAGCAGTGACGCACAACCGGAATGAGATCTTCAAAATGGGACTAAAACGAAATTAGAAAGATGAAATTGAGAGAGAACTAAGACGAAATTAGAAAGATGAAATTGAGGGAGAAATATACTCAAACACGGAGGGTGAGGAATAACGGTGGAAGGCACACAAAGAAGAACGAAAGCTTCTTTGTCTTCCTCGTAGGTACACAATAAAGAGAGAAGAGCTGAATAGTCAAACTGAAAATTGTAAAAGTTACAAGAAAGAGGAAAATGAAAAAAAACTAAGGTGAAACCTAATTTTTTTACCAGGGTTCAATTGAAAACCCCTTACACTTAATTGAGGTTTCTAAAACCTCTTATATTCTCTTTCTTACTAGAGGTTATTACACCCCTTGTTAAAATTGTATATTTTTGTAGTGAAAAGAAAATTTTTATAATGGAGTGACAATATAAACATTATTTTTTTCAATTAATATTTGAAAATTAAACTAATATTCACATTTATTATGTAATTTTTGTTATTTACATTATTAGTTGGTAACACATGCATTTAGTTGTATATATTTTTACTTAAGAAGTAAATAATAATAATAATTTGTAGCATAATTATTGAAATAAAAAAACATTATTAGAGTTATAAAAAATAATTATAAAATGAATAGTTTGTATAATTTTATTGTAGGTAATATTTTTGTATTATAGATAGTTAATTGAGTTTAAAAATTTATATGTTTAATTTATTTGTTTATCAAGTTATATACATTGATATTTTAATTTTGGGTTAAATATGTTTTTGGTCCTTTAACTTTCAGTGAATTTTGAAATTAGTCCATTTCAAAACTTTGGACCAATTTAGTCCTTCATCTTTCGAAATACGTGGATTTAGTCCTTTTAATCAAATTTTGTTAGGTTTATTTGATGTTTCGTACACATTTCATGATTGTATTTGAGTTGTTTATACTGTTTGACACATTTTTGTTTTAATGTTAAATCAAATACTATTATGAAACGCACTTGAAATGTCAAATAAACTTAAATAAAATTGATTAAAATGACTAAATCCACGTATTTCGAAAGATGAAAGACTAAATTAGTCTAAAGTTTCGAAATGGACTAATTCCAAAATCCACTGAAATTTAAGGGACCAAAAACATATTTAACCCTTTAATGTAATTGTCATGAATATGTTTTATCACCATCCAACATAATTGAAGTTCAAAAGATACAAGATCTACGTCAAAATTTTATTATTATGATTATTATTTGTTGTTTGTATTATTTTGATCAAGTGACGTATTATAACTTTTATTAGTGCATAAAAAAGATATTCATTAGAATTTAAAAGATTGAAGTAAAAAAACATTTAAAATATATTTTGATTTGAATATTTGTTTTCCTTTTATATTTTTAAAAAAATATTTTTAAATTTTATTAATTAGGTTTCATTGATGTTTGCAAATTTAATAAATGTTTTGGTTCTCATGAAATTTTATTTGGTATTATAATGTAAAATGTAAACAATTATAATTTATTTTAAACTTTTATTATGATATTATTTGTTCTTTGTATCATTTTGATCAAATGATGTATTATAACTTGTATTAGTGTATAAAAAAGAGATTCATTAGAATGTAAAAGATTGAAGTAAACAAACATTTAAAATATATTTTAATTTGAATATTTTTTTCTTTTTATATTTTTAAATAAATCAACTAAGTTTCATTAATATTTGCAAATTTAATAAATTATTTGGTTGTCATGAAATTTTATTTGGTATTATAATCTAAAATGTAAACAATTATAATTTATTTTAAAGTATTTGATATCGAAGAAACAAACAACCATCCTTCTAATATTGAATATTTGATAATATTATGTTTCCTTTACCATACCTTTTTATTATTTTATAAAAATTAATTAAAATTAATATTGAAGTAGTAAGAAAACAGGTATGGTATGGGGATGAATTTTTTCTACGGGATGGGTATGGGATAGTGAAACCCATCCCCGTCCAGCCCCATTGTCATCCCTATCCACTACTAAAAAAATATAGTCAATCCACTTTTATTGTACTACAATAAATATATAACAATAAATATATAAAATAAATTGCAAAAACAAAACATTTCTAAGTGAGTGAACCCACTAACTCATGGTGAGTCAAACTGGGTTATGAAATTTTCGACTCAAGAAGTGAGTCAGGTTGAACTGACCATTTTTTAGTTCAACCTTGGATGAGTCAACATGTGTGAGTGAGACTGGCTCACTTTAACACTCGTATCTATAACGCAGCGTAAGAGACTAAGAACGTACCGTGGACAATGAGATGGTGGACCCATATATAACGGCAAGTCCCGTTTTGAATGGACACCAATTTATTAATTTATCATTAATGTTATTAATATTTTTAATTAAAATCAATCAATAAACAAATACATTTTCTAATTATTTTATGGGTATAATTAATATGACATTGTATTTTTTTTAAATGATATCATCATACATTCAAAAGATATCATTCAAACTTGTATTTCTTTAGCTTTCACTTTCTTTATTTTTAATTTGATTAGATCGGAGTAGAAAGATAAGAAAATAAGAGATTGTTTAGATTGAAGAAACTTAAGTACATTTAAATGAAAAATTTGTAATAGATATGAATTTTTTTAATTTTTTATTTTGATAATAACATTATAATTATTTATTTATACTAGTAAATAAAAATTTAATATTAATAAAAAATTTAAGACGTAATCTAATATATATATTCACTCAAATCTTCGACGAAGAAAGTTAAGTCATCATTTTTCTTCTTAATATGTGCTAACATTCTTTTCGTTTTTTCGTTTTTTGTGTTTTTATTTTATGTACAATACATTTTTGTGCACATAATGATTAAATAAACGCTTAATTAAGTTCAAAGTTCCTAATGAATTTTGGAAACTTTTAATTGAGTTGTTATTAAATTTTTTAGGTCTATTTAGTACTAAAAATTAAAAATAAAAACTTTTCAATAGAGTATCTGATGTTAGATTGTTGTCAATAACGTGATCGATTAATTGAGTCATGTGATTGTTATCTTACCCTATCATCTTTCTCAGTTCTTACAACATCTAATTTTATAATTTTACAATTTTACAATTTTAAAATTTATTCTATAATCTTATAATTTATTCTATTATTTTATAATTTTATAATTTCATAGTCTTATAATCATATAAATTTATAATCATACAATTTTTTAATTTTTTAATTTACAGTTACAAAATAAATTATAAAATTATGAATATATAAAATTATAGCAAACACTAACATAATGTCTCCTCAATAACAAGTCATATAAGTTAACATTCACATCACCTTATTAAGAGACAAAACTTCATTATCTCGTTTCTTCTCATATTGTCTTCTCCTTGTGTCATTGGTCTCACCATCTATAATGTGAGAGGCTAAGGAAGGATCGGAGTGGGCAGCGAGGTGGTGGACCCACTGGTGGCATCTAGTCCAATACTAATGGACAAACGTTTATTAATTTATCATTAATGTTATTAATATTTTTATTTAAAATCAATCAATAAAATAAATCATTTTCTAATTCTTTTATAACCATAATTAATAGGACATTATATGGTATTGTAATTTAAATCATTAATACTTATAAATTAAATTTCAATTATTAGTTATATTAGAGTAATTTAACATGTAAATGTGATAATGATTTTAATACACAACAAGAAAATGCTTCATTAGTAACCAATTTTAGTGACCAAAAGTTGTTAATTACTATAATTACTAATTTAGATACAAGTTTACAAAGTAAAAAAATTATTGGTTACTAAAATAGTTACTATTTTGAATAAAAGATTATAATTGGTCACTAAATTGGTTTTTAAAATTAGCTACCATAGTTTTGGCTACCAAATAAAACTGGTTACTAAAAATTAGCTACCTAAGTTTTGACTACCAAAATAACTTAGTTACTAAATTGCTCTTTAGTTATTAGTGACAAATTTAGTAACCAATTATAATTTTTTATTTATATTAGTGACTATTTTAGTAACCAATAAATTTTAATTTTGTAAATTGGTATCTAAATTGGTCACCATAGTGACTAACAACTTTTAGTCACTAAAATTGGTTACTAATAAAATATTTTTTTTAGTGATATATCTAATTAAAAATACCAACTAATCAATTAAAAGTTTAAAAAATATTTTATTGGATTAAATATGTTTTTAATATTCATTTATATGTATATATAAACAAATTTTAAAAAATAAAAAGTTTAAAAAAGTTTGAAAACAAATTGAAAAAAAATAAAAAAATAAATAGAAGGTGATGGGCTAGCTCGATCTAGTCCGTTAGCTTGTCCTGGTCCGTTAGTCCGTCTTGTACAAGATGAGTTATCTTTATTGAGCCGTTTCTGTTTGATAGGCTAGCCTGACTTGACCCATTTTTGATGGGTTGAATGAAAACACGTCGAGCTGACCCGTTTTACCATCCCTAAAAAATAATTGAAGTAAAAGAAAAGAAAAAGGAAAATGAAATAAAATAAATCCTTGATCGAGGAAAAAGAAAGATTATGCAGGTGTTATATATTAAGATTAATTTTTTATTTTGTTCATGTATACATGACATTATATGGCTAATATGGAAGGAGGTGAAAAAGAAAGTTAATTCTAAAAATAAAGGGTTGGAGTTAAAAACTACTTTGAAAGAATTTTATAATAAGGTTAAGATCTATTAAACGGGGGTTATTTATCAGTTTTCCAAATTAGTTAACAAATTTTTTATTATGATGGCAAAAAGAAGCATTGCAAATATAATAGAAAAAAGATAATGAATATTTTTCTTTTATATTAGTTCACCTCTAACCTAAACTACATTCAATTCTCTAATGAAAATGACAAAAGGTTATTCTAAAAACATACTTTTACAAATAGTCTTCACTACCACCTCTAGCTTACACGACAGGTTAAACACTACATCTCCTAAGTTTAAACACAAGTTTACAATGTCTCTCTAGGCCAAGTACACAAAGCTTATCTAGGCTATATACACAAATAATGAAAGAATATAAGCAAATGCACGTAAGTTCAATTTTTATTGCTTCGTTGTCAAGTCTTCATGTGGATGACAAACTTCCTTTATCAACACTACAAAAGAGATTTGTTGTGGCATGTGCTTTTATGTTGTTTTTATTGTCAAAGATTTATACATGGATGTTTGACTTTAAGCTAACACTTCACTGCAATACTTATATTTCGGAGATAAAGTAAACACTTTATTTGATTAACTATGTTAATCATACTCACCACATAATTACTACATCTAAGTATTACTAATTCATATTATTTATGTTTGTGAATTTTTTTTAGTATCATGTATAATTGTCACCATTGTACTAAATAATGTTAAATGTGGATTAATATATATATATATATATATATATATATATATATATATATATATATATATATATTCTAACTAAAATGCTAGAAAAAATATTAAATTTTCAAAAGTTTAAAAATATATATGTAATGACTTTGAAAGACTAAAGTTGAGTTGAAGGAATGAAGCATGATGTTTGAACTAATTATGACTTGGACCGATATTTTGAATTGTTTAGAAGTTGTATAACTAAAATACTTTTGAAAAAGATTTTAAAATTTCGTATTACTTCATTGTTGAGATTTCTATGATATTTTCACTCAAGCAAAACCGTGAAGTATGCAATAGCGACCATTGCTCAAAGACAAGAATTTTTTTCCTAAGGCCACAAAAGCTTTGAAAACCATTGACTTAGAAGAAAACAACCACAATTTTTAGCCAACACCTTTTATTGCATTTATGTTTAGAACATAATTATTAAACTTTCCCTAAACAATTGCCTCATTGGGTATAGAACTCGTGACCTTGACTCTAATACTAATTGTTGGATTAATCGTTTACCATTAAGCCAAAGGCTATAGCTAATAGTTAGGGTATAACTCTTTCTACTTAAGATTATAGCAACCAAAGTGTCATGATTTGATTGTGACTTAACACACCTGCCCTCCACCATGAGACAATTGATGCACCTTACAACAATTTAATTATTATTGGGTTACATGATTCACAATTTAAAAATATTTAAAGTTAAATCTTCACAATTTTAAAAATGTGGTCTAAATTATCCATATTTTAACAACCATTGTTTATAACTATCAACATTTTCTACCATATTGCTTAAAACAAATAAGCAACATTTTCTATTGTATTGCTTAAAACAGATAAGCAACATTTTTTGTATGCTCTCTAGGTTTAAGACAAATAAAACTCACTATATAACCAACAATAAAAAAACTGTGGCTTATTCATATTTTACGCAACGGTTTTTCATTTGCTATCATGTTAGCGTTGCCTAATCTATAGGTATGAAGAAGATTCATAGCGTATAGTATAACTAAAAAGGAAACAACATAATGAAGATGCCACCATTTTTTGCCCACATTTTTTATGGGCAACATTTAAAAAAATATTGCCTAAATAATCAACGGTTTATAAAATGTGGCCTTTAGTAGTTTTAAGTCACACTTATATATTTGTGGCATTTTTTATGTTTAGGCAACAATTTTATACATGTGGGTTAGTTTAGTGTGGTCCAAAGTAAAAAAAATTATGTAGTGAATGCTTACCAACATTGATGAAATTTTTAGAATTTAGGGTTATACATCTATGATGATGTGTTAACCATTGTTTGAGTTATGTATTATGTATTTACACTATGATATAATAAAGATTTCATTATTTCACTAATGATTTAAGTAGCATACTAAGATGTCAAGAGGTGAAAGAAGCTAAGGAGGGAGTTCTTACATACCGTGGCATTTGTAGATATTTGAATTTGGATTGTAATGAACTTATCTCATCCATTATTCTTAAATTTGCTTGTAAACCTAAGTGTTGTTTTGGATTAAATGTTAATCTTTGGTGGAACATACTTAGTACTAGTCTTTTGGAATTCTGGAAGGCATCAATCCATAAATATCTTTTGGTATACAAATCCATGTGTATCACTACAAAAAAATCTCTAAATAGTGACCAATTTTAGTGACCAATAATGATTAGTAATTATAGTAACAAATTTAGATAATAATTTATAAAACTAAAAATTATTAGTTACTAAAATAGCCACTATTATGAATAAAAATTACAATTAGTCACTAAATTGGTCTTTAAAATTAGCTATCATGGTTTTGGCTACCAAAGAAAATTGGTCACTAAAAATTAGCTACCTAGTTATGGTTATGAAAATGAGTTAGTTTCTAAATTGGTCTCTAATTAATTAGTGACCAATTTAGTGACCAATTATAATTTTTTTATTTATAATAATGACTATTTTAGTAATCAATAATGTTTAATTTTGCAAATTGATATCTAAATTGGTCACTATAGTGACTAACTATTTTTGGTTTCTAAAATTGATTTCTAATTGAGGATTTTGTTGTAGTGTGGTTTATATGTCTTTTAAAATATTTTTCCATAATTTATAAAACTCTGCATAACTTTTTTTCTTTTCTCTTTTGTTTTTTGTTAAAATGTTTTAATTAATTATAAATGAAGTTAACTAGTCAAGTTAACTAATTTAAATGTCTAACGAAAGTTTCGGTCTCCTAAATTAATAGGAATTATTAAACAATAATATAAATTTAATTCAAATTGTTATAAAAAATAAGTTAATAAATTACATTGAATTTCAATTAACTTTTTATCTCATTTTCTGGTATATTGTATTTTAGTTTTAATGTAAACATTAACAACACAATAAACTAACTTTGACATCTAACAAGCAACTGATAGAAACGGCCAACGATGACTAGCAAAAGTAAATTTTATTCTTAAAAAAAAAAATTTGAAATAACTGCACTATTTTTTTTCTTATAAAATGACATATAACGAAGTCCTTCCAAACATATCAATTTGTTGGTGTTGGAACAAAGACGTTCTTCTTTGAACCATTCACCCATTCAACATTCTTCTCCACACCTTGAATCACTCATATCAGCTTTGCTTTTTCAAGCCTTGAAGGTATATAATACTACACCTTTTAATTTTAAGTATATTCTATTTTTTGTCTCAATATTTTGTAACAACAATTTAATATTTTCTTTTTTTTTTATTCAATGTTTCTTTTTTCTATTTATCTTTTATTCAATGTGATCTTTTTATTTTTCGAAGAGACTTGACGTGATTCATCAGTAGATGTCAATCAATGATTCTCTAGACAATGTTGAACTAAGAAAGGAACATGTTCAATTATTTAAAAAAATATATGTTTAATTACTCATTTAGTCCATGTTTTCGTCTAGAAATATCAAGTTGGTTCTTCAAATTTTTTAGTCTCAATTTGATCTCGATTTGTGCAAATTGATACAATTTGGTCCTGATTTGTGAAAATTTGATGCAATTTAGTCTTTTCCATTAAATTTCTTAAAACAGATCAAGGCTTTTTCATCAAAATTGAAGCTATTTTGTTTTGTTGGTGTAACTAACATAATTCTAGCATCAAATTTTATGAAAAATTCATGATCGGTTTCAAAAAATTTAACAAAAAGAATCAAATTGTATCAATTTTCAAAATCAGGACAAAATTGCATCAATTTTATAAATTAAGACAAAATTGAGATTAAAAAAAATTGGAGAACCAACTTGACACTTTTTGACAAAAATAAGGACCAAATAGAGTGAATTATTAACAAATAGAGAAATAGTATTGAATGATTGCAGAAAAGAAATTATTAAACCTTAATTTTATAGACAAGAACTTTGTTGTGATTTTATTATCTGATGATTTGATTAAAACAGGACCTTTGTCAAAAAGGAGAGGTAGAATCATGAGTGATGAAAATGGAAATGCTCCAAATCTTGAAGTGAATTCCAACCTACCCCCACCAGTGGTCATTAATGATGGATTTGAACCCGCAATTGAATTAGCACCAAATTCACCAAATTCTCCACCAATCTCATGTTTTTGCTTTGAATTTAACCAAGATAACGACGATGACAACAACAACAACAACAACAATAACAACAACAATAACAACAACTTTGAGTACTCCAATAATGTTGAAGTTGTTTCCTTGGTGGTAGTAGGATGCTCTAAGTGTCTTATGTATGCAATGGTTAGTAAGAATGATCTCAAGTGTCCCCAATGCCAAAACACCAATTTGATTCATTTTCATGATGACAACAATTCGGGGAGAGTGGATTAAAATACCTTACTCTGATTTTGTATTTGAATGCTTTGATGCAAGTTCGACATGCTCATCTCCTTAACAAGAAAAAAATCAAAAGAAAAAGTTTTACATTACATATAAAATAGGTTATGCTTAATATATAATTGTGTTACTAGGTTGAATTAAGTCATTATGTTTCCTCCATTATTATGAATCATTAATAAATAAGATAAATTTTATTATCTGAAATAATAGATTGAATTGCGATTATTTTAATTATCTATTGTGAATTTCTTATTTGAATAAAAAAGTAAAATTAATTTTATTTTTAACATTTTGTAGATATAAAATTGTATATATTATTAACAATTATAATTTTATTGTCTCTGGTGTAATCTCGAGATAAATAATAACAAATTCGTATAAGGAAAAATAAAGAAGAATTTGAAATCTTGTAAAAATATACTATCATCTCAAATTCAACTCTCCTTGATTTATAATATTGACAAGAAAGTGAGAATAAGAAGATAACATTATTCTAACATTACATAACTTATATGCTATCTTTTTTATTATATCCCTTACTCTTTTTTTTCAAATATAAATTTTATTCAAAATTTCATTTGTTATTTGTTATATAGTTATTTTATTTTGGTTATGTTTCACATGTTATTTAAGATAGTATTTTATTTATTTTTGGTTAAAATTTCATTGTTGTAAGTGAAAATAAAAAAAATGTTTTTTTTTAATTTAGTAATATAAAACAAAACTTACATAGGTTATAAGAGATACATATTAAATTATATTTAATATTTAATATTTTTCTCGTAAAAATTAAAATTGGAGGTTTTAGGGATTGAAAAACGTAAAACTAAAATTTAAAAAATTCAACGAGAAATAAAAAACAATTCAAGAAAAATCAAATAAGATTAATGCACAATTTCAATAATCAAACAGTTTTAAATCATAGTTTTCCAAAAATTAACATCAAAGTTTGTATAAGTAACTGATTCAATCAATCAACTAAAATTAGAAATGCAAATTAATATCACAAAAGGGAAAATTGAAATCAAGAGAAGAGAAAAATAAACTCAAAACGAATGCAATAACACAATTCATTTTGTTGGATATTGATTTCATGAATTTATCCTTAGAGATTTAGTTATTCACTATTCAATATAAAAAACACGATAGAAGAATAATAGAAGAATATGAAAAGACGACAATAGATAAAAAGGAGGAAAACTAAATCCTTAGAAATTGTGAGCAATTGATTTCTATCTTTTTGTGTTGGGCACAATTAGGTCTCTAATAGGCTCTGACCTAAAACCCAAATTTACAAAACTCTGAAGCAATTATGAGCCTAATTTAGGCTTTAATAAGGTACAAAAGCTCAATTAAAAATATGAAAATTCGTAGGGCTCATTTACATCCGATTTGTCCCAACTTCTAAAAACCATAAAAGATAGCAAAGAAATCCAAATCTAGCAATCTATATGTCCATTTTAAAGTCCTAAAATTTAGAATCCAATACATTTATTACTAATGATAGAAAATGAAATAAGAAAAAAAATGAAAATAAGACAAATAAAAAGTAATATAACTATATATGTGTATACAAACTATGTCCTACCAATCTATTAGTACCATTTAGTAATCAAATTCTTTTAGTAGCTTGGAGTTTTTTTTTGTTTTAACATTTTAGATGTAGCTTTTATACTCTAAAAGATATTAGACAAGTTTGAATTGAATTGATTATACATATTATATCAATAAACTTAACCTTGGAGTGATTATTTCTATTATCTTGTAATACTCAAATTACACCCACAAAATACATATGCAACATGCTATCACACTCAGGATATGAACCTATGATCCTATGAACAACCTTAAGAAAATTCACAAAAATACATAATACAATCGCTATCAATACACCAATATGGAACATAAATGTCATAAAATTTAGTTTATCATTAAACATAAAATTATTAAGTTAACACTCAATAGTTCGTTATATAATAAAATTTGAAAGTAATTGTTAAATATACTCAATAGTTAGTTTATCAATACACCAATTAGAAAATTTTTTTTTGTACAAATAATATGATAGAATGTCATCTAGGTTACAACTTGATTTTTTCCACTATAGATTTCAACTACCTATGATTAGAATTGTTTAATTTTTTATCACGTTTTGTTACATGGGTTTGGTATGACCTTTATTTTTTTTTTGTATTTCTTTTTCTTATTAATATTTTTTTTTTCGTATGATGGTAAATAATTGTTGTGCTATGGATGTTAATATAATTGAGATGTAAATGATTGTTGTGCTATGGATGTTAATATAATTAATCTTTTTTCACACACACATACACACTTTATACGCACATACACACACGTACACACGCCTACACAAAGACACATGTCCCCCCACACAAACACACGCACACACACACATGGTTGCACACTACAAACCACACACACAAATACACACGTTTCTTAGATATAATTGCATGTATCTTTTTATATCTTTTGTATATTAACTAAAAGTCCATTTTTATTTTTGAATAATAAACAATCTTATTTGTTTACACTACCTTTATATGGTTCAATAATTATTTAAATATTTGTATCATTATACACATCATCTTCAATGGCGGACCATACATTTGATAGGAGGAACCATGGCTCCTCCAACAATTTTTCTATATATTTTAAAAAATATTTATATATTATTACTCTATTTATATTAACTTAGTTTGAATTTTTTTAAAATTTAAAAATCACGTTTTCTCTCTATATTATAATTTCTTATACTTCTTTATTTGGTTTATGTATAGGGGACAGGCCGACTACATCCTAGCCCATCTTGCTATGGAAAGGCCGACTACATCCTAGCCCATCTCGCTATGGAAAGGTCGACCACATCCCGGCCTCAGGGAGAAGAAAGGAAACCCAACAAGCGCAGGAAGAAATGGGCTGACATGGTGTAGAGGTCGGGTATATCTCGACCCGTTGCTTGGCCGGGTATATCCCGACCCAATATTGGTCAAGCTTGGTAAGGAGGATGTTGTACAAATACAAACAGGAAGCATACCATCCTAGTAAGAAAGGAAAGAATTGATCATATACAAGGTGTACACAATCTTAGTCAGAAAGGAAAGAACGCACAATCCTAGTCAAAAAGGAAAGAGTTGATCATCGAATACAAACGGGACGCGGATAATAATGACAGGATTACAAAATGAATAATATAAATTAGGGTCTAGCAGCTACAAAGAGGTATGCTTTTCTCACTTTCCTACATTCATCTCATATCGAATCATTATTTGACTTAAGCATTATAGTGCCTACAGGTACCCCACCCTCAAAGTTCATAACTAGACCTAGGGAGAGTTCGAAGAGGAACGGAGGGAGGATCAACATAGGGTTCTTGATATCGTTTGGTTCCATACTAAAATAGTTCCGATCAGGTACAATTTCTCTCTCTTCTGTACCTCTATCTTTTTCTCTCCTTTTATTTCCATCTCAATTTTCACCATCAATTCCTTATTATTTTCAAAATCAATTTGCACTACGGCAAAATTGAGGAGTTAAGGAACATTTTGGACCGAACAATTTCTTCTTTTGAGTAAGTTCATTTTGTACCCTTTTTTTTCAAAGCAATATGTTTTCCTCTTGTATGTGACTTTTCTATGCTCTAGACATATCTATATCTGTTAGAGATCATAAAATCATGCTCTAACGATTGATCAAACTCTTCTTTGTGTAGATAGAACTATTTTAGGCTTTGAAGTTGTGTAAGGGAAGAGCAAGATTTGGAATCTACTCTAAGGTAAGAGAAGCTAATCATTTAGAAGTTATTAGTTTTCTTAAAATATTGAGTCTTGCTTTTAAGATTTAATTTGGGGTATTCATAATTTTATCTTTTTGTAAATATGTGAGAGGTGACAAATTTATATTAGAATAAATATGGTAAAAAGTAAAAGAATTGGTTCTTTTTTCTAGAGGAAGGCTTGTGATGAAGATGAAAAAAATGCATCTATGTCATCTAAAATTGAGAAACTTCATGAGAATAAAAAAATTGAAGAAAACAAAAAATAACTCTCTAAGGTTCCTAAAATTACATATAATGAATTTGAAAATGCTTTAGAACATGATCCGAGAAACGCCTTCAAATTTGGCAATACCCACCTAATCAAATTGATGAGGTACGGAAGGCTTATCTAAAATGGGGTCCATATCAAATGCATCTAGAAAATTATCCATTGTCTGGTAAAGATGATCATCCAAGAAGATTTCAGTACACATGGTTTAGCTTATTTCCTTCATGGTTAGAGTATTCGCCATTAAAAGATGTAGGCTGGATTTTTAGCAAGCACTATGATAATTTATATTGAAAGGAATATTGTAACTAGCTTCAGTTCTGATTCAATTATTGAAGATTTTAAGTCATTGAAAGAGCATAGATGAGCACTCTGACTAAATGTAACTTTTGTTTTTTTTAATATATTATTGTTAATGATAAACTTTATGTTACTCTTTCATATATATTATTGTCATATTGTTTGGATTCTATTATCATGAGTGTTTGTTTTGAATAGAGAAAATGACGTAAAGAAATGAATTTTTTTAATTAAAAAAATTTATATATAAAAAATATAATTTGGTCCCCTACCGTGGCGGATCTTGACCAAGAGTTTTGGAGGGGCCACAATAATATAATTTTTTGATTGTTTGATTGGACCATTAGTATAACACTTTGTGAAAATAAAAGGATAATACACAATTGGAGGGTCTTTTTAGATCCCTCTCATAACCTTCTATTTATAATGATAAAAACTGATACAATGGAAGATGAAAGATCAAAAGACTACCCTAAATACCTAGGTACAACTCATAGAGTGCACTAGACTTATAAATACAGCTGGAAGTAATTCCCAACACACAACTCCCTATTTTAGACTTAATAATTACTCTAACATAAATTTAATAATTATTTCAACACTCCCCCTCAAGCTGGAGCATACATATTGTATGTCCCAAGCTTGGGATAGATAAACTCAATCTAAGTCCTTTTGTCAGCACATTATAATGGACTTCAAGAGTAGCTATCAAAACCAAAAGAACAATTAAGTCCACGTAACTCCATTAGTAGAGATTTGAGCACAAACTGCAAAGTAGACATCTTGCTTCACAAAATATTTGGAGATGTTTCAGTGACAAAGAAGGTTAGTGCACTGCCATTTGACAATGGCCAGCGGATATCATCTTGGCTGGCAGCAGATAGAGGGCAGTAATCAGCTAACAACAACTATGGAGAATAATATTAAATGGAGGTGCACAACCACATAACTTCAATTAGGATGAATCAATCCCAGAAGATTGCCATCAACGACATATGGTGGCCAACAGTGGCAAACAGCAACAGATTGCGACAGAGAAGATTATCATCAACGACAAATGGCAGCCAACAGTGGCGGACAACAATAAACTACGGCTAGACAAGATTACCATCAACAATGGATGGTGGCCTACAGTGGCTGACAGCGACAACTACGACAGACTAGATTGCCATTTTCGAACGGCGTGGACAATGCCAAATAGACTAAATTCCAACAGCCAGGCTTGAGACAAATAATAATGTTGATGCCTTAGATGATAATGTAGAATCCTTTCTGTCAAATGATGGTGGAGATGGTGGAAATGTCTATGGAGTAGTGAAACAAAGCCCAGCTGAGCAACAGAAAGAGTCTTCAAAGGGTTTCACCTTTGCAGAAGTTAGTAGCATAAGATCGAGGAACATCAAAGTTACTTGTTGTCACTTTTCTTCAGATGGAAAGTGGCTCGCCAGTGCTGGAGATGTCATGAAGGTTGTCTTCTGGAACATGGACACTTTTAAGACAGAGAACAGTCCGATGTGTACAAGAATATAGTGGGCACTCTTCAGCTATAATGTCTCTTGATTTCCATCCTAAGAAGACTGAACTCTTCTGCTACTGCGACGGAGAAAATGAAATTCGGTTTTGGAATATTAATTCTTCCAATTGCTTTCGAGCAACTAAGGGAGTTTATTCACGAGTGAGGTTTCAACCTAGACTGGGGCATTTACCAGTAGCCAGGCTTGAGACAAATAAGTTATTCCCTATAGGCTTGAGAAATTTCCCAAATCACTGAATAGACCAGAAACAGACCAGAAACAGACTCCCCCTCATGCTGTGAGCAACCTTCAACCCTCATGCTGCGAGGAAGAAAATGATGGCTCAGGCATTGAAGCTGTTACCAGTGACACACCTGTTTGCTATCAACAGTGACAATAGACTCAAATTTGTAGTGACATTAGGATAAGGAGAAAACAGGGAGATCCACCAAACAACTTCGAACAAAATGAGACTGCAACAACACCTTAGACTGGAGGCAATAGCGTGTTGCGAGCAGAGAAAAAGATATATTGCAGAAACGCAATAAACAAGAAATCATAGGGTTTCAAGAAAGAGGAAAAACTTAGGACACCCACCAAATGACTTCGAAACCAGGAACCAAGGGAATATATGGACTCAGCTTGCTCCGGCGAGTCGTATGGCCATGACATGAAGAACATCGGACTCACGCGCTCAACAGTGGCGCGAAGAACTGACATGCGTGACGGCGCGTGGAGACGAATCTGGCTTTGATCCCTGCGAGGTTGGACGTCGCTCGAAGAGGCGACCCTGATCTGGTGGTCGCCGGACGAAACTGCGACAATAGTCGACGGCGGCCCCGGCCGGTGGCCGGCGATGGCGGAAGACGGCGGACAGAGGCGCACTAATAGTGAACAGTGGTTCACATTGTTGAATAGTTAAAAAAAAAAAGAGTGGGTAGCTTTAGATAGTGATGGAAAGCCGCTGGCAGGTGGCCGGAGGCAGAAGGCGGCGACAAACAGCAACAAATGATGGACATTAATGAAAATGCAGTGGACAGAACTGAGATTAAGAGAACAGGATGCACATTGAAATACTTCAGACATTAATGAAAATGCAGTGGACAGAACTGAGATTAAGACTACCCTAAATACCTAGGTACAACTCATAGAGTGCACTAGACTTATAAATGCAGCTGGAAGTAGTTCCCAACACACAACTCCCTATTTTAGACTTAATAATTACTCTAACATAAATTTAATAATTATTTCAACACACTTTAAAAAAATGACTCTTCTATAAAACAATTGGATCGTTAGATTGAATTATTAGTATAATGTTTTAAATACTTTAAAAAATGTGAAGAAGTATAATTTAACTTGTTTTCATCTTCACGTGTAGCTTCCCTTTTACTACTTCTACAAAATAAATCCATTATTCTAGTCTTCATCAATATGTTTTTTTTTTAAATATATTAAAAAATAATTTATCACAATCTAATAAAACATTGAGAGACATAAGTATCAGAAGAAAAATATATTATAATCAAGTCACAATTAAAAATTGATTATTAAAAAACATATAATACATTTTTTTCTTCTATAATCATAAAAAATAAGTATACAAAAGGCTAATGAGATAAAAAATCATTTTAATAACTATTAAACTAATATTTCATAATCAAGTAAGACAAGAGAGAGTTACATTTTTTTTTCTTTGAGAAATGAAGGAAACATATGAGAAATGAGAGCAAACATAATAAGTATGTGTCTAACTTCATTTCTCTTAAAAAAAACATATGATAGTGAGGGATAAGTACAATTTTGTCAAAAATTAAAAAGGCAATGACAGAAGAAAATAAAAAAATATTTTAATAAATGTTTGGTTTAATTACTTTTTTGGTTATTGTTTCCAAAAATGTAAGTTGATCTTCCAGTTTTTTTAATTTCAATTTAGTCGCAATTTTTTAGTCGTAATTTGATATTTTTAGACGAAAACATATACTAGAAGACTAATTAAACCTAAATATTTTTTTATTATATTGGATTTTATGTTTTATTATTTATTAACATTAAATGTTGTATTTTATAAAAGAAATAAAAAGACACAATTTAATTATCATCAATTTCTAAAATATACTATTTATAATTTTAAAATTTTTTAAATTTTTAAATTTTTAAAAAGTCAAAAAATGGATATATAATTTTGAAAAAAATAAAAAATATTTGCGGGACGGCCTAGGCCCCTCCCTACTCCTCTGATGTTCCGCCTCTGATTTTCTAAAATTTTTGTTCAAGTTCCACCTGATTGAATAAGATACTTTATATTAAAAACAAAAGTCTACGTTTAAAAGAGGATTGGATATAATAAATTTTTAAAAGTATTTGTTTAAATGCATGTATGATCCTAAGCATAATTTTTATTTCACTATTTAAAAATAATTTAGACATAGTAAGTTTATATAAATATAATTTTTTTTCCTGTTAAATAGAATTCATGTGATAGTCTACCTTATTAATATATAGTTTATACTATTTTACTCGTTGTATAACATTTAAATTTAAATGTATCAAGTATAGTCTCTCACACTAACATGTACTCTTAACGACGTATACAACTTCATTAAATGCTAAATAAATATTTAAATTTCATAACCAAAAAATATTAAACATACACACAATCTTTTTATAGCTTTTTATAGAGTGAACCTTGAACCTGCAATTTTTCATTATGAATAAAAATATTTTGAAGTAAGGTCATACGTATTCTCTGTTTATAGAAATAATAATTAATAAGATTTTAAATTTGTATCATAATGGAAAATAAAAGTATTTTAGAAAGTGAAACTAATTTTTAACATTTAATACATTTAATTAAAGGTAGTCCAAATATAAACATTAAATATTGTTAATGTCTTCACTATATGTAATCAACTTACAACCTCAAATCCAATTAAAAGGTTATGTTTTTTCTGATATTTTTCTAATAGTTTTTCATAATAGACGATAATAAAGTATCTATTATTTTTTTTCTAAGAGAATTCATCATCCTGTTGGCCCTAGATTTTAATCATGCATATTTTCACCAATATTGATGAAGAGACAAATATATTTAAAGAATTTTCATGCAATAATAAATTCACTCAACGAACTAGAATCTGTTCAATGAATCATTAATAATTACTAATACAAATTTTAATTGTATCTTTCTCGGTGAGGGCCTATTCGTTCAATGAATCAGTAAATATAGTCCAGAGTAATAACCAACTTCACGAACATGTTACTCAACAAGTCCCATTTCATTGAGTGAAATTCTACTACAAATATAAAAAGGTTATTAAAAAACAAACTAAAAAATGACTGAGCTTTTTCCATGGGCCTTGTAAAACATTTGTAGTATGTATATCATATATAGGAATTTGTACAATCACTTAGTGTCTAGTTTTACATTTTTTTGGAAACATATATGTTTGATATTTACCTTTTAAAATCCCTTAGTTTTTTCTCTACTTTCCATACTTCCTTTTTTTCTTTTACATTTGGAAAACTTTCAAACTCAACATTGTAATTCAGTTCTACTTCAAATTTGTAATGTTCCCTTTAAATAATAACATAATCAAATGTTACACAAGATAATATAAAGAACAAAGTTGCGGAGTATAAAGTCACTCCTTACATATATCCAAGGTATTTAAAATGAAATATTAAGGCACACCACAATGCCAATAACAAGATAGAGAAATAGTTCGACAATATTCAAAATAAATGCTTAGAGAGCAGATAATACATAAGCCTCAGCCTAAAAAGGGAAACTCGAAAATAAGAGGATTCGACCCGAAACAAGCTAAGCAGCGGAATCTCCATCAACCTGACCACTACGGGGAGTTCTCGCATATGCTCCCATCAATAAATTGATGATCATCGCAAAAAGAGAAAGCCACACACAGAACATACAAACAAGCATAAAGGGTAAGCTAAAGTGGAAAAACGTTTTATCATACAATTGCATACAATTTTATAGCCAAAGATACATACATCAACCAAGCATGTGATGACTCGCAAACAAGACACTAAGACACAAGACATGATTATCCGGATACATATAATTAGTCGGATTCACGGGATGCTTGCACTTGTGGTGGTCTCTACTCCTCTTCAGAGCCAATTGCCAATGAGTTTCACCCTACCACTCACAAGGTTAGCTTACAAACATCTAAGGTCGTTATCATGCGAAAGACTAGGACCTCCTACTACTCTCACCACTTGAGTCAGTACGCTCTACGTGAGACTAACTGACTCTTTAGAGTGCTAGGATGCAATCCTTACTTGAATCCTTACTAAATTATATAATAAGGCACCACCACGAACTTTGTGGAATTATGTCCTAAATATGAGGCACCACCATGAGCTCCCACTAACAGGGGTCATGGAATTACATCCTGACCATAAGGCACCACCACACAACCATCGTGGAATTACGTCCTGACCAATGAGGCACCACCATGAGACCTTACCTAGAGATCCATGGAACTACGTCCTGACCAATGAGGCACCACCACGAAACCTTCGTGGAATTACGTCCTAACCATACAAACATCATGTTTCTCCAACCAACATAAAGTCATTATACATACCAATTCCATGTCAACATTTATAACCAACCATCACATTCATGTTACATGCCAAGATCATGCCAAACTCATCAATTACAGCCCATAAATCATTCAATACATGAAAAATCACTCATTTCATGCTTTAACATAGTAATTTAACCAAACATGAGGCAAACATCCAAGAACAGAGAAGAAAACAGGACCTTGGCACATTCTCACTCAGTTCTCGCTCAGGCTCAAAGGCCTCGCTTAGGCGAGAGGTTTCTCTCACTCAGGCGAACTCCTTTCGCCTAAGTGAGGGCTCGAAGAGTGGGAATAGTTTCTTTCTGCGATTTCTCGCTTAGGCGAGACCTCCTCGCCTGAGTGAGACCACACCTCGCTCAAAATGAAGGCTCATCGCCTAAGCGACAACTCGAGCAGAAAACCTGGGCGAGCCTCTGTTAGTCTCGCCTAGGCGAGACACGCTCGCTTGGGCGAGAAAACCAGAGCTCACCACTATTCACTCGTGCAACAGTCAAGCATTCAAGACCCAATCAACATTTATCAACATTCCAAGCAATTACAATAGTATTCAGGCATTTTAAACACGAAAACGAAGCTACAACAAACATATATGACTTGAAAACGTGAAACCCTAACTTCCCTTACTTGGAAGAGCTACTGTGAGGGTTTTGAGTATGAGCAGAGAAGTACCACAGCTCCTAGGACATTTTAGTGAGTCGAAAACAAGGACACCAGAGCAAGGATAGATTACTACAGTTAGCCCTAGTTGGAACCGCGAAAATCAACTAGAAAAGAAAGAGCATAGGTTGGAACAACTTACATGAAGCAGAAAAATGCTTGAGCTAGCTTGACCAAGATTTGGGACCAAACCCTAGCAGAGCACAACTGTAGTTCTAAAAGAGGGAGAGAGTTGTTTTCTGAAAAGTGAAGTGAATGAGATGGTTAGGACAAGTTTAGGGGTTTGGACACCTTATAGGTCAGCCTTAGACCAAAGTGATTAGAGTAGGCCCTTTAAAAGTAGGACAACAATTAGAGTGAGCCTTAAAAATTTCATATTCTAATTGTTTCATAATCTCTTTATTTTGTAATCTTTCTATTTAATATTTGCGCACATCATTACTTCATAACTTTCTAGTTTTCAGTTTATTTATTTATTTTTAATTCATTATTGGTCGGTATTTGATTTTTTGCATTTTCAATGTTAATATTTCAATGTTATGTATGCGGAATTGGTTTTTTCTTCTAAAACTCTTTCAGTTACATATTGAATTGAACATAGGATCACACAATTACTATTCTTGAATAGAACTCGTAACTCTAATTTGAATTAAATACCATAAAAAAATTTCCACTAGCAATTTAAAATTTATTTTTTTAGGAATATATATATATATATATATATATATATATATATATATATATATATATATATATAAAATTTTTGTGTTTATGACTAATCCTATAATTCATGTATACTGGGTTAATCATTCGAATGGTATCCACTTTGGTAGGGGTGTCTCAATTTGGTACTCGCTCTTAAAAAAGTGTCAATTATGTTCCAACTTTTGAAAAGTGCCCCAATTAGGTTCTTTTCAGACAAATATAATTAACACCGTTAGTGGCGCGCCACATGTCACTCTCTAATTTTTTTTATTTCTTTTTTAATTTTTAATTTTTTTTTTGCAAATTTTTTTTGTTGCCACGTGTCAAATCCTTAGTGTGACACGTGACAATGTGAGTGCCACATGGCAGGATAGTGCCACATTTGTTAAATGTTATTGTTGTGATTTCAATTTAGTCCTCATATATGTCTTATTGTTTTAATTTAGTCCCCACTTTTGTGCCTTTGATTTAATTTTATCCCAATTTTTTTTAATGATTGAAAAATATTTTTATAATCCATTTTTTATAAGATTAAAACTAATTAAATATAAATATTTTTACAAAATTAAGTACTGATATTTATATTTTAAAATTTAGTGGTCAAAGAATACATTAACAAAATATGGGTTAATAATATACAATAGTGTAATATGTTAAAAAGTCATTTTTAATATAAAAAATATTAGTATAACATTTATACAAATAATAAATTTGGTCTGAAATTGGAGAGAGACAATATTATTCTATTTTGAAAAAAAAAATGGGTAATTATATTTTTCTATTAGTATAATATTTTTGTACCACTAAATTTTAATGTAAATATCAGTACTTAATTTTGTAAAAATATTTATACTTAATTAGTTTAATCTTATAAAAAATAGATTAAAAAATATATTTCAATTATTACAAAAATTAGGACAAAATTGAATCAAAGACACAAAAGTTGTGACATCCCATTTAATAGAATAAATCTACTCAATAAAGCATCACAAAATTATAATACTAAAGGAGCAATCAGATGAACAGGGAACATAAGAAAGTTAACTGTTACAGTCATCCAAGAGGGTACAGGAATAGAAACTTAGGCATACCACAATGGTCTAGCCAAAAACGTAATCTAAAATGGTTCAACAGTTTTGCAAAAGGGGTTGCCACTAAGGCAACTATTACAAAAGGCCTCATGGCCGTGAAACTGCTCCTAAGAGCCATCGAGATAGAATAATCTAAGCTGCACCGCTGCTACTCCCAGATCCACCTTGAACATCCCTCTCATCTACCCCACCGAAAGGTGATCATCGCAAGAAGGAAATAACATGAAATGAAAGGGTAAGCTAGTGTAATTTAAATTTAACATATTATAGCAAATAAGTACGTAAAACAGTCCAAGCATGCAAATCAGTAGGGCCAAAGAATCATGTTATAACAAACGAGCAAGACACTATGACTCAATTATCCAGATACATATACTAAGATCAGATTCACTGGACGCGTGCACTTGTGGTGGCCTTTATTGCTCTACAGAGCCATTGCCAATGGGTTTCACCCTACCACACACAATGTTAGCCTTTAAGCGTCTAAGGCCATTATCCTGCCAAAGACTAGGGCCTCCCGCTACTCTCACCACTTAGGTCAGTTTGCTCTACTTGAGACTCACTGACCTTTTAGAGTTTCAGGATGTGATCTTTACTTGAATCCTTATCTTAATATATACACTACACACCAACATGAGATCTCCCCACGAGACTCATGGAATTACGCCTATCTCACAATCAGAATCATGTTTCTCATACAATTCCCACCTCATTTATTTCATTCATCCACTTCTCATGTTAAAACATCACAAATCCACAATTTCATGATCAATCTCATACCAAGCATGCCAATTTTGTTCATAAAATTCAAACACCCAAGCATATTCACGTACATCCTTTTTAGGAAGAATAATCTAGACAAGACATGCAACAAATCATCCAAACAGTCAAGAAAACAGTGACAGCACGCACCACTGCACCAGTCTCGCTCAAGCCAGGAGCCTTGCTCAGGCGAGGAAGCTTGCCTCGCTCAAGCTGTGGGCTCTCGCTTAGGCGAGACTGCAACGGTGGCCCCTGGGAGATTTCACGAGCTCTTGCTTGGGTGAGGCCTTCTCGCCTGAGCGAGACAAGGCGTTGCTCAAAACGTGAACTGGTCGCCTGAGCAAGCGCTCGAGGCAGAATCTTGGGCGAGCTTATGCTATTCGCCTAGGCGAGACGAGCTCGCTTGGGCGAGAATACCAGTTCTCCCCCACTGTTCCACGCATGCAACCCAGAAACAATCAAACCAAACATCTTACTTTTGATCTCACACAAGCACAAACATTTTCAAATCATTTTAAGCATAAAACAGTAGTGAAACAAGCAACATACCCCAAAAACGAAAAACCTAGTTTCCCTTACCTTGCTTAGATGCTAACAAGACGCAACAGACCCACAACTAAGGAGTACATCAGCTCCAAGGGCTAGAGCAGTGAGCTGAAACATAGAACGAAGACAAACCAGGGTATGAGACAAAACCCTAACCAGACCAACACACTTAAACGGTGTAAAGAGGAGGAAAATAGACACAAAACCTTAAGGTTCAACTTACTTGAAGGTGAAAAGGATTTTGCTAGCTCGGAGATGAAAGAATATTGTTCCCTAGTAGAGCACTTTGCTGGATATATGAGAAGGAGAGGAAGGAGTTGTTTCTGAAAAGGTGACAAGGGAACAATGAGTCAGCTCGAAGGGGTATTGGGTCCTCTGAAGGGCTGGTCTTGGGCCTACGAAAAGGCCAGGCCCAAACCTTTATAAGCTGAAAAAGGGGCTTACAAACGTGGGGACTAAATTGAAACAATGAAACATATATGGAAACTAAATTGGAATAAGGACAATGACATTTGACACACATGACATTATCCTGCCATGTGGCACTAACATTGCCACGTGTCATACCAGGGACTTGACATATGACAACAAAAACTTTTTGCAAAAAAAAATTAAAAAACAATTTAAAAATTAGAAAAACCAAAAAGTGACATGTAGCGTGCTGTTAACCGCGTTAATTATTTTTTTTAAAAGAACTTAATTGAGGCACTTTTTAAAAGTTGGGACATAATTGACATTTTTTTAACAACGGGTACCAAATTGACACATTCCTACAAAAGTAGGTACCATATAATTAATTAAACCTATACATAATGAACTAAAGAGAAAATGGGAAACTCAAAAGTTGCTTTTCCATAAGTTTTAAACTTAGATATTCAAATAACAAAATACCTCTTAAAATCCTTAAACCTAATTCTGAAAGTAAAAATTAAGTTTCAATTGGTACTTATGATTATGATCCAAGTTAATCACTATCACTAAATTAATATATTAAAGTTGTTTACCGTAGCTATGTGGTATAAAATAAAATACATACCCTATATTACTTTTATTAATCACTTAATACATTAAAAGTATGAAAAAGGTGTATATGATAAATACATGTGTTTTGTCTGACAAACAATAACAATATGACAACATGGAGATCATTCCATTATATCTAATAAGTGATTAATGATGACCAAATTATAAGTACAAGATTTTATTTAAGCTGACATCAACTTAAAGAATATTCTTGAAACTTAAGTCTAATGTAAGAAATGTATTCTCCACCGGTTATTAAAGAGATTCACACCAAAATCAAGTTTCATTCAAATATTTATTAAAATTCAAAATAAAACTGAAATATTCGGCAACTATATGTCTAGTGCCGGTACTTAGTAATGACAAAGGGGGTCATGGCCCCCAAATTCTTTTACATTTATATATTGATATATAATTTAAATATGTTTTTTAAAAATAAAATATTTTTAATATATTTTATGTAATTAATATTTTCAATTTTTTTATATATTTATATCTATATATAAGGAAAAGTCTTTTTCTTTTTATATCTATTTTTTAATTTTATCTTTTAAATATCTTTTAAATAAAATTAATTATTTTATTAATATTATATTTTAAGTTAGTATTTATTTAATTTAACTATTTTTTATTTGATTATTTTTTTAAACTTAATTGTTATAAATAAAAATTAATTATAATAAAATTATAAAAATTATTTATATTTAATTTTATAATTATAATTATAATAATAATTATTATTATAATTTTATTATTTTTTATCATCATAAAAAAAGTAAATACAATATTTTTACTAGTTTATATAAAAATTATGAGATTATGTTTTTGGTTCTTATTTTTGTTTAAAAATATCAAATTGGTCCTCAAATATTTTTTTAGTTTCAATATGGTCCAATTTTTGAAAAAAATGATGCAATTTATTATTATTATTTTTGTTAAATTTCTTGAACCGGATCAAGGTTTTTCATTAGGATTGAAGTTGTGAATAAGGATGATTTCTTTTGTTGGTGTAATTGACATAATCCTAGTGTCTATTTTGATGAAAAATTATTGTTCCGCTTCAAGAAATTTAACGGAAAGGATTAAATTGCATCAATTTTTAAAAAATCGAAACCAAATTAAGACTAAAAAAAATTAGAGGACCAACTTGACATTTTTGGACGAAAAAAATATACCAAGAGGATAATTCAACCAAAATTTTGACACCCTTAAAATATTGGCCAAAGATTTGTCACTGTTATGTCAACTCAGACACAACTATCTACCTAGTACCTTGTAGGACGTTAGTAGGATGTTTGTAGGATGTGTGATTTTATTACTCTTTAAGTAAAAAACTATAAACTATATAACCTAGAGAGATAAATACTTCCATTTATCACGAAAGTTGAATGTTATATTTGTTAAATTTACTTAAAGAAGGAAAAATGTAACATCCCGTTTTGATAGTTTTTATGCTATCAAACAAAACATTATATTATGATAATTCAAGCAAATGATAGGAATAAGCCGAATTAAAGTATCAATACCATACATGTACTGCCTATACATACAGCCTTAACCAAAAAGGGGTTACAAAACACCTAACCATCTAAGGCAAAATAAAGGGTGAAAGCTACTACTGGAAGCGTCCAAACACTACTCAACTCCTATCCAGGAGGGGTGTATCATCACCTGCACTTTTAGCTGCTCACGCCAATCATTAAGGGCGATCATTGCAAAAGAGAAAGACACACAGAACAAACATATGCAAGAAGGGTAAGCTAACTTAAATAAAGAGAAATCATGCAATTTAATAATTAAGCATCAATCAAGGTCTATCACAATTATCAAAATTGTTCATATCGCCGCCATCATAACACACAATCACAATTCTAGACTCGATATCCAGATTATGTAAGTGACATTGGAGCTCTTGGTGGCTTGCACTTGTGACGGTTCCCAAACTCTGCAGAGTTTTGGGCACAAGGGGTATTTACCCAACCACTCCTAAGGTAAGTCCCCTTCATGTCTATGACAGATTGGGTCCATAGACTAGGACCTCCTGCTACTCCTCCCGACATAATCCATTATACTCTATATGAGTCTTAATGGTTATAGGAGCGTCAGGTTGCCATCAATATGAGTCCTCATGTCCTTACATTCACTAAAACCATCATCCTTAGAATTTCCCTTGAAATCCTAATTCCATCACATTCTCAAGTACACCAAACTCACACAATTCCACCAAATAGACTATTATTCATAAAACTCAAGTACAAAACAGGCAATCATCACTTCAGTCTACTTAGCATAGCTTCATTTAATCTAAAACAAAGAAGATAATCCAATTCTGTAGTGAATCTCGCTCAAGCTAGAGGATCTCGCCTGAACTAGAGAGTTATCTCGCTTAGGCGAGTCACTCTCGCTTGGGCGAGACTCCAAACAGATAGCAACCCCAAAATCTGAGCGAATTCTTGCTCAGGCTAAGCTGTTTCGCCTAGACGAGATTGACTCTCGCTCAGGCGAAACCAGCTCGCCTAGGTGAGACCTCGCGCAACATTAGGGGTGAATTTCTGGTATTTTCGCTTAGGCGAGAGCTGCTCGCCTGGGCGAAACCATCAGAATTTCAATATGTTTTCACATGCAATCCACACAGTTCATGCCAAACTCGAAATTCACCACACACAATTGTTTACACTCATCAATCAACACCCAATTCATGCAATTCTAACCCTAATCAGCGATTTCTTTGCGAAATTAGAGTGAGAGGTTAGCTTCCCTTACCTTTTTATGATTTTTGGACTTAGTAAGATACTACCTCAACAGGGAGAGCTCAGAACCTCAATCCAACCTAAGAAAATGCAACACAGTGTTGCAAGAGAAGGGTTAGACCTAATTAACCCAGAAATTGAAGATGAATTCTGTGGGGAGAGTCAGAAGGAGCTGTAGTTGGTTTAACTCACTATGAAGAGGGAAACGAAGGTTGTAAATTCACAGAGGGTCCAGCAGGGGCTTCACTTCCAAGACCTGAATGCAAGAGTAAGAAACTGTGACTGAGGGAAGAGAGAATTATGAAGGAGGAGAGGCTGATGAAGTATTCAGTGTGTGAGGAGAGTGTAGGGAAGAAGAGTTAGTGTTCTGTGTTTGGTAAGAAGCATGGGTCTCACAAAAAATCTACAAAGCTAAGATTACAAAAATAATTATCAGATTAATTGATTTTCATATTGTGTTTTCATTATTTTTCACACTATGCGATAAAAAAATTTCTCACTAATCAATACCAGCCACTAATAAATGATATAAATTAATTAAATTATTATAAAAAGATTAAGTTAATAAATCATATGAATTTTTAATTTTATTTAATTTATTTTCTGAACTATAATTCCATCTCTAGCAAAACAATAACTTAACAATATAATTTTGCCAACTAATTATCAAATCGCATGTCAAGAAAGGAAAATAACTCCTTCCTTTCTTCCATATAAAATGACATAAGGTACAACTCTTCAAAGCATATCACAAGGTTGTTGTTGAAGCTTTTTATACCATTCTCCTATAAATAATTAGCTAAGTTAGTTTTTTCCTCCAAAACTTAAATTATCTTTAGATTGATCTATCACGCCTATAAGGTACACATACTCACTTTGCTTTTATTTTATGAAGTAATTTGTTGATTTGTTTCATTTATCTAACAATATCCACGTGCATGTCAGGACGACAGACACGGCACATTAGCACATACTGTCAACGTGAATGGAACACCGAGAGAACCTTCCATTCAAGATTACTACGGGACATGACAGTTAACGAATTTAACATTGAACATTAGTTTTCTCGCGAAGTTTCTCCTTGAATACGCGCACAAATACATCTATAAAACCTAAGATCGCATCAAATTTTAATTCCAACGTTAAAATTTTTCTAAACCCCAAAAAATCACGAAACAATGGAACCTGAACAAAGATCCATAGAGGTGAAACTCATCTCGTGCAAGGACCTCAGAGCCTTCAATTTTTTCCAAAAGCTCACAGTTTACGCCACCGTCTTCATCGACAGCGAGGATCCGAAGAGGGAAATGACGGAGGAACGGAGGCAGCGACAGCGAACCCTAACGCACAGAGAAAGCGACGGCGATGGCAGCAACCCCGAATGGAACAACTACGCGCGTTTCGATTTGGGGAAGCTTTCGCGCTCGCCGTGCCACTCCGATTACGATGATCTCTTCCTCTGCTTTGAGTTCCGCCACGACGGCGTCATCCTCGGCGATAAAATCGTCGGCGAGTGCCGCGTGGCGTTCTCCGATATGATCCGCGACGGAGCCGCCGGCGCAGCGAGGATCGTGAGCTACGAGGTTCGATCCCCCGAGGGAAAGCCGAATGGTGTCTTCAATTTTTCGTACAAATTGATTGGGTTTGGGATTGGGATTGGAAATTGGGGTGGGATTGTTAGCGGAATGCACTCGTCGCAGATTCTCCAAGGGAGAATCTCCGGGTACCCTGTTCTGGCACCGGAGGATTGCGCGTGCGCTCCCAATAGGGTACAATATCCCACGTGCGAAATTGATAACACGTGCTGCTACCCAACGGTCGCGTTGCCGGTGGGGTGTCCCGTCTATCCGGCAGCTGCTCCACCGCCGCCGGTTATGCTTCCGTCGTATGGAGAGTTTCATTTCAATTACCCACAATCGTCGTCACCGCCGCCGCCGGTTGCGTATCCATATCCTCCCCCGCCTCCTCCGGCGGTGCATGCTTATCCTCATTTTGGGCCGGAGGCCCATCCATGGCTACCAGGCCCGTATAGTGAACGCAGGTGGTAATGGACTAATGAAGGGTTCAAAGGCCATAATTTTTCTGAAGTGTTTATTTTGACAACGTGTAGTTGTATAGTTTTTTTTTTTTTTTTTTTTGTTTTTTTTTTTTTTTGTAGGGTTTTCCATATTTTATATACGGAAATTTTGTTGTAAACTTTGTCGTTAATATTTTAATTTTATTTATTGTTGTTTTGTTGGCCGAGGGAAAAGGAGTTTTTACCTAATTGACCTAACTTAAAATTACTAACTTTAAGCACTTCTTAATCAATATAAATCCAAATGAAAATGTTAGGTGTGGGACCCAAAATTTTCAGCCCTAATCTCTTCTCTCTCTCTGCCACCCACTCCACTGAACTTCATTACTCTTTACAGCACCCCTTCTCTCTTCTTTTCCTCTACCTTCTCTCTACCAAAAAGAGAATTCTGAACTTACTCTTCATCCATTTCAGAGCCCAGACCTGAGACTAGCTCATGATCCCCTATCTCAACTACAATTCCCCTCCTCCATGTAAGTTGTACCTAACCTGTACATTTTTCTTCTTCAATTCGAAAATTGTAAAGATTTTCTTATTGTTGAGTCAATTTTGAGAACCAACAATCATTCTCATTCTCTGAACTTGCATTTCCAGCTCATTAGGTTGTACAATTGAGGAGCTCTTGGTTGAAAGGATTCTAACTAGTTAAAAACCCTATAGAGGTAAGGGAAGCTAACCCCTTTCTTTAAATTTTCTAGATGATCCGTGAATAAGCTTGAATTGCTTGTTTAATTTATTAATTGACGCTTGAATTGTGTGATTTTGGTGAGTAATTGAATGATGTTAAAAGGAAACTGACTTGCTGCATGAAAGAACATATTCGTGTCCTGATATTTTCGCCTAGGCGTGTAACGCTCGCCTGAGCGAAAATACCATGAAACGCCCTTCTGTTTCTGCGCGAAGTCTCGCCTAGGCGAGCTGGGGTCGCCTGAGCGAGATTATGATCTCGTCTGGGCGAACCAGCTTAGCCTGAGCGAGGGTTCGCCCAGTTTTTCTCTTTTTGCCACTATTAGTGCCTCGCCTAGGCGAGACTAACTCGTCTGAGCGAGATGACCCCTCGCCTAAGCTAGACTTTCTAGTCTGAGCGAGAGGTACTGCAGTAGTAGTGTTTCAAATCTGTTTTTCTTAGTAAAAATATATGTTTTAAAGCATCTTTTTGCAATTTAGACTTTGTATGATTAGAATGCTACCATTGATGTGTTGAATGATTTAATTGGATGAATATAAATATGAAGAGAGGAAGTTGAATGGAATTTCAAGGGAAATTCAAGTGGAGTAGTAGTGTGTGTAAGGATGTGAGGAATCTAAATGGTTGGTATCCTGAAACTCCAATAATCATTCAAGCTCAGATAGAGTAGAATGGATTATGTCGTGAGGAGTAGCAGGAGGTCCTCGTCGTCGGACTTGATCAAGTCTTAGACGTGGAGGGGACTTACCCTGGAAACGGTCGGGTGAATACTCCATGTGTCCAGACTCTGCAGAGTCTGGGAACCGTTACAAGTGCAAGCCACCAAGAGCTCCAACGTCACTTACACGATCCGGATATCGAGTCTATAAATTAGGATTGAACTTTATGCTATAAATAATATCTCTAATTGCAAAGTGTATTGATATTGTTTCCTTCAGTTAGCTTACCCTTTTCGTTCGTGTTGTTTGCTTTTGCATATTATCTCTTTTGCAATGATCACCTATGTTTGGTGGGAGCAGAGCAGAAACCAGATGGAGATGCCCCCTCTTGAGTAGGAGTTGGAGCTTGACAAGCAGTACCACTATAGTTTAGACTTCTACTGTATATTTTGAGGTTTTGGGTGTAGTTTAGCATCCTTTCTACCTACTCTTACCCTGTGTATCCGTGTTTATAGATGTAGAAGTGTGGAGGACTGTACTAGATATATATACTATGTGTGTATGACTGTTACCCCTACTGCCTGCCATGTTTTATCATGATATAATGTTTTGTTTGATAGTATGAAAAAGCTATTAAATGGGATGTTACATTTTTGGTATCAGAGCAGTAGTTCCTTTAGGGTCTGTAGGTGTGAGCTTGCCTAGTTTCTGTTGTGTGTTTCTTATAGTAATTTGGCACAATTGTGGAGTTTGCTCGATAAACTGATGTTTCTCTTTATGTGGTCAGAGCTATGGCACCTAGACCTCCTCCTCCTCCTATTCCTAACCCGGATAGCTCTCACTTGGTGGGGACTATTGAGGCGATGTTGGCAGCCATGCAGCAGCAAAATGCTAACATGGTGAACCAGCACAACTTGGCCTTGCAGCAGATGGAGTCTGCTAGGCTAGCAGCAGAGACCACCCAACAGAGGCACTTGGAGGCTTTACATCAGCTAGGGGAGAATCGATCTGCGGCTGGATCTTCCCAAGCTCCACCACCACGAGTGCAAGAATGGAGTATGGAGGACTTTCTTAAGCATCATCCATCCCGCTTTGATGGCAAGACCACTCCAGATGAGGCAAATCAGTGGATGCGAGATATGGAGCGGATATTTGAAGCCAAAAGATGCCCACCAGAGAGTAGACTGGCATATTCTGAGTACTTGCTAGCCGGAGAGGCTGTTCATTGGTGGTCTAGCATGAAAATGATGTTAGAAGACAGTAGGGAGACCATCACTTAGGAGCTATTCAAGAAGAAATTCTATGTTGAGTACTTCCCAAACAGTGTGAGGTATGCCAAGGAAGTGGAGTTCTTACAATTGATGCAGGGAGAGATGTCCGTATCTGAGTATGCGGAGAAGTTCAAGCACTTGGGCAGATTTCACACCTTGAGGATGGCAGAAGACTGGCAGTGTAGGAAGTTTGAGAATGGGTTGAGAGGTGATCTCAAACTCATGGTGGCTCCACTCTCTATAAAGGAGTTCCCTGCTTTGGTGGAAAAAGTTGAGGCCCAGCAGCGGTCTCAACAGAAGGTGGGAGAACCATCTGGGTCCACGAGCCGACAGGATGATAGGAGGAAACCCTACTCCAGACCTCCGCCTTAGGGGTCCAGGAGATTCTCACCATAGTCACATCAGTCTAAGTCTCCTCAGCATCAGTCCCCACAACACCATTCTCCCAGGCCTCGGTGTTTTCAGTGTGGAGGGCCCCACATGAGGAGTGCTTGTCCTCAGCTTGGTGGTAGGCGGACGTGTTATAGATGTGGCCAGGAAGGTCACATTCTCAGAGATTGCCCCACTAGCCATAGCACAGTGCCAAGACTTTTGGCACAGTCACAGCCACAACAGAAACGAGGAAGTGCTAGACCTCAGGCAGCTGGTAGAGTATATGCCATGACGGGCACAGAGGCGAACAGAGCAGGTAACCTCATCTTTGGGTCTTGTATAATTGATGGTAGAAGCCTATGTGTACTATACGATTCAGGAGCGACACACTCTTTTGTGTCAGAGTCTATAGTGTTGGAGTTGGGTCTTCCGGGGAAGGAGCTCCAGTATGACCTGGTGGTGTCCACGCTTGCTTCTGGGTTGATCAGAACCTCGACCTTGTGTGCTAGGTGCCGGATCGAGGTTGAGGGACGCCAATACCGAGTAAACCTGATTTGTTTACCTTTGGAGGGCTTGGATGTGATCTTGGGAATGAATTGACTATCCGCTAATCACATTCTCATTGATTGCAATGAGAAGAGGGTGTTGTTTCCCAACTCAGAGGATGAAGTTATGTTGATGTCCTCGCAGCAGGTGGATCAGGCCATCCAAGAGGGATCTCAGTGTTTCTTGATTCTAACTCAACTATCTGTTGAGAAGAAGGGCGGACACCTTGAGACGGCAGTGGTGAGGGAATTCTCTGATGTGTTCCCTGATGAAGTACCCGGCTTGCCCCCATCCAAAGAAATCGAGTTCTTTATTGATCTGGTACTTGGAGCAGGGCTAGTATCAATAGCACCTTACAGAATGGTGCCTGCTGAATTGACAGAGTTGAAAAAGCAGATTGAGGAACTGCTAGAGAAACAATTCATCAGGCCCAGTGTGTCACCTTGGGGAGCGCCGATATTGCTACTTAAGAAAAAGGATGGCAGCTCCAGGCTTTGTGTAGATTACCGGCAACTCAACAAGCTAACCATCAAGAACAAATATCCTCTACCAAGGATAGATGACTTGATGGATCAGTTGCACGACGCTGCAGTGTTTTCGAAAATCGACTTGAGATCAGGATACCATTAGATTAGAGTTAAGTCTGGTGATGTGCAGAAGACCGCTTTCAGGTATAGATATGGGCACTACGAGTACGTAGTGATGCCCTTCGGTATGACCAACGCCCCTGCTTTGTTCATGGACTACATGAACCGAATCTTCAGGCCTTTTCTAGACAAGTTCGTGGTGGTTTTCATCGACGACATCTTAATATACTCCCGGACTCATGAAGAACATGCAGAGCATCTGAGGGCAGTCCTGAGTATCTTGAGAGAGAAGCAACTCTATGCAAAGCTGTCGAAGTGCAAGTTTTGGATGACCACGGTCCAATTCTTGGGACATGTAATCTCGGCTCAGGGCATATCAGTGGACCCATCTAAAGTCGAAGCGGTATTAAAATGGGAGCGTCCTAAATCAGCGACGGAGATTAGAAGCTTTGTGGGACTGGCAGGATACTACCGGAGGTTCATTGAGGGGTTTTTTAAGATCGTGGCACCCTTAACACAGCTAACTCGTAAAGATCAGCCTTTTGCTTGGACTGATCGGTGTGAGAATAGTTTCCAAGAGTTGAAGCAGAAGCTGACCAGTGCTCCCGTTTTGGTGATTCCTGATACCAGTAGACCCTTTGAAGTTTATTGTGATGCCTCCCATCAGGGGTTAGGGTGTGTTCTGATGCAAGAAAGGAGAGTGGTTGCCTACGCCTCTAGGCAGCTTAAGAGTCATGAGAAGAACTACCCCACACATGACCTCGAGTTAGCGGCTGTGGTGTTTGCACTGAAAATCTGGAGACATTATCTGTATGGTGCTTAGTTCCAGGTTTTCAGTGATAGAGCCTGAAGTATCTGTTCGACCAGAAAGAGTTGAACATGAGGCAGAGACAATGGATGGAGTTCTTAAAGGACTTTGATTTTGAACTGTTGTACCACCCGGGGAAAGCGAATGTGGTGGCAGATGCCCTAAGTAGAAAAACAGTTCATGCCTCATATATGATGGCCAGGGAGTTGGACTTGGTGGAATAGTTCAGAGACATATAGTTACATGTGACTTTAGGAGAGGATGTCATTAGATGCAACCGTCTAACCGTATCAAGTGATTTCCTCGTCCTGATAAAGGAGAGACAATCATCCGACCCCAAATTGCGGAGGACAACAGAATTGCTTGGTACAAAGAAAGCCAAGGACTTTGAGATGGGAGGTGATGGGGTGTTGAGATTCAGAGGCAGGGTCTGCATACCTGAGGATTTGGAGGTGAAGGGCATGATTCTTGAAGAGGGGCACAAGAGTCGTTTTAGCATGCACCCAGGCATGACTAAAATGTATCATGATCTGAAAGAATCGTTTTGGTGGACGGGCATGAAGTCGGACATTGCTCGGTATGTGTCATCCTGTTTGACCTATCAAAAGGCTAAGACAGAACATCAGAGGCCTAGAGGGATGCTGCAATAGTTAGAGATTCCAGAGTGGAAGTGGGATAACATTGCTATGGATTTTGTTACCCATTTGCCACGGACGGTGAGAAACCATGATGCTATATGGGTTATAGTAGACCGTCTAACCAAGAGTGCCCATTTCCTCGCAGTAAACCTAAGAATGTCCATGACGAAGTTGGCACAAATGTATATCAATGAGATCGTGAGACTACATGGAGTACCGTTGAGCATAGTCTCTGATAGGGATCCACGTTTCACCTCCCGTTTCTGGCAGACGTTGCAGAATGCCATTACTAGCAGACTGACCATGAGCTCAGCTTACCACCCCCAGACGGATGGCCAGTCCGAGCGGACAATACAGTCTCTCGAAGACCTCTTACGGACGTGTGTGCTAGATCATCTTGGTGCGTGGGATGAAGTCTTGCCTCTGGTGGAGTTTACCTATAATAACAGTTTCCATGCAAGCATTGGCATGGCGCCATATGAAGCTCTCTATGGCAGGAGATGTAGGACCCCTTTGTGCTGGTACCAAGACGGAGAGTCGGTAGTTGTAGGGCCAAAATTATTGAGGCAAACTACAGAAAAGGTCAAACAGATACAAGAAAGGATGAAGGCATCTCAGAGCAGACAGAAATCCTATGCTGATCAGAGGAGAAGACCTTTAGAGTTTGTAGTGGGAGATCATGTTTTTTTGAGGATTACCCCAACCACTGGTGTGGGGAGGGCTATTCGCTCAAGGAAGCTATCTCCTAAGTTCATCGGCCCATATCAGATTCTAAGGAAGATTGGGCCAGTGGCTTATGAGATCGCTCTACCTCCTCAGCTGTCTAACCTTCACTATGTATTCCATGTCTCTCAGCTCAGAAAATATGTATCTGATCCCTCTCATGTGCTAGAGTCAGAAGATCTACAGGTTAGAGGAGATCTCTCGGTGGAGGTTCAGCCGGTTAGTCTTGGCGATAGTCAGACTAGACAGCGCAAGGGGAAGTGGGTCAGCCTAGTACAGGTCATCTGGGATAAGAGAACGGGGGATTCTACGTGGGAACTTGAAAAGGAAGTAAGGGAATCGTATCCACGCCTGTTTTCTGGTAAGTCTTAATTTTCGGGACGAAAATTCTTGTTGTTGGGGAGATTGTGGGGACCCAAAATTTTCAGCCCCTAATCTCTTCTCTCTCTCTGCCACCCACTCCACTGAACTTCATTACTCTTCACAGCACCCCTTCTCTCTTCTTTTCCTCTACCTTCTCTCTACCAAAAAGAGAATTATGAACTTACTCTTCATCCATTTCAGAGCCCAGACCTGAGGCTAGCTCATGATCCCCTATCTCAACTACAATTCCCCTCCTCCATGTAAGTTGTACCTAACCTTTACATTTTTCTTCTTCGATTCGAAAATTGTAAAGATTTCCTTACTGTTGAGTCAATTTTGAGAACCAACAATCATTCTCATTCTCTGAACCTGCATTTCCAGCTCATTAGGTTGTACAATTGAGGAGCTCTTGGTTTAAAGGATTCTATCTAGTTAAAAACCCTATAGAGGTAAGGGAAGCTAACCCCTTTCTTTAAATTTTCTAGATGATCCGTGAATAAGCTTGAATTGCATGTTTATTTTATTAATTGACGCTTGAATTGTGTGATTTTGGTGAGTAATTGAATGATGTTAAAAGGAAACTGACTTGCTGCATGAAAGAAAAGATTCGTGTCCTGACATTTTCGCCTAGGCGAGTAACGCTCGCCTGAACGAAAATACCATGAAACGCCCCTCTGTTTCTGCGCGAAGTCTCGCCTAGGCGAGCTGGGGTCGCGTGAGAGAGATTACGATCTCGTCTGGGCGAACCAGCCTAGCCTGAGCGAGGGTTCGCCAGTTTTTCTCTTTTTGCCACTGTTAGTGCCTCGCCTAGGCGAGACTGACTCGCCTGAGCGAGATGACCCCTCGCCTAAGCTAGACTTTCTAGCCTGAGCGAGAGGTACTGCAGTAGTAGTGTTTCAAATCTGTTTTTCTTAGTAAAAATATATGTTTTAAAGCATCTTTTTGCAATTTAGACTTTGTATGATTGGAATGCTACCATTGATGTGTTGAATGATTTAATTGGATGAATATAAATATGAAGAGAGGAAGTTGAATGGAATTTAAAGGGAAATTCAAGTGGAGTAGTAGTGTGTGTAAGGATGTGAGGAATCTAAATGGTTGGTATCCTGAAACTCCAATAATCATTCAAGCTCAAATAGAGTAGAATGGATTATGTCGTGTGGAGTAGCAGGAGGTCCTCGTCGTCGGACTTGATCAAGTCTTAGACGTGGAGGGGACTTACCCTGGGAACGGTCAGGTGAATACTCCATGTGTCCAAACTCTGCAGAGTCTGGGAACCGTTACAGGTGCAAGCCACCAAGAGCTCCAACGTCACTTACACGATCCGGATATCGAGTCTATAAATTAGGATTGAACTTTATGCTATAAATGATATCTCTAATTGCAAAGTGTATTGATATTGTTTCCTTCAGTTAGCTTACCCTTTTTCGTTCGTGTTGTTTGCTTTTGCATATTATCTCTTTTGCAATGATCAACTATGTTTGGTGGGAGCAGAGTAGAAACCAGATGGAGATGCCCCCTCTTGAGTAGGAGTTGGAGCCTGACAAGGAGTACCACTATAGTTTAGACTTCTACTGTATATTTTGAGGTTTTGGGTGTAGTTTAGCATCCTTTCTACCTACTCTTACCTTGTGTATCTGTGTTTATAGATGTAGAAGTATGGAGGACTGTACTAGATATATATACTATGTGTGTATGACTGTTACCCCTACTGCCTGCCATGTTTTATCATGATATAATGTTTTGTTTGATAGTATGAAAAAGCTATTAAATGGGATGTTACATTAAGTGAATTAATCATACTATTAGCGAGAAACTAAAAAATCACTAATATTAAAATCAAGAACATTAAAATCAAGAGGCATTGTCATTAGAGATGGAAACGGCAGGCGGGGACGGATTTCACTATCCCATACCGTTACAACGAATTTCACTATCCCGTATCGTTACAAGACAATGCACAGTACCGTAACACATGCATTGTATTCTTTTGAATTGAATATATTCTCTATCATTAATTAAAATAAATGAAATAATCTTTTGGTGAATCTCGTTTTATAGTGGTTTCTTTTTAATATTATAATTTTTAATACATTTGAATGAACAGTAAAATGGCATCAAAATATGTTACATATACTTTTCTAACTTATTTATAATCAACTTAACTAGTTTGTCATAATGTACCATTCAAATGTTTGACTCATTTTCAAGATAATAGTCATTCAGTCACCAAGCATATGTGATCATGTAATCTTTTGAATTTCATGGTATTTATTTAAACAGTATACTTTAGTGTTTATGGGAATGAATTCTAACCTTCGTTTGCATTCATTATTAAAAAAGATAAGTCAAAATTAAAAAGAAAAAATTATAAATTTACTTTTGTTTATGTTTTAAAGAATAAAGTTATACAAATTTAGAAATAAAAAAATATATATAATAATAATGATTATAGTTAATATTTTACAACATTTTATAATATATAACATTTATTTTATAATAATTTACATACATTGTTAAATATAATTAACATTGAGATTTTGTTAAAAAAATAATAATGAAAATAAAAAATTTAAATTAATGATTAAAGTGCGATTATAATTAAATCTATTTATTAATTTAATTAAATAAAATAGGAAATAATATACATTACGATAAAAATATTTTATGACGACAATTATTTCGTGGCAGTTTTTGTAACATCCCAAAAACTGGATAACCTCAAATTAATAAAACATCACATACATGAATATTCAGAGAGTACGAAGTTTAGAGTATAAAGGTGTACAATACGCCAAATATACTCAGATTACATGAAAAGGCTCCACACGGCCCAAACAAAAATACACTGGAAAAACAAATAATTATACTAGGTTTTGTTCGGACAAGAGAATCATAACTAATAAAATCTTTCAGTGATGGGCCCTACCGTGGGCCCAATACCCATCCAATCCATTAAGCTACAACATCCCTATTATCATTACCACTGCCAGGGGTTCTCACATCTGCTCACATAAATGAAATTAATGATCATCGCAATAGAGAAAATCACGCATACCATACAAGCAAGCGAAAGGGTAAGCTAGTGTAAAGGAAACATATATCATAACAGTCAACATGCAATTTACAAAATCAATCACAAACAACAGACATTCATCCATAGATTTACCAAATCATTTGAAACCCCAAGACTCGACTTATTCGGATACGTAAAATGAGGCACCACCACCAAGCAGTGGAATTACGTCCTAGCAGTGAGGCGTCACCACGAGGCCTTTGCGGAATTACACCCTTACAAGAGGCACCACCACGTGGCCTTCGTGGAATTACGTCCTGGCCTTGAGGCACCACCACGATATTCGCGTGGAATTACGTCCTTTTGTTAAGGCACCACCATGAACTCTCACCACGAGGTTTATGGAATTAAGTCCAATAGGAGAGGCACCACCAGGGGCTCCCATTAGGAGGGTCCATAGGATTACGTCCGACGGATGAGGCGCCACCATGAGCTCTCGCTACAAGAGTCATGGAATTACGCCCTGCTCACACTTTGTACATGATTCACCAACCAATCAGAAAGTCCCCACAATATTAATATCATGCATAACAACCCATCATACAACTCATGCTTTCCAATTCAAACACCATAAAGCAACATATCATTTACATCTTAACCCCACATATAATCAAGGCATCATCCCTCAAACTTTTCTAGGAATGCATCCAAGTCAAACAAACAAACAATCACGCCATTGGCCATTCATGCTATAACACAAAACCTGCCCCAGCCTCGCTCAGGCTAGAAGACCTTGCTCAGGCTAGAAGACCTCGCTCAGGCGAGAGATCCTCTCGCTCAGACGAGCTCTTTCTCACCTAGGCGAGAGCGCGAGTAGTGGAACAGTGGTTCCTGCGGGTTCTCGCTCAGGCGAGCTCATTCTCGCCTAAGCGAGATCACTCCTAGCTCAAAAAGAAGGCGAGTCGCCTGAGCGACAGTTCGCGCAGAAAAATCTTAGGCAAGCCTCTATTAGTCTCGCCTGGGCGAGGCATGCTCGCTTGGGCGAGAAAACCAGTGCCCGCCACTGTTCTTCCATACAACAGTCACACAACACATTCCCAATAGTTAAAACAACGTTCTCATCAACCCACAATAGCATCCAGACCACAAAATCATGCAATAATAGTAGAACAAGCAGAAAATGAACTAGATAAATGGACTCTAGCTTCCCTTAACTGGAAAGATCTAGCGGAAAACCTCGACTCTTAGGCTACGAGCACCATAGTTTATGGGGGGTAGATCTGGGGAGCTGAAAGAAACGGTGGAAACAGTTGCCAAAAGGGTTATCATGGTGAACCCTAACTGAAAATACGAAAATCCAATAGAAAGGGGAGAGTACGGACCGAAAATACTTACGTGAATGAGGGAAACTATCTTGGGATCAAATGGGTCTCAAAACCCTAGCAGAGCACTAACAAAGAAGATTGGGAACGCAAGGCGACTGTGATTCCTGTAAAGGCAGAAAATGCGAGGGTTAGTTGGGATTAGGGTCTTTGTTACCTTGTGGGCTAGCCCTAGGCCCAACTCGATTTGAGACAGCTCCTCTAGAATTAGGGTAGGAAATAAATGGGCTTTACATTCTCCCCATCACAAAAAATTTTCATCCTCGAAAATAAAGACTCACCCGGAAAACAGATGCGGATGCGACTTCCTCATATCCTCCTCTAGCTCCCAAGTGGAGTCACCTGCCCTCCGATCCCAAATGACTTTGACGAGACTGAGTGCTTTCCCTCGTCGTTCCTCAACTCAATTCTCCTCCAAGGCCACTGGTGGTACTTCCACAGTGAGATCCTCCCTGATCTGTACATCCTCTGCTTCAAGCACATGAGAGGGATCAAAGACGTACTTCCTCAACTGCGACACGTGGAATACCGGGTGAAGATTTGCCAACTGAGGAGGCAAGGCTATCTCATAAGCCACCGGCCCAATCCTCCTTGAGATCTGATAGGGGCTAAGGAACTTAGGAGAGAGCTTTCTTGAGCAGAGCGCCCTTCCCACACCAGTGGTTTGGGTCACCCTTAAGAACACGTGATCTCTAGCCTCGAATTCCAAGGGCCTCCTCCTACGATCTGTATAAGCCTTTTGTCTGCTCTGTGAAGCCTGCATCCTATTCCTCACCAATCTCACATTCTCAGTGGTCTTCTCCAACAACTCTAGTCCAACCAACACTGCCTCCCCATCCTGATACCAACACAAAGGAGTCCTACACTTCCGGCCATAAAGGGCCTCATAAGGTGCCATCCCAATGCTTACGTAGAAACTATTGTTGTAAGTGAACTCTATCAAGGGTAAAACCTCGTCCCATGCACCCAAGTGGTATAGTATGCATGTCCGCAATAAGTTCTCAAGTGAACGGATCGTCCTCTCAGACTGGCCATCGGTCTGGGGATGATAGGCTGAACTCATCGTCAGTTTGCTTCCCAAAGCCTCATGTAGTGTTTGCCAAAACCTGGAAGTAAACTGTGGGTCTCTATTTGATACGATACTTGAGGGCACTCCATGCAGCCTCACAATCTCTTTAACGTACAACTGAGCCAACTTAGTCATAGACATCCTCATATTCATCGCCAAAAAGTGCGCACTCTTAGTCAATCGATCCACTATGACCCAGATGGTGTCGTGTCCTCTAAAATTTCGTGGCAAATAGGTCACAAAGTCTATCGAGATGCTGTCCCATTTCCACACTGGTATCTCTAAGGGCTGCATAATCCCCCCAGGTCTTTGATGCTCCACTTTTGCCTTCTGACAGGTCAGACAGGCAGACACGTACTGTGCCATGTAAGACCCGGGAAAATTAAATAGTTATTTAATTAATTATTTAATTAGGACGGGTAATGAGAACATTTAAAGCAATAAATGTGAGGAGCTATGATGTGGAAAAGTGCTAGCTCATGTGGTTGAGAGTACTTTATTGTGTGTGAGGACTTGGGTTTGAGTCTGGAAATTTAATGGGATACAATGACTGGTATGATTGAGAGCGGGTCTAACAAATTATGTGAAACTGATGGTGCGTTGTTAGAGGCGAAAGCGGAATCAAATTCTGAAATTTTGGTGTTGAGCGCGAGTGCAGAAATTTGGGTATGGTACCCATGATCTGATGCACTGCCTGACGGTGGATAATTAGCCGCCAGGTGATAGTGTTTTATCAGAGTGGTGTGAGAAATCTGGAGTGTGTCTGATGGAGAATAAAACATGAGAGAATTATAAAGGAAAGGTAGGGTGGATTGTAGATCGAATGGGTGAAAAGGTGAGTCAGGGTTGGGATTAGGAAATTCTAGGTATTGGTATGTTAGTTAAGGAAGAAGGGAAGATGGAAGAAGGAAAAAAAAGGGAAGAAGCATATGAATTGGGTATGAGAGGAGTACGAGACCAGGGAGTTAACAAGAGTATGTGGTATATTTAGGGGTGTGATAAAAGATAATTGTACTGATAGCAGTTTCCTATGATGGATGAAGTGGTGATTTTATGTTTAAGCTCTTATTAAATTATAGAGAACTTAAATGAGTGGATTGATCGGGGTATAGCACATGTATTTGGTTACATATGATAATTGTAGATTCACCTATGCGAGGGCTTGATATTGGGGTTTTCATGTGAACTTTGTAAGAGAGTTAAATGGTAAATTGGATTAACGGGGGTGTCATAAACCATAAAAGTATTGTTCTGGTATGGTGCCTGGGGTATACTGATACCCGCCAGGCGATGGATTTAACAGGAGAGCGTAGTGTACTGAGGTACGCCTGGCGGCACGTCAAGCTCCGCCAGGCGATGACGAGGAAACAAGGGCACTGGCACAACGCTAGCGCCTGGCGGTGAGTGGGTACCGCTAGGCGGTCTGGAACTATTTTGCCTGGCGGCGTGTGGGCCGAGCCAAGCGGAAATGTTGTTGTTCGTTGCTTTCTAGTGTGTTGTTTTAATTGATAATGATGCTTTGCTTGGATCGGGAGATGCTGTGCCATGAGCGGGTAGGTTCATGGATGGTGTTTGACATGTGATGATATGAACGGGGAGGTTCATATC
>Ga0214544_1001837_pt1 | contig 44675 bp, 21 predicted proteins | sample CNSS3metaG_FD_160074 | JGI IMG/M metagenome (GOLD analysis project Ga0214544, IMG submission 160074) | Root nodule microbial communities from cowpea collected in UCLA plant growth center, Los Angeles, California, USA - CNSS3 | ecosystem: Host-associated > Plants > Roots > Nodule | place: USA...
TTTTTCAGATTTGCTCTCAACAACAGCAAATCTATAACCATTGTCAATATGATATTGCTTGATACATGACACTGTGGACTCTTTTGTGTCAAAAGACATGCCAACACATAGTGAATTTTCAGTCACTAGATTTGAAGCTTGAAGTGAGGTGTGACTTGATGACCCACTATGATCCGTTGTATGGACTGTATATTGGTCGGTAACCAGCTCATCTTCACTAAAATCAGACAAAATATCTGGATATTGATTCAACTGATCTGCCATTTGTGTATAAATTTGAATAAGGTACGAACAAAACAAAGTGAACAAGTCTTTCCTGAATGATTCTGAAATGAGTATAAATTTTAACCACCCTGCTTCCTATAAATATTAACTTTTAAGAGACCCTGCTTCCTACCCACGAGCACATTTACTATGGCTGCTTCCCACCCACGAGCACATTTACTATGGCTGAAGCCGCTTTTAATTACAATGAGCGACTTCATTAATTAAACCACCCACTTCATTAAACACATGTCAGCACGGATTTCCCACTTCATTAAACACAAACCCGTGCATGTCGTCCACGTGGCTGACGACTTTAATGAGTTGGTGGCATTAAATGGAAACCGTTAGGCCACCTAACGACTTCAAGTGCATGTCGTCCGCGTGGCTGACGACTTTAATGAGGTGTCATCCGCGTGAGTGATGACTTTGGCTTCACTCGCCTGACACCATCACGCGCACGCAATTATTGCTTGACGATTGTGCTGTTGACTGTGTAATTAATGGAGTGGCAGAGATTCTCCTACTCCCTATGCCATGCACAGCTAGAAATTTGCATGCATTCGTCCAAAATGGTGGCAGCCTTTACCCCTTTAATTGAATGCTCTCACAACCACAAGCCACGACCAACTTTTAAAATTGATGGACAGTGCATTGTGGAAAATCACGTGAAGAGATTTCGAGTATTGGTTCAAATGCTCTCAAGTTGCACATATTCATCACTTTGTGCATTCAGCTTGGATTAGCAGTTTGAGGTTGCGCGCATCGGGAGAGTTTTCAGCACTTCACCACACATTTCTAAGCTTCTACTTTCGAGGTTCTACTATCTTTAATATTTTGTTGTCAATTATTTTTCAGATTATGTTCTAATTTTTATTTTCAATTTCTAAACACGTTTAGCATGGCACAAAATGGACGTCTACCCCGGGATATGTCACTACTTCGGCTTCAACACTAACATATCACTCACGACTTATGGGAAGGACGGGAACGAGTTCTTAGACAGAGAAAAGCTGGAGTTTGGATACTAAACAACCAAGACATACTTGATCCCCGTGTCATAAATTTAATTCAACGGACTGGATTCGGACACGCCTTATATATCCCGGACATGGATGTCAACCACTTCCTCATCAGTTCTTTATTAGAAAGGTGGAGATCAGAAACTCACACATTTCACTTCCCCTATGGAGAGACTACTATGACACTAGAGGATGTAGTTGTCCTCCTTGGCCTACCGATAGACGGAGATGTGGTCACTGGTCCCACTACGGTTCAGGACATATTCGCCACCTTCCATGAACACCTAGGTGTCATCCCACCACCGACGGTGATAAGAGGGAACTCAATTAGAGTTTCTTGGTTAAACTCTACTTTCCAACAGCTTCCACCGAATGCAAACAATGAGGTTATTGCTCAATATGCGAGAGCGTACATTCTCACATTGATTGGAAGCATTTTAATACCAGACACGTCTACAGCTAGGGTACATGTCATGTATCTACTTAGGCTAGCTGACTTAAATGTAGTCAGGAATTATAGTTGGGGGTCTGCAGTTTTGGCTTGCCTATATCGTTGCCTAGATCATGGCATTCACCTACGCCAAGAAAATATTGGTGGATGCATGATCTTGTTACAATGTTGGGCTTGGGAGAGGATTACTACTATAGCCCCACAACTTCAACCTTTAAGTGATCAGGAGGTGGCTGATGGGGATGGTTTCCCTGTCTGTAGAAGGTAAAAAGCTAACTTTTAATTTTTTTTTTCATTTAACTAACTTGAAATTGCTACATTTTTTAGGTGGATGAATGTAACACATCGGATAAATCCAGTTTCAATTTCAGTTACTGAATTTCGGTTGAGATTTGATTAACTACGTACAAGACAGGTAATACTTAAGGTAAATCAAAGCTTTTTTTTTAACATTTCAAACTAATGTCTACAATTTTGTTTCAGTTCTTGTGGAGGCCTTACACTCGACAAGAAGTTAGTCGATTGATTGTGGTTGACATCCCTCCGGTATCCAGAGCAACAGTCCCAATAATTTGCTTCGCCACAGTAGAAATCCATCAGGCGGATAGGGTGATGCGTCAGTTTGGTTTAAGACAAAACATTCCGCCTGAGCCGGTTAACCTGGATCAAGTTCACAGGGATGACTTGAGGGGGAGAAACGACAGAGATTGGGTAGGACATCATCACCAGTGGATTGCAATTTGGAATGATCGAGAAAATCGGATCGTTCAAGGTACACCTTTAGCGGAAACGGCCATTTGCGTGATGAAACATCGTATATGCAGTGGTACATAAACCACACTATCCGCTATATATCTTCATCGACAGAATCTTCCGACGATGAGGTTATTTATACTACAATGTTGTACATCTATTTATCATACATACTTATTCATAACAATAACCATGTTATTTATTTTACAGTACGATATGTCACAAGAACCTTCCCAGCCTGCTTCACAACCCTACACTGGCCATGTTGGGTCTTCTCCAGATTTCATACATCATCCCCAACCCTTTTTCGGACAGTCGCCTATGGGTCAGGGTCAAATGTTTGGACATTCACATCCTCAATTTGGCAACCCATCAAACACCTCATTCCAACACGTCCCTTCTCCATATGGTTTCTTCCCGCATCAGTCAAGTTATGGTGTTGGTCCATCACATATGTTTGGCACCACAACCATGACACCACCATCTGCCTATTATCCAGGATCTTCATCATCAATGTCATTTTATCCTCCGCCAATGTCTTCCCAATCACCACAAATTCTGCAAACTATCCAAAGTCATCAAGATGAAGATGATGATGATGATGATGATGATGAACCACCACAACAACCTCCAACACGTCCCAACAGACCCAGAAGAAGACCAACATGTGGAACTAGAGGACATAGATGACTGTTTTATTATTTTCTAGTAACTAAATTATTGTATTTTAATTTTTAATCAATTTAAAAATATATTAATGTTTATTTTTATTTATTATATTTATTGTGAAAAAAAAACTCAAAATGAAGTCGTCATCTCCAAAAACGACTTCACAATGCGCCAAACAGAAATCGTTACCCTACCTGACGACTTTGTTTTTTTTTAAAAAAAATAAAATAAACCGTTACCATGAAGGACGACTTCAGCCTCAAAGTCGTCCTCCCTCCTGGTGACATAACCCACTTTCGCAAAGAAAAAATTGAAGTACCCTTATTTATAAATTCGAGTAAAATGGGATCCCAATATAAAAAAAAAAAACCTCATTTTCAACTGTTATCGTTCGATATGTCATTCCCGTAAACCATTAAATAGATATAGGATATGATGGGCTTTGCAAATTTCAGGTTAATTAACGCACGTCTATGCCCTGCACTAAACAAACCAGATAAGTCTTCAACACAAAAATCTCCGAATTAACAGCAAATATCTTCCATAATGGTCCACGATAACGATAACACCTGACGGAAACAATATTTTCTTCTAATGAGATCATACGTATATTTAATACAATTTCTATTTTATCTTATCAACAACCACATATTATTCTCTTTATTTACTTTTGAGTGTGAGTAAACATTTTGGCACTTGGGGTTTCAATAAAACTCTTCCCACTGTCTTCACATTGATAAATTCCACAACCACTATTACGTTTGAATGTCAGAAGGACACGGGTACACGTTCACCATTTAAATCAGAAGATGTTTGTGTTGTACAAATCTTCATCAAAGATTAGAGACATAACAATTTAGATTAAATATAAAATTGACTTAAGTTTAAATTGTATTCGTTTTACTATAATATGTATTTGGATTTATCCAGTCATGTGTGGTAGGTTTCCTTCAATTCTCACGTATGATTTTTCTTGATTTGAAAATCTCGTATAGACATAGCGTCAAATGAACTGTTCTCGCAAAGGGAATTTGAAGTACATAATAATCACAATCCCTCTTTTTTGTCAGATGTTTTTATAAAGAGATGTTTTTTTTCTTTAGTTTTGTTTTTTTCGGTCCTTTTTATTGTGTTCATTCTTTTTGGAGAGTAGTCGCTTAACTTTATATAGGTTTCTAGTTTGTCTTTGTTTCTATTTTCTTAAGATCGCAGTAGGTGATTGATGTGTGTTGAGGTTATACTGACCTTCGCAAAAATATGATTATTTAATCGTTTAACTGTTATCATAGGAAGAGGAGATGAGTTACGGGTTTATGAATTGGGCCTTCATATATATATATATATATATATATATATATATATATATTATATCTTTTAATAATGATATAAAATATTAAAAGATAAAAGATAAAAACTAAAAAAATATTAAAAGATATCTAAAATATAAAAAGAAATCAAAAGATATCCAAAAGTTCGATCATTTACATAATTAAACAATTAATAAATTTAAGGGTTAAATATGTGTTTTGGTTCTTTAACTTTCAATAAAAATAAGAATAAGTCCATCTTTGAAACATTAGTCAAATTTAGTCCCTAAACTTTAGAAGTGTTTGGATTTATTTTTTTTAATCAAATATTGTTAAGTTTATTTGATATTTCAAACATGTTTCATGATAATATTTGAGTTGTTTACGTCATTTGACACGTTTTCATTTCAATGTTAACTAAGAAACAATTTTGAAATGTAAAATAAACTTAACAAAATTTGGTTAAAGTACTAAATTCACGCATTTTTTAAAGATAAAGGACTAAATTGGTCCAAAATTTCAAAGAGAGATGAATTCCAATTTTCAGTAAAATTTAAGGGACCAAAAACATATTTAACCCTAAATTTAATTATATAAATTATTCTTAAATTGTATGATCTTCATGTTCTTTTAATACTAAAAGATCCTCCTTTGAGTTCTTCTCGTTTATGTTCAAAAAATAGTCCTCTGTCACCCAGATTTTGGATTCAGAATTCGGTTACGCATGGAAAAGGTATTAACACCCCCACAACGTTCGTCATCAGACTATACATTTAATTAAATTTGCAAAAGGATGTATTTTTTTCAAGATATTTATTTTTCCCAAAAATAATAATAAAAGAATGTACAAAAAAGAAAAAAAAAATTGGTTTTTTGGACCCTACAAGGATTAATCATCACTAATACATATCTTGGTTCATAATGAAGAATATAGTTTATGTCCTTCTTTATGAAAAAACTAGTTGATAAATTATTTAATTTTTATTTAGTAAACCTGGCAAGATTGGATTTTGCTCCTACTTATTTCCATCCATAAATAATGAAAGAATAAGGGATCACATAATTCTTAATGAAAAATTTTTTTAGAAAACTATTTGGAAAAATGATTTAATTTTTTTTGATAATTTTGAAAATCTTTTTATTTAAATTTTTTAGTATTTTGAAATGTTTGAAAATTGGTGTCACGCGTAAGCGGTATACTAAAAATAAATTCTTTTTTTAGTCATTTATTTTTTTCTCATTTTTTAATCTTTTATAATTTTTCATATTTTGTTAAAATTTATTTGAAAGTGAATGTGGATGTCACTGCGACGCGAGCAACCGCATATACATATAAGAGTAAACAAAGAAAATTATTTTTTCTTTTTAGATCTTTATATATTTCTTAGAAAAAAATGAAATTTTAAAATGGATGTCACACAACATGAGCAACCAAACAAATACTAAAGAAATGGGGAAAACAATATTCTTTTTATGATTAAAACAAAATATAATAAAAATTGAAAGAAAAAGGAAACTAATAGTGACGTACCTTTAAAAAAATTTCTCTGTCTCTTGTTGTCTATCAATCTCATTCTCTCGTTCTTTATATTACAACTACCTCTTCTCTCTTTTTTTCTTTCATTTCTTGCCTCCTTTTCTAAGATTTTTTATTTTTCTCCCGAAAGAGGTAAGGAGCATCTATGTACGTGTGAGTGATGATAAGTAATAAAGAAATGTATTTTATTTTATTTTATTTTTTGCATATGACAGACTTATATACACATTGCAATACCAATGTAATCCTAACCATAAGTGTAATGAACACCATAAAAAAAGGTCATGATAACAGCACATTAAGATAATTAAATCATAATGAATCAAAGGACAATACCAATCATCATTAATAATATTGATTTTATTCCTTAGAAGAGATATTACTTGTAATTATTATAATCATATCATTGTTTCCTCTATCATAAACAAAGGTCAGAAATACGAAGAGTGAGGCGAAAATATGTTGAGATATGATCATTAAAAACAAACTGAACTCTTTCATCTTCTTTTCTTCTTTTTTTTCATATTTTATCTCTCTTTTTTTTCATATTTTATCTTTTTTTTTTCGTTAAAACTGAAGTTTGAAATCTTTGAAAAAAACTTTTTTTTCACAAATAAATTTATTCACTGGTAAAAAAATGGTTAAAATACTCCGTTAGTCTTCGTCTTTGTAGTAGAATCTCAATTTGGTCATCGTATTTTTATTAGTCTCAATTAGGTCCTCATTTTTGTAAATTAGTATCAATTAGGTCCTTTCTGTTAATAAAGAACTAACACGTTAAGTAAGTGTCACGTGTCAGCTCCTCGTTTTTTTGATTTTTTTTTAAAATCTTTTAATTTATTTTAAAATTTTTAAAATTTTTTAAAATATTTATGCCACGTGTCACTTCTATAGTGTGCCACGTGTCAATCTAATATGGTGACAGGTGTCAAATTACTGTATGAATCTCAATTTGGTCTTCATATTTGTTAAATTGATTTGATTTGAGTCCCAATTTTTTTAAAAAAAAATTCAATTTCAAGCACTCCAAAAAGATTAAAAATTCAAAAAAAGTTTCAAAAAAATTCAAAAAATGAGAAGCTGACACGTGGCACCTACTTAACGGTGTTAGTTCTCTACTAACGGAAAAGACCTAATTGATACTAATTTACAAAAATGAGGACCTAATTGAAACTAATAAAAATACGAGGACCAAATTAAGATTTTGCTACAAAAACGAGGATCAATGAAGTATTTTAACATAAAAAAGTTGAGTGTCTTACACCATCTAAAAATCACTTGAGATTTAAATTGCAAGTATTTTGATAGAAAAATATACTCTTGAGTATACGAAGTGCTCATTCATTTTTCTGTATATAGGTTCGAGTATTTCTAGTATTTTCTGTATAAATTTATGCATACTTTTTTCCATAAAAAATATTTTTTAATAAAACACAACATTAAAAATTAAATTGTATATATATAGATATATATAATTCTATTATTCTTATTACAAAGCAAATATTAAATTAAATGAATTAGATACCTATACTTATTTCAATTTAAATTATTTTTGTTAACTTTCTTACCTTAATTAATAATTTTCGTATGAAACGAACTATGAATATAATTAATTATAAATTTTAAAAAAATATTAAAAAATTAAAATAACAATTATTTACAATAATTAAAAACAAACAAAATTGTAAAAAATAAAATATATTTAGACATTTAAAGTTGTACTGCGAGTCAGATATTATAGATATGTATAATATTAGTAACAGTGAGAGAAAAATAATGGTGCAGTAGTAGCAAAATAAAATAATTATAAATTTATAAATAAAATCTAATTAACAAAAATATCTATGACAAACAACTACCGTTGTGATTTTCAAGATATTTTTTTAAAATAATAATAAAAAAAATGTATCATAATAAAAGAATGTATATATAAATAAAAATAATTTTTTAGTTTTTTTATTCAACAAGAATTAATTTTTCTCTACATATCTTCAATAATGACAATGGAGAATAAAATTTCGTAATTTGTTATAAAAAAACTATTTAAGAGATTATTTAATTCTTATTTGATAAATTCTCTAACAAAGATTAATCTTGCTTGTATGTATTTTTATTTATAGTGAAAAATTTGGGGTCGCATAGTTTCTAATGAAAACACCGTCCAGAAAACTATTTGGAAAAAATATTTAAATCCTTTGATAATTTTAAAAAAAAATTATTTAATTTTTTTAGTCTTTGAATTATTTAAAAATTGATATCATGCAACGCGAGCGGTCGGCCAAACATGGAAAATAAATTCTTTTTCTTAATTTTTTTTAATCTTTTATAAATATTTCATATTTTTTCAAAATTGATTTGAGATCTTAGCATCCAGATAGACATCAAACAATAAAAAAAGAAAACTATTTTTTATTTTTAGATCTTTATATATTGTTTAGAAAAAACGAAATTTCAAGATGGGTGTCATGTGACATGCGACATGACATGAGCGAAAGAAGTGAAAGAAATGGAGAAAATATTTTTTTATGATTAAAACAAAATATAATGAAAATTGAAAAAAAAAATCAAATAAAAAATAAATTGGTAGTGACCTACCTTTAAAATTTTTGAATGTCTCTTCTTCTCTATCAATCTCACTCCCTCGTTCTCTACATTTCCACCACCTTTGCTCTCTTTTTTTTTTTTGCTTCGGTTGCTTATATTTTTGTTTTTCTCCCAAAAGAGTTAAGAAGCATGCGTGCCTGTGTGAGTGGTTATAAGTGGAAAAAAAAAGTGTAGAGAATATTTCATTTTTTGATCCCTTTTAAGATGACAGAATGTGTATTCATATACACACATCAAATTGCAATACCAATGTAATCTTGTAATCCTAATCGTAATTGTAGATATGGAAGGAATTAGTCATGATAACAACACATCATGAGAATTAAATCATAACTGTGAGGCCTACTTTTTGTGTTTTAAGTTAATGGGCCCAACTCTAGTGAGTAAGGGCCCATAACCAGCCTTTTGTTCACTGGAACCTGTCCAGTTGCCCTTACTTCCCCTCTGTCTCCCAAAACTAAAACATCTCACCTTTTTTCTCTCCTTTCAAAAGCTGAGCTAGGGCACTTGCAAGTTCTCCTCTGAACTTATTGAACATTCTCCTTCGAGCTAACAAATGAAAGCTCCCCCTCCACATAAGTAGAGCTCCAAATCTTATCCTTTCGTTTCATTGCTATTTGGTAGCTCTGGATCCACGTGAGTCTCAATTATGGTCTCATTTTCGTCTTCCATGGTTCTGTTTTTTTCAGCTCCTTAAGTTGCTCCAAGTCCTGATGCTCTTTCACTAAGGAGTTTTTAAGTTAGCTTTCAGTTTCGAGATAAGGGAAGCTAGGATTTTCCCGTTTTTTGAAGTATATTATTTGTATTTGCTTTTGTTTCATGTTTGAAATGTTTGTGCTTGTTTGAGAATGAACTGGATGTTGCTTTGTATTGTTTTTCTGCCTTGCATGCGTGAGTAGGTGAAGGACCTGCTATTCTCACCGAAGCGAGCAGCTCTTGCCTAAGAGAGAGTAGCAGAAACCCACCTCTGCCTCTACTCGAGTTGTCACTTAGGCGAGGAACTTCAATTTTGAGCGAAAAGCAATCTCACTCAGGCAAGAAAGTCCCGCTTAGGCGAGAACTTGTAGAAAGCTCATTGTGCCACTATTGAAGTTCTCGCTCAGACGAGAATGCCTAGCTTAAGCGAGGGAGCCTCTGTCGCTTAAGCGAGAATTGGAAACTTGTTTTTAATTCCCCTATTTAATCTGTGATTGGTTGTATATCTTGAGAATACATTAAGTATATAACTATGCGTGTCTTATGAGATTTTATGAACTATAATTAATGTGCTTGGTATGAAATAAATCATGAATTGACTGGTTGATTGAGTATTGGCATGTGATTATGATGTTTTGAGATAACATGTGGATCTGGTATGAGAAACATGGATATGGTATGAGTTAGTCCATGAAACTCTTGGCAAGGTTTCATGGTGGTGTTGTAGTGTATATAATCAGATAAGGATTCAAGCAAGGTTACATCTTGAAACTCTAAAGAATCAGTCAGGCTCACATAGAGCAGACTGGTTCAAGTGGTGAGACTAGCAAGAGGTCCTAGTCGTCTTTGCCAAGATAATGACCCTAGATGATCATGGACTAACCTTGTGCGTAGTAAGATGAAACTCATTGGCAATGGCTCTGCAGAGCAGTAGAGGCCACCACAAGTGCAAGCATCCAATGAATCTGATCTCATTATATGTATCTGAATAACTGTGTTAGAGGGTCTTGCATTGTTTAACATCACATTATAAGTCTGTAATGCTTCATTTATTAGAATTATACTAAATTGGGATATCACAAAAAGCAAATTAGAACACAATACACAATATCAATCATGTTAGTAATATTGAATCTAATAATTAAAAGAAATATTTTTTATAATTATTAAAATCATATCATCATTCTCTCATTACGAAAATATATTTTGTTGTTGAGCTCACGAGAAAGTGTGATAATTAGAAATAAATTAGCCTCTTACTTTTTCTTTTTTTCTTTTTTTTCATTTTTCATCTCTTTTTTTTTTCTTTTTGTTTTGTTAAAATTAAAATTTAAAAATTATTAAAAAAATTATTTCACCTTTTTTTTACATAAATAAATTTATTCACCTGAACAAAATTAAATATTTACCTTAAGTATAAATGATTTAGAAATTTAAGTTCCAAGTATTTTGATAAAGTGACATACAATGACTATACTCTTGAGGTCATTCACTTTTCTGTATTTCTGGTATTATCTGTATATATTTATGCATATTTTTGTCATAATTTTTTTTTAATAAAATACAACATTAAAAATTAAATTATATGTCGATATATATAATTTTATTATTCTTATTAAAAATAAAATATTAAATTAAATGAATTAGATACATGTACTTATTTCAATTTAAATTATTTTTATTAACTTTCTTACCTTAATTAATAATTTTCGTATGAAACGAACTATAACTATAATTAATATAAATTTAAAAATATTAAAAAATTAAAATAACAATTATTTACAATAATTAAAAACAAATAAAATTGTAAATAATAAAATATATTTAGACATTAAAGTGGTACTGTGAGTCAGGTATTATATTTATGCATAATATTAGTAACAGCGGGAGAAAAATAACAGTGCAGTAGTAGCAAAATAAAATAATTATAAATTTATAAATAAAATCTAATGAATAAATAGAGGTGCAGGTTGAAATTATGGAGGTACAAAATGAAATTATCTATATCAAGCAACTAAGGTTGCTCCCAAACTATTACGACCCAAACCCAATAAGGATGGATCGCCTTACCTTAGATTCTCTATGTACATACTTCAACCCAAAACAACAGGCACAATTTCAAATTATTTTAGAAAGAAAATAAAATAAAAGAAAACAACTTTTTTTTAAAAAAACAAAACTAGTACACAAAGATATCACTCTAAAGAATAAAATCCCAAGAAGATTAACACTCCATTCTTTATCAATTATCGCAGCATACGACTAAAACGATCAAACTGAGAAGAAAGATGCATAATTAAATATATATGATTGAATTTTATGTTGGATCCTTTATAAAATTGAATTACTTGAAACATCTTGAATGTTTCTTCTTCTAGATTTGGCTTGGATAAAAGAAGGTTATTGACTTCTTCATCTAAAACTTCCCTAATTTTCTTTGTTTACGTCAAATTCTCAGGAGTTGTTTATAGATAGATCTCTTTTTCTTATTAAAAACGTCTATTTTGAAGTTTAAAGAAATTTAGATCTATATCACACCAAACAAGCATAAAATATTATATACTTCTGTTTTTTCTGTTTGCCATAGTTGACCATTAGTGCTGTCACTTGTTGCTATAATAGATACACTTCTTCTCATCATATTTAATGGAATTTGACGTACCATACATTAATAAAAGTAACCGTATCAATTCATCTTTATCTAGACAACAAACATACCTAATGAAAAAGACCATTTTTACATTTATTTTTAACAGCAAGAATAACGTGTGTACACACCAATTATAAAGCATTCTAAGAAAAAATATGTTAGCAAATTTTAAAAGTGAATATTGCCTATCATTCCTTTTCTAACTAACTTTATAGTATATGTTAGATGTTTTTATTGTACTCTATAGTCTCACATCAATTAGAAGTTGAGGTTTAAGACGGTTTAAATAGTTCTCTTTCCTTTCACTCTGTGAAGTGCTTTTTAAGAACAAAATTGTTACGGAATTGAAGTTTTAAAACAAACAATACCTTAGATGCATGGTGATTAATCCTAACGATATTATTCAACTATGACGGTCTTTACCCGGGACTTATCATTTTAAGAAAAAAGTTAGAACATTATAATTTTAAAGGGTTTTTATTTATTTTGGCCAACTGAATGAGAATATTAGGCACAAATAGTTATAAAAATAGAGAAAGAGAGAGTATTTCTTGATATCATATATATATATATATATATATATATATATATATATATATATATATATATATATAATTTATCCAATACTACACTTGAATTTGACAATGGAAATCCATACACTTATCTTCATAAATTTGACAACACTTTTGCTAACATTTTTTGGAGCAACACCACAGAAAGTGAAGAGAAACATTCATAACTTGGTTAAAATGAAAAGGTTGTTGGTATAACATGAAGTGGTAGTTTCTTTGAGACAACAAGTCCAAACATTTCGGTCATATCTATGTCTTGTGTTTGATTTTGTGGCAACTTCCAATCAAACCAATAAAGAAGATTTGCAAGCATATACTCCATAGAAGCATTGGCAAAGTGAATTCCAGGACATCCTCTTCTCCCAAAACCAAACGGAAGAAACTGAAAGTCTTCTTGACCTTTAAAATCGACTTCGATATTTTCAAATCTCTCTGGCATGAACTCTTCAGGACTTTCCCAGAATTTAGGATCTCTTTGCATTGCCCAGGAATTTATATAAACCGTTGTTTTTGCCGGAATATCATATCCTTTCAGTTTTACAGCAGAGACTGTTACTCGAGGAGCCAGAAGAGGAGTTGGAGGGTGTATTCTCAGAGATTCTTTGATCACGCACTTTAAGTAATTCATTTTCTTAATATCACTTTCTTCTACATTCAATTTATGACCTAACACTTTTCTCACTTCTTCTTGTACTTTTTTCATTACGTTTGGATTTCTTACAAGCTCAGACATAGTCCATTGTATCGCCGATGAAGTTGTGTCGGTGCCTCCCACAAACATGTCCTAATAAATACAAGTTAAATTTTCGTGAGATCTTTCATTTCTCAAGGAAGAATAAAATGTTGTCAACTGTAAAGTAAAACCTTTTAATGTTGTAATAACTTCAGAAACATACTTTACATTCTATTTCTCAGCGATTAGAATGACAAATTTAAAGATAATATATAACAGTATTCTACCAAATGTTCCTCTAGGACTGTGTTAGAAAAAAAATATCAACGGTAAAAAAGAATTGAATTATTTTCATCTTTTCTTAAGAAAAACTAGTTTACTTAATGAAATTATTGAACCTTATAATATAAGCTCCACGGATCAGTAGGCATCTCAATTCCTATTACAAGAAGAAATATTAGATCTGTAAAAAAAAACAATAAAATATACACCATTATTTAACAACCAGTTATCTTAATCCTTTACTTTTTGGATTTAAAATACTAATATATGTTATTATATTATTTAAAGTGTATTTGATTAAACAAAAATATTTAATAAGTATATCAAAGTAATTTATCTTCTATTTCATAAATTATAAGTTTCTTCATCTAATTTCTATCCCTTATTATTCAATTTCTTTAGTTATAATTCCTTATATTTTAATACACTTTTTTTATCATTCTTATTTTTGTTTACTAATTAATATTTCAATCATATGTACACAAGTAGTTATTGCATTATGTTAAGTATTTGTTAGAATATTATTTAATTTTTACGCAATTCATTTTAAAAGAGACTTAAGATTATAAATTAAAAATTGAAATAATAAATATTTATTACATGATGCTATATGAAAATCACACGTTGTAAAAAAGAAATTTAGCATAATAATAATAATTTAAATTAAAAAATTCAAAAGAATGAAAGTCAAAACAGTAGAATAAGATCATACACAAAAAAAAAAACTTCTAAATAGTGATCAATTTTAGTGACCAATAATGATTAGTAACTATAATAAGAAATTTAGATATTAATTTACAAAACTAAAAGTTATTGGTTACTAAAATAGTGACTATTATGAATAAAAAATTATAATTGGTCACTAAATTAATCTTTAAAATTAATTATCTTGATTTTGGCTATCAAAGAAAATTGATCACTAAAAATTAACTACATAAGTTTTAGCTATCAAAATGATTTAGTTTCAAAATTGGTCTCTAATTAATTAGTGACGAATTTGGTGACCATTTATAATTTTTTATTTATAATAACCACTATTTTATTAAAAAAAATCTTAATTTTGTAAATTGATATCTAAATTAATCACTAAAATAACTATTTTTTTATTTTTAATTGAGATATTTTTTTTTATAATGATATGTCACTCTCCAACACCAAATGGAATATAGTAGTTTGTTTTCTGTACTTATCATTTCGTAATTTATTGTTAGATTTTGACAATCAAATTTACCTTTAAGAACTAAAAACAAAAATCTCAACTAAAAAGGAATAAAACAAGAAACATATCTTTTAAAAGGAATTCAAATCTTACGTACTCTATTTTTAAAAGGAATTGCCCAAACGAAGGTTTTTCAATAACAAAAAAAAATGCATGAAAATGGATTTTAAATAAAGAAAAGTTGCCATAAATTATTTTTTGAATTAAAAAATTATAGTTTTAGAAAATGATTTGTGAGCGTGAAATATCATCATTAAACGATACCGTTAAAATTGCTTTGATGTCGTTTTTGGTGAGGTGGAAGCTGTGCGTGTTATCTTCTTGAAGTTGGAGGAGGACGTCCAAGAAGACTTTGTTTTTGAAGTGTTGTTGACCTTCCCTTTTCACTCTCAAATTTTCTGCAATTACCTCATCAAATAAACCATCCAATGCTTCAGCAGTGGCCTTGTATTTCTGAATTTTTCCAGTAACAACATCAACCCAACCCAGCCAAGGGAAGTAATCTCTTACGGTAAAAGCTGTGAGATGAATCATCACTTCCCTTGCTAACTCTTTCACTCTGCTGTAACCATCTCCTGCAAACTTCCTCCCAAGAGCACATTTACACGCAATATTATTCGATGTTGACACAATCATCTCACTTAGATTCACAACCTTTTCATCGCTCCTGCTAGCTTCACGTAGCTTCTTCACCAACTGCGCAACTTCTTCTTCCCTGATAGCTTTAAATGATTGCACCCTTTTCGAGCTCAGAAATTCAACCACGGATATTTTTCTTTTCTGTCTCCAGTTTTCTCCATAGAGTTCAAAGGCAAAGTCTGTGCATCCATAGAATAGGATATTTGCAGCAGTGTTTTGGGGTCGGTCCGAAAAGGCTAGGTCGTGACTTTTCGTTATTTCCATGGCCACATCTGCAGACGAAACCACAAGGGTTGGAGTTTGCATCTGTCCCAACTGCAACATCATTATATCACCGTATTTGAGAGAGAGATCTCGAAGAGCTCGATGTGGCAGTGTGCCAAACTGATGCAGATTTCCTATGAACGGTAGCTTTGGGGGAAATGGAGGCAGATTCAGATTCGTTTTGGGTTTGGATTTGGACCTTCTTGCCAGCTTAAACAGAAAGAGAACACTGATGAGAAAGGACAGAGAGAGACAGAGGTTAAGAGCCATTTCCTTTTTTTGCCACATCTGGTAAGTCCACCAAAGATTTATAAGCAAGCATACGTAGTTGCTTCCTCGTTGTTTTACTCTTTTTCGTTAACTTATTTTTATTCAATTATTGCTGTTTTACTCTTATTAAATTCTCTTCTTATGCATTCATACAACCCTATATATATTAGTAAGGAAAATGATTATTGTACGCTCTCGGAATGTATATTGAGAGAGAGAAAAACGATCGATGATGAATGATTGATTATGATATAATAAAAAAAAATGAGTATTATGTATATAAGCAATATTGATTATTAAATATATTAAATATGGTGATATTTTCATAAATAGAAAAGTTCTCGTTAGCCGTTAATGTAACATGATTACATACATATTATATTGTATCCAGATTAATTTGATTTAAGCAAGTTATAAAATATTTTTCCGATAACAGTCTAATTCCAAGTTTTATTTTTATCAGCAATTAATAAATATACTAACAGAGCATTTGGAATACTATAATTCTTTTATATATATATATTTATATATATATATATATATATATATATATATATATATATATTACTGTACGAATGACAATTTAACTAAAATTCAAAAGAAAATAAGTTAAATAATCGCACAAAAACACATTTATATGTAAGTATGGGTGAAACTAAATACCCTACACCAACCATATACAAGAATAATAGAATACTCATTCAAGATATGTCTATGTTGAGATGGGTTAGTGTCTTTTCTGCTACAGCGTAACAAATTGCGTTCATAATATAGATCCTAACTTTGGTATTTCCATTATGAATGTTCTGCTGCCCATAGTCCCTACAAGCATGAAGAACAATACGCTCTTATTGTTTAACTCTCTGCATAAACAAGAACAACACTCTTTTGCATGCTCCGTTCCTAAAAAAAAGACAAATAACTGCTTTCTCCAACTCTTCCAAATCCAATGGAGAGCACCAACATTCCCTTACTGTCTACCTTAAGTACTAAAAAATTTAAATTTTTTTCATTGAATTTTCACTGTTAACTTTTTTATGTTATTTTAGTGGTGTGGTTGTTATCTTACCGACTTATTGTCTTGTCATGCCACATTGCTCAGTTCACATTACTCAATTCGTCACATGTAATTTTACTTTTTTTGTTATTAATTTTCTAATTTTATAGTTTTATAGTTTATAATTTTATAATTTTATAAGTTTTTAGTTTTATAGTTATTGAGTATTCAATAAATCAATAAATTATTAAAATTTATTAGAAATTCAATTAAAAAATTTCAAATTTATGATAAACTTAAAACACAATTAAACTAATTTTCAATTATTATATATTGAAAATATTTTTTATGTTCTCTATCTTCAATTTTTAATTTATTTTTTAATAATAATAAATTGTGTTAATATATATATATATATATATATATATATTATATTTGTAGATAATCCAACATGTTATGTTTTTGTCGTATAATGTGTGTACACTTACTTTATTTACTGTATAAAAGGTTCACAATGGGTTGAGTCTAACACTCAGCCTTTGGTAAGGTCCGAGACCCAAGTTTGTGTCTATTGGCACCTCTTTACTTCGATAAATGTTGGTGATGATTTCAGAGAATTCCTCATGAGAAGAGAGTTCCTTTAAATATTATTTGAAAGTTCTTTTATATTAGTCTCAGTAAAATTTACACTATATTCAATATAAGAATCCATTGCCGGATTACGTTAATAATCAAAAAGAATTAAATGTAATTAAATAATTATATATAGGATTATATTTTTTATTTTTAAAAGACTAGCTTTTTGAATTTATATAAAAGTTTGCTTATTCATCTTTATTTTCAAAGTTTAACAAAAATATTTTTAAAACCTTTTTTATGATAAAAAGAAAGTTATAAATACAAGTATGAATTGGAAGTCTTACTTTGAGTAAAAGAAAAAGTTGAGATAAAGATATCATATATCTTTTGATTTTAATTTGATTAATACACATATTGTATATTTTCTTTTATTTAATATCAGATATTCTATTTTGTGATGATACATATTATTAGGTTTTACTTTTCTCCTTATATAATGGGATATTGTACTCTATATATGGGAGACGTTTATAATAAATCAGTATGCAAACTCTTATTCTCATACTTAAAGTATTTTTTCTTCTAACTTTCTCTCACTTGTGTTTTATCAAATACTAATACTAATATGATATCATATGACAAACATTGTCTTTGTTAGTTTCCCTTCGACGTTTCACTCATGACGAGTTTTGCTTTTTTTCACCATTTATTTCTTCATCTTGGAGAAAACTATTAGGAATCCAAGTGTGCGTCTAAATCCCACATTGGCTAGAGATGAAAAAGTAAAACGTTATATAAGGATGAAAACCCATAAATTCATTGCCTTAAGGTTTTGGATTGAGAGTGTGTCAATGTCTTATGTGATTGGACTCAGGTCTCATTGGTATTGTATCTCTCCAGTGAACTTCCTCCCCTTTATAGACCTAACAAGAGGTATCAGATGAGTCTAAATCTCACATTGGCTAGAAATGAGAAAGTGAAGTCATAAACCCATTGCCTCAAGTTTTGGGTTGAGAGTGATATTAATGCTTTATGTGGTTGGGGTCAAGTCTCATTGGTGTTGTATCTCCCTAGTGAACCTCCTCCCTCTACAAACTTGTTCTTGTATATCTCTTTCTTGTTGATAACAATTATCCGACTATACAGAAAAAGGAGTACTCGTGGTTGGGAACCCTTCCACCGGAGGGGGAGTGAGGAGATTGTTAGGAATCCAAGTTTAAGTCTAAGTCCCACATTGGCTAGAAATGATAAAGTAGAGTCATAAACCCATTACCTTAAGTTTTGGGTTGAGAGCGATGTTAATGCCTTACGTGGTTAGGTTCAAGTCTCATTGGTGTTGTATCTCCCTAGTGAACCTCCTCCCTCTATAGACTTGTTCTTGTATATCTCTTTCTTGTTGATAACAATTATCAGCAATGGAAAAGAAATTTTCAAGATCTCAAGATTCTCTTCTTCATCCTACTGTTTTCCAAAAGTTTTACTTCCAAATTGAACCTTCATAATCTGTCCACCTTGAGAAGGGTGATAATGATATCATATATCATCTGATTTTAATTCTATTTAAGAAATATATCTTGTTTTATGATGATACATATTATGTCTTACTTTTTCCCCTTATATCATTTGATATTGTACTCTATAGATTTTACAAGTTTGTAATAAATCAGTATATAAACTCTTATTCTCATACTTTCAATAATGTATTACCATTCAGTATTTTCTCATAAAAATTTTCAATAGTGATCTCAAAGTTGATTGTTTGCTTTGATGTCCGATCCAATCACAATTACAACCAATGTGTTGAGATAAATGAGTGAGACAAATATATAATATTATGGTAAAAATTCATAAGTAAAACTCAACTTACATTTGTACAGGAGACAACTAGAAATTCAAATATAAGTTAAAAATCTCGTATCAAATTAAAATTTTCAATAAAAATGAAAAATTAATGATAAATAAGAAATATAAAAATTATTGACATTAAACCTTAATATTTTATATTGAAAATAGTGTCCATTATATAGACAACTCGTATATTATAAATGGACATTTTTTCTGATTTATAGCAATAAAAAATTTCAACAAAAGAAGTTAATTGTAAAAGAAAAATATGTATTATGTGATAAAATAATTAAATTTATTGAAAATGGGTTATAAAAGATATTTATATTAACGGTATATATAAATCAAGTTCTTTGTTCTTACATAAATTTTAAGATTTAGTTTTATATGCTTAAAATATCTGCACTTTACATGAATTACATACACGCAGTTGCAGACTTCTCTGAGCGGTGTGTGCACATGCCCTTTTGGAGAGTAAAATATAAGTGTCAATCTTTATCGCTGATAAAAAAAAATGTCAATCTTTATCTTTATTAGTTAAATCCTCAAATGCTCTTATTTTCAGTTCATTGTATTGGATATTTGTTATATTTTATTTAGCTGAATGTTTTATTCCATCTCATATTTTATTTTAATTCACGTTAACTGTTATTAATATTTTAAATAATCTCCGTTCCATGCACAACTGAATCCACCACTGCGTATATTTGTGAATGACTGCAAATTTTCGAACGTTGTGTTTGCTTGTAGAGTGTCTTTAGATTTTTAGAAAATTTAAATTTAATCGAATAAAATTAAAAATCTCGGGAAAAATTTTATAATTTTACTTTAAAAGTAATTCATGTTTAGACTTCAATGAAACAAAACTAGAATTTGTGTTGTAACTTTCGATGTAAAATAAACTTAGATTTAAATTTCCAAAATGACAATCAAACACACACTTATGAATATAGTGTTACAGCGAACGGAGGAGATAGTACTTTAGGCATTTGCTTCTAGTAATCTGTACTCACTTAGGAAAATGGAATATGGGCGAAGGGATTAAAGAAGAAAAACGGTTCAACATAGATTATTTTACACAAACGACATTTGCTTTTAATTGAATTCTTTTTCTTTTTATTTTAATTTTAATTTTGTGGTCAAAAGTTTTCAGTTGTTTTACATGCATGACCTTCGCTTTCAATTAAATTAATAATAATAATAATAATACTAATATCAATATTAATAATTATAAGTAACAATAACGATAATAATAATAATATTGATGATAATTATAATAATAAAATTTACAATACTATTAAAAATAATAATAATAATAATAATAATAACAATAAAAGTAAAATTATAATCTAAAGATTTTATCTATTAAAGTATTTTTTTATCTATCACATCTATCAACTCATTATAATTCTTCATAAATCTTATCTTTAACCGTGACATATCTCCACCAATAATTTCATAAGAGTCAAAATAATATACAGTTAAAATTTATATATTCAACTAGTCCCTAATATAATAAAGATTAATACATAATTTAGTATAACTGTAACTACAGAAGAAAACGCACATATTTGAATGATGGTCATTTGTTCATTCATATTCTTGAACTCATCAATAATTAAATTAGAACTAAAATTTTCAGTTATTATTTTTATGTAAATAATCATATTGTCAGCAAAAAAATTATCTTCCATTTTATTTCACACTCTTGTTTTGATAATCTTCGGTGCATAAAATGATCTTTATTTCTGGATGTGAAAATAGGAAGTGTTAAACTAAGACGAATTAATATCATTAGTATAATATTTCGTTGGACCAGGTTCCAAATAATTAATATGAAACTCTTCAAACCTTAAGAGAAGGTTCATCTAATTTAACAATTTGATTATTTGTATCATATTTCAGAATATGTGATGAAGAAGTTAAATCCATCTCATTTTCATCTTCATGGGGTAGCTTCCCTTTTATTACTTTTAACAAATGAATTTATTATTTTATTCATTATCAATATACCTGTTTTTTTATGATAATCAAGGCACAATTAAAAATCGATTAAGACAAAACACATTGTATATTATTTGTTCTTGTATATTTATACAAAATGAAATACAAAAGATCATCAGATAAAAAATAATACTAATCTTAAATTAATATTTCAATATCAAGTGAGACTTTATCTTTTTCTTTTTTCAATTATGAAAGAGAATTATCGAGATTAAAATAAAAATTATTGAGTTAGTGTCTAACTTTATTTTTTCTTTAGAAATAAAAAAAAAACATGTAAGAGTAGGATACAATTTGTAAAAAATTTAAAAGCCAATAGAAAAAAAAATATTTTTTATTATATTTAATTTTATATTTCATTATTTTTAACATAAAAAATATCTAATTTAATTTTCTTTGATTCTTAATATATATATTACATATAATTCAAAAGAAAATTAAAATATTCTTATATATACATATAGTTTATAAAAATTTAAAATAATTTAAGAGGTCATGACACTAATCTCTTAAATGATCATCTATGATATTTTAAATCTTTTTATTTTGACTACTTTATCCCTCAAAATCAACAAATTTTACGTTATGTTCGCTTTTACATATTTACTATAGACACGGATGGGAGAGTGAGTGATACTCATGTTCGTTTCTACAGATTAATTTGATATGCTGCGATGGATTTGGAGAAGAGACTCAATTTTTCATCCCTCCTAATTGAACAGATTTGAAGATAAACATCTTGCAGTTACTAAATTAACCTTTACTCTTCTTTTTTTTATATTCCTTGCTTTATTATGTATTGGCAACACAAAAGATTGCGGAATCCAGAGGGGGAATGTTTGAAGAGTACTATGGTGTATTGCAAAGCTGATAATCCATGGGGTACATACCATTAGAAGGGATCTAATCCCATATTTGTTGGATTGATCCCTGTGTGTAAAGTAAAGAGGGATTCGATCCCATTTTTATGCAGATTCGGTTCTCGTTGTTTTGAAACATTATTAAAATATATTATCAAAAAATATTATTTTATTAATTTTTATAATTAATTTTTTCAATTTTAGTAGTAAAAAAATAACAAAATAATTATAACTTATACAAATATCAATTTATATTACTTATTATATAAAGGGCAATATAGTAATTTATTTATTACTTCTATTAAAACATTCCTTTTAATTTATCACATCAATTAAATCATTCACAAACTTTACTTCCAAATCTACTCACTATCACCTCTAAATACCTTAAAAAAAACAACACAAAATTTACTCTCAAATCTATTTAAATCAATCCACTCCTTTTCCCTCAAATCCATCTATTTAAGTGAACACAACCTTAAGTCTTTAAATCTTTTAATAGGAACAAAGTTTAAGGTTATGTTCCTTTGTGTGGATGAATTTGAGGGAGAGTGTGAAGATGAATTTGTATAAATTTGAGTGGATGAATGTGTTTTTGTAGTGGATTTAGAGGGTAAAGTGAGTGAATTTGGAAATAAATTTTGTGAAAGTTAGTGAAAGATTGGATTGATGTGATAGATAAAAAATTTGCGAAAATAGATATAATTTAAAAGTTACCAAAATACCCTTGATAGAAAAAAAGAATGATTTTGTAATTTGATGTTATAAAAATAATTAAAAATAAATAATACGAACTTAAAATATATATATATATATATATATATAATGTTAAAATAAATAAGTATGAATTTGTATGAACGAGAAAAAATTTATAAAATTAAAATTAAAATTTGTACCTAATTTGTTGGTTAAAATGAAAAAGGCATTGGACAAACCATCACACACAACCTTGCAAGAAGTGAAAACACTCAAAAAAATCACCACCCCAACACACAACATCAATTACGTAACTGGTATCATTCTTCACACTGTATCACCATCGGTTACGTAATCGGTGTCAGACACACACATCTTCGCACTGGTTATGTAACCCAACCACTCACACACCACCCCATCTTCCTTCACTCACACCCACACCAACACTGATTCACTTCACTCACACCAGTGTATATTGCTATTAAATAACACCACCGCCACTGGTTCACTTCACCCACACCATTGCATGTTACCATTAAATAATACCACCAACACCACTAGTAGCAGCAGCTGATACACTCACATGTTTGGTGAAAAAATCTAACTACAAAATTAATTTGGTAAAATTAATGATAACACACTCTCAAATCACATTCTCAATCATGATATATCATGATATATCAGCAAAGATGAAATATGGAAATGATCAAACAATATCATCCACACAAAATAACACTGCGTAAAACTGAAGAAATCATTTAAAAATATTATTTAATTAAAAATAAGAAGTAAAATAATACAACTAGTGCGATAGCTACCTTCTTTATTTCTTTCTATTTTTGTAACTTCTCATGTTAGAAAAATGATTCTGAAGCAATGGTGAACGAACACCTGGAAGTATCAAGAAAGTTGTAGAACTGTGTAGCTGTCATTTCACTATTTTATTATATATCATCGTCATTAATTTGATTTGTAGTGACCAAGTCAGAATTTTGTCTGTATAGGCAATTTTTCAATAATTTCTTTTGTATTATGATATTTCCTACTTTGTCAAGATTTGAACTAAATAGGATGAAAAGACTTGAGAGGAAAAAATTCAAAAGAAATAAAGAGGATGAAAGAGACCTGAGAAGTATAAAAAAGAAATCATAAATCACATGTAGTAAAAGAGAGAAATAAAGAATTATTATTTTCACTGGACCAGATGTTGTGCCCCCTTTTAAAAAAAAAAAAAAAGTATTTAAAACATAAATATACAAAATGTTAAAAAGTATATGGCATATTATATTAAATAGGTAAGTAGCCAATAAAGTTTTGGAATATGTGAGACCTTGTTAACTTATCTTTTTTAAAAATGAAAAAATCTAATTTAATTTATAAATTTGAAAAAAGTGATGTAATTACATTATTTATTATTATTATTATTATTATTTATGAGATTATTTTATTGTTTAGTTGTAATTTCAAGAGTGAATTTGATATCAAATCAAAGAACATTTTGTTATTAAATTATATAATAAAAAGATCAATCCTTATCTTGTTGACGTTTGAAATTTCCGTTTTTCAAATATTAAATTTACAGTGTTTTATACGTTTGGGTATCTAATTCTATGTTTGCCCGGTTAATATGACATGGATAATCCAAAGAAGAAGAAGATAAAAGTTGTTCCGCATTTTGTCAAAAAAGTGGGTAGCCAAAACTTGACTTGTGTCTATTATTTTGATTATTCAAATTATGCTACATGCTAACCATTTCAGATGGATAATACAGGGTGCTGGTTGTTATCCATGCATAAAATTATTTTGTTTCAGATTATCAATTCCATACTTTGTGGTTCTGTTCATGTTCATGTTATTTACAAAAGAATATTATTTATAAGGATTCTAACATTCATGATAATCAGAACGAAAAATTAAAATTACAGAATTCTATATCTTGTAAATGTAATTGTATGCTATGATGCACAAATACAATATGTGTATTTGATACGATACATATTTGATAATCGATGTGTTTATTTTAAAAATAAATGAATACGATATGTGATAAATACGTTATATATAAATATTAAAAAGTGTACAATAATTCTTAAAAATATAATGTGTGAATCCAAATTAAAATCATATGTTTTTCAACATAAAAAATATAAATTATTATCATCATAAAAGTATCACTAAAGAAAACTATTAAAAATGACCAATTATAGTAACTAAACATATGTTATAGACCAATATCCTAATTAGAAACCAATTATTTTGGTAGCCAACACATTGGTAGTTAATGTTAATAATATATTTACAAATTATTATTTTCGTAGTCAAAACTTTAGTAAATAATGTTAATGATCTATTAACAAACCAATTAATATTATAAATTATTTTAATTATCAATTTAAGAGACCAATATAATTTTTTAAAACTATTTTAGTTGCTAATAATTTTTTGTTTTTAAATTGATACTTAAATTAGTCATTATATAGTGACTAATTATTTTTGACATTAAAATTGGTTATTGTTCAAAAATTTTCTTGTAATGCACTTAAAATTGGATATATAACTTAAATTGAAGTATCGATACATTATAATTTATATAAAATAAAATAAAGTATTTATAACCTATTTAGCTTTATCGTGTTGAATGTAGTGATTTTTTTATGTTACTTTAGAGATAAGAAGATTATTTATAAAGATAAAGAGAAATATCGCTAGAAATAAGAAGATTATTTGCTACAATCATTAAGTCTAAACCACAAATGATTTAGTTTAACTAATTATTTTGGACTTAATCGAAATCCAAAATAGTTGCCCACCAAGTTGTAGTCTATGTTCACATAAGGTAAAAACATGCTGGTTCTTGTTCAGCGTTTGGGGGCAGTTTATATATCAAAGTTTGAAATGGTTTGTTGTTAGCTTGTATTAACATGATTTATATTAAAACAAAATTGTTGAATAAAATGAAAAAAATAGCAATAAGGTCAATTATGATCGTTTCCATTCTTAACACTCTTCTTTAAAAAAATCAAGGATAAGTTTATCAACCACCTCATTTTGTACTGTATTTTAATTTTAATATAATATAATTTGTTATTATAAATATATAATTTATAATTCATGAGTCTTATATCATTTTTTAATTTTATATTCTGTATTTTATTAAAAGTAAAATAAAAGTTACTAGTAGTTTTGAATATATAGTAAGAAAATTATCACCTCCTTCAACCACCTGTTTGAAGGGGTACGAAATCTATTTTTCAAATGCCCTACCATGACTGAATACTAATCAACTTCCCAAATTGCGTCGGAATATGTAAATAGGTGTAGTAATATTTAGATTTTTTTTCTCTTATCTTTGATTAGAAATCAAAACCGTTATTATATTCAATTTATTGACGTCATACATAAGAAGAAAGGAAAAGAGAGTGATGGATCACATCACATGTTATCCTTGTAAAATCTAAATTAAGATTCTTGTAATTCAGACTTGCAATATATTCTCACATGATAAATGACAGAAAACTTTTTTAACTTTTTGAATGAATATCTTTTAAACAATACTCTCACAATAATGGGATAAGATCAGTTCTTAGAGTTTTAACTTTTAGAATGAGTTCATGGACTTTAAGGGTTTCCACTTTTATAGGGTTTGAATTTAAGATCTATTTCACATCAAATGAATAACATATTACTAGTCTTCCAATGGTTTCCCCTTTGCGTAAGTGACCATTGACTGCACAACAAAACACGACATCGTGATTAATGTTTTGTGTCAATAACATTGGAAAGAAGACTTTTTTTCGGATAGAGACTATGGGCGGTGGCAGTGTGTGTGTTTAGTAGCTCCCTAGGTCTGGATTGGAGAAATCCGAAAGTGAGGATGTGCGGCTGGAAAACAAGTTGCACCACCAAAATGTTATTGCAAGCAAACAAGTCTTACCTAAAACAATTATTGGATTACTATCTTTTTTTTATAATTATCATCAAAATATTTTTTTAATATGTTAAATATTTTTAGTGTCAAAACTTATATATGAAATATAAATTTATTTTTTTCTCAAATTTTAACATATCATTTTTTTTAAACTTTAAAAATAAATGGACATATAATCATTTTAATATAATATTATTATTTACATGTTAAATGACATTTTAGATCGTTATTTGAACTTAAATGTATCAAATGTTATAAACAATTCAAACGTTAGTCAAAATGTCATTTGATACGTCAAAAAAATTTAACATAATTAGATTAAGAAAACTATATTTATTTGTTATTAAGGTTTAGAAACTAAATTATATCAAAGTTTGGGATAACAACGAATTATAATTTCGTGTGAAAATTTAGAGATTAAAAACTTATTTAGACCGTGTTCGTTTACGGGTGTGGTCCTCTTATGAGTGATAAGCAATAAATGATTTACAAGTGAGATGGGGGTTCACATCACACATTTGAGAGCAAGGAACGAAGGGATTAACAGGATATAGAGATTTTCGAATCTCGCTTCAACTCAAGAGATTTGAGAGTGATATGTATGAAAATACATTTTTACCCTCATTCAATAACTCTTTCTTTCTTCAGATGAAGTTGCATAATGGTGAAGGATGGAGGCTATAATGAAAGATGGAGTTTGTGGTTAAAGATAAAGAAGAACGAAAATAATTCCCGTTGAACTAAAATTAATTTCATCATGAAATGCAAAAGTTAATGAACCGATTCCATTAAGCAAGGAACTGATTTCGATGAGTGAAATTGTGAAGGAGATTGATTCCTATAACACTAGAATCAATCCCAGCAAACCTTAGAATCAGGTATGATAATATGTGGAACCGGTTCCACTTCATTGATGATTTTGTGTTCCAAATTAATTATTGGAAATCAATGACATTAATTATTCACATTAACAACGTTTCCTTGTTTCCAATTAATATGCATTGTGAGAGTCGAAAAGTTACATTCATTCATTTTCCTTCTTTTAAGAAGGTAGTAATTTATGCACAAACGCATAGGATTAGATTTCTAAAAAGTTTCTTTAATTAATTAAAATTTTAAAACATAATGAATAATATTTTTTGCTTTTGATAAATAATAAGTAATAATATATATATATATATAATAAATAATAATAGTAAAATAATAATTTTAATTTTAATTATAATGGCAAAATTATAATATTATATTTTAATCTATTAAAACTTTATTTTTAATCTATCACATTGATTAAATTATTCACAAATTTTTACAAATTTTACTTTCAAATTCATTCACTATCATCTAAATCTCTTTAAATAAACAACACACAATTCACCCTTAAATTCACTTAAATTCACCCACTCCTTCTTTCTCAAACCTATCCGGTTAAGTAAACACACCTTTAATAATTTTTTTAATTAACAAATAACATCACACAAGGCCCCTTTCTAAAGAAAACATCATTCTCAGTGAAGATAATTTACAACAACACCTAAAATTTTAGCACAATTTTTTTTTAATATATAACATGTACAAAATTTATAAATATATTATAGAGAATAAAACGTTCATTTTTTTTTATTAAAATTTTACTTTTTATAATTTTTTCTCATTAAATTCTCTTTAGAATAGAAGTACAATCAGGTATTATTATACTAAAAGAATATAAACTCAAAGTGGATAACAAGATAAATACTCATTTAAGGTGATTGTATTTTTGTGTTTTTCCTATATTAAGAAATTTCCGTTTTTTTTTTCTTCTTTTTTAAGTTATTAAAAGGTATGATATATTAGGTTACTAGAACTAAAGATGTTTATTGGGTCGAATTATTCAATAATCTAATTCGATTCAATCTAATCCAAATTATATTGGATTGAGTTTAATTTATAATAGGATCAGATTCACCCAAATCAAACTAAATCATTTTTATGTAAGTTGAATAAATGGTTTAGATGGATAACTCGAGATTCAACTTTAGATTCACTATTCTACCTGTTGTAGATAATTATGTTATATATATTTTTATATGTTTTGGATCACATCGGAGGAATTATGACTTTACTTATCGACTAATTTACGATCTTAGATTATTTTTTTAGTAAAGATTGTGTTATTTTTCAATTAGATTGGTACTTGAAAATTATATATTTTTTTAAAATAAAGTTCTCCAAAATGTTAATCCAATAGACTCAACCCAATCAAACCTGTTCAATAGTGGATGATAGTGACGGATCATGATAAAATATTTTGAAGGACCAAATAATATAATTCTTTGATTATTAGATTGGATTATTAGTAAAATGCTTCAAAAAATGACTCCTCTAAAATGAACAATTGAATCATTAGATTGAATCATTATTATAATACTTCAAAAAAATATCTGAAGAAGTAAAATTTAATTTGTTTTCATCTTCACTTGTAGGTTTCTTCTTATCAATGTAAAAAATGAATATATTATTTTATTCTTTATCAGTGTACTTATCTTTTAAAAACTAATATTAAAAAATAATTTATCATAATCTAATAAAAAATTGAAAAACGTAATTATTAAAAGAAAATATATTATAGTCAACTTACAATTAAAAATCACTTATGAAAAACACACATAATACTTTTTTTTCTATATTCATAAAAACAAATATCCAGACTCAAGAGATAAAAAACAATGTTAATAACTAATAAACTAATATTTAATTATTAAGTGAGACAAAAGAGAGTTACATTTCATTTTTTAAGAAAATAAGAGAACAAATGACAAATGAGAGCAAAAGTAATGAGTTTGTGTCTAACTCCCTTTATTTCTTCAACAACAAAAAAACATATAAGAATGAGAGATGAGTAGAATTTTGTAAAAAATAAAAAGACAATGAAAAAGAAAATAAAAAATATCTTAATAAATATTTGGTTTAATTATTCTTCTAGTTCCTGATTCCAAAAATGTCAAGTTCGACCTCAAGTCTTTTTAGTCTCAATTTGGTATTGATTTTTTAGTCTCAATTTGGTATCGATCTTTTAGTCGCAATTTGACATTTTTTGATGAAACTAGATACAAAAAAATTAATTAAACCTAAATATTTTTATTCTTTATTATATTTAATTTTATGTTTTATTATTTATTAACATTAAATGTTATGCTTTAGAAAGAAATAAAAAGTAAGGATGACAAAGCGGGTCAGTCCGACCCGTTTTGGCCCGCTCCGCAATTTAATATCGGGTTCACTTTTTTGGCCCGCCCTGCGGGTTGGCCCGCATTTATGATGAACAATTTTTTTTTTGTATTGGGCAAAATAAAAACTTTTTTTATTTTTTTCATAATAATTGATATCATTTTCTATCGAATAATTTCAATTAGTTTATCTTATCAAAGATTATAGCTAAAATACAATAGTAACATGTCACCTTGCAAGACATGTACTTAAAAGTGCATAAAAAGATATTCCATATTCAAGAACTAAAATCATTATCTTATATATAATGATTATACATAAACATAATAATAATAATAATAGAAATAATAATAATAATAATAAAAATAAACTTATAAAAACAACATGATGAATAATGTGAGAATTAAAGAAATGAGAATATATAATTTTGTAAGAGGGTTAGTGGGCCAACCCGCTCGACTTTTAGCTCGTGCGGGTTACAGACCTATGTGGAACGGGCCATTACGAGTTAACGGGTTCAAAATTCCAATTCGCCCCGCGTTTTTTATGTGGGCTCGCGGGCTAGCCCTCCTGATCCGCCCCGAATTGTCATCCCTAATAAAGAATACGCAATTCAATTTTCATCAATTTTTAAAATATATTATCAATAATTTAAGAAATTTTAAAAATATTCAAATTTTCAAAAATATATATAATTTAAAAAAATAAAAAATATTGGAGGCCATGTCCCCTACCCTTCTCTTATAAAATCTGCCCCTGGTAGATGGGATTTAAGATAAAAATATATATAATTCCAACCCATTGTCCGTTTTATTTATAAATGAGCACCAGAATTTATATAAATTTAAAAAGCTGGTTATTTCCATGATAATATTTATTTATATAATTTTAAAAATTAATTAAATTTAAGTATTTTATTTATAGGGACTAAATTATCTTAAATTATCTCTTACTCATCTTTAGGGTATTTTTAATGTAATACAAATCTTTCTTCAGACCGGACTTGATGACTTCAAAATATAAGCATATCTTAGTAATTTGTATTTATTTTACTAATTTTGTTTAAATTTAATATTGTATATATATATACACATTAAGTCAATCTTAGTTTTTATTTGAGATTTAGTCAAAATAATTAAACATTAATCATTTATTAGAATTTAAATTGTTTGATGAGATAGTTTGAAAAAAGTTATTTTTTATTTATAAATTATTATTTTTAATTAAAAACATTTTCTTTATTTTCTCTCATTATTTTCTCTACTAAAAAAATACACAGATAATAATAGAATCCAAAAAAGTATAATAATAATAATATATATGAAAGTAAAACATAAAGTTTATCGTCAACAAAAATATATTAAAAAAAAGTAAAAACTACATCTGGTAAGAGTACTGCTCTACTCTATTTTAATTACTTAAAATCTTAAATAATTGAATTAGAACTAAAGTTTGTTACAACATCCTTTCAATATAGATTATTATCACACTGCTAGCCAAAAATTCAGCCTCCGTCTTATTTCTCAACCTATTATTGATTATTTTTATTACAAAAAAAAATCTTTCAATTGTAGCTATAGAAACTGGAATAGTCATGATATGTACCCCATTTTACATAAGTCATTTGCACCTCATCAATTTGATTTAGTGGGTATTGTCAAATTTGGCGACGCTTCCCCAAATCATATTATAAAGAATTTTCAAATTCATTGTATGTAACTCTAGGAACTTTAGATAATTTTTTTTCATTTTCTTCAATTTTTGGATTCTCGTGAAGTTTCACGAGTTTAGTTGACGTAGATACACTTTTTTCATCTTTATCTCAAGTCTTTCTTTTGAAAAAAAAATTAATTTTTTCACTCTTTATCATAATTTTTCTAATATAAATTTGTTACCTCTCACATATTTACGAAAAAATAAAATTATGAATACCCCAAATTAAATCTCAAAATCAAGACTCAATATTTTAAGAAAAATAACAACTTCTAAGTGATTAGTTTTCCTTACCTTAGAGTAGATTTATAATATTGTTATTCCCTTACACAACTTTAAAGCTTAAAATAACTCTATTTACACAAAGAAAAGTTTGATCAATAATTAGATCATAATTTTATTCTCTAACAGATCGAGATCTGCCTATAATGTAGAAAAGCCACATACATATGAAAAACAAATTGCTTCGAAAAAAGGGATAGAAAATCAACTTACTCAGAAAAAAAAGATTTTTTGGTTCAAAATATTTCTTAACTCTTTAATATTTCGCTTTGGTACAATTTGATTTTAAAAATAATGAGAGATTAAAGATGAAAATTAACATAGAAAGAAGATGTGAGAGAAAAAGAGGTATGAAAGAGACAGAAAACAAATAAAAGAGAACAAGAATTAATATGAATAATAAAATAATATATAAAAAACATTTTAAAAGAACATTGAAAGGACCGCCCCTGTTTTGTGGTTAATTTGTTGCATGTGCATATTAAGTCTAGCCTAAAATTTAGTGTAATTTTTGTTCAAATCGCTTAGTCATTCTTCGGGTGCATATACTTAATTATGAAGCATTCTCTGTAACAACTTTTATTTCATGTCCTTTGAATATCAATACAAAATGCATTCAAAATGCTATCAAATTTTTTTAGATAAAAGACTTCATTCATATATACTAATGAACTGTGGAAAAAGCTTTCCTAAAAGGGTAGGGTAACACCTTCAATTACAAAATTGAGAATCGCATTAGATTAGTTCATGAAAGAATATATACTTGTTTCACGTGCGGGTCGTCATGATTCTTAAAAAAGAAAAATGGTGCAAAAGTGGTGAAAAAAAGGAACAAAAGATCCCCTCTTAAGATATTATGACAATTGTTAATAGTAGCTAAAGTTTAAAACACTATTTGTCATTAAAGAGTATAAAAAAAAAGTCAAACATGGCATTTAAATAATAGAAAATGTGTCAAACTTTTTTTATATCAATTAAAAAAAAAACATCTAGTTCTTTTAAACAAAATAAACACTGAATTAAGAATAAAAAAAATTAAAAAATCACACTAAATTTAATTCCAGACATATTAGAATAAAAATACCAATCTCAAGTATAATATTTATATAACAACATATAGTTATCCAACTAGTATAAGAAGCATAGATAGGGTGTTAAGTCTAAGAAAACGAAAACATATAATAGAACTTGACTTAAGATGAAAAGACTTTTGGCTTAAGGAGAAGTGGAACTTTCTTTGAGACAACAAGTCCAAATTTCTCGCTCATGTCTATATTGGGTGTAGCAGTAGCAGTTTCAGGCAACGTCCAATCGAACCAATAAAGAAGATTAGCAAGCAAATACTCAACTGAACTAATTCCAAAACTCATTCCAGGACATCCTCTTCTTCCAAAACCAAATGGAATAAAGTGAAAGTTTTCTTGGTTTTTGAAATCAACTTCACTGTTTTCAAATCTCTCTGGCAGAAATTGTTCAGGACGTTCCCAGAGTTTAGGATCCATTTGCATTGCCCATGCATTGATATATACCATTGTTTTTGCAGGAATGTCGTATCCATTTAGTTTTACATCAGACATTGTTACTCGAGGAGCCAAAAGAGGAGCTGGAGGGTGTAACCTTATAGTTTCTTTCACTACACATTTTAGATATCGCATCTCATTCACATCATTCTCTTCCACCTTTGATTTATGACCTACAATTCTCTTCACTTCTTCTTGCACTTTTTTCATTGTGGTTGGGTTTCTCATAAGTTCTGATATGGTCCAGTCCAATATGATCGCAGTTGTGTCGGTACCTCCCAGAAACATGTCCTAAAAATAACAAATGAAATTTTCATCATACTTGTAACAATCACAACAAATATTAACGAAAAGCCTTCTATATCTATCAACTTCAAAATTTATATAAGTTTTGTCTTCCGACTATAGAACGATTAAACTTAAAACTATATACAATAAAAGTCTTTTTTTGTAAAGTTGAACTACAGTCTTTTTTAGTAAAGTTTAACATCAAATCAAACCAACTTTATAATCCGTGGCAAGACAATGAAAATGACAGAAAATGGACTGATACAGCTGCAGGTAGCTCTGAAACTAGATTTTAACTGCTAGAAACGATGCAGTCCACAAAAAATAAATATCGTTTTTGGTCACCTGGCCTGTGATAAAAACAAAACTCTTCAATCTCTATAAAATAATGGAGCAGAATATTCTATTTAAATATATAGTATATTATTATAATATGTGTGCTAGAGATAAGGAAATAAATTTGTTAACAGTTATACAAAATGGGAAAGAAAGATACCGTAATAAGTGATTTGATGTCATTTTTGGTAAACTCATATCCCAGCGTGTTATCCTGGTGATGTTGGAGGAGAATATCCAATAAGTCTTTCATTTTGGAGTGTTCACCTTCGCTTCTCTGCCTCAAACGTTCTGCAATTAACTCTTCAAATAAAGCATCCAATGCTGCAGCAGTGGCCTTGTATTTCTGAATTTTTCCAGTAACAACATCAACCCAACCCAGCCAAGGGAAGTAATCTCTCACAGTGAAAGCTGTTATATGAATCATCACTTCCCTTGCTAACTCTTTCACTCTGCTGTAACCATCTCCTGCAAACTTCCTTCCAAAAGCACATTTACACACGATATTATTTGATGTTGCCATGAACATCTCACTTAGATTCACGTAACTTGCATCATTCGAGCTTGCTTCACGTAGCTTTTTCACCAACTCTCCAGCTTCTTCTTCTCTGATGACCCGAAATGATTCCACCCTTTTGGCGCTCAGAAGTTCAAGCACACACATTTTTTTTTTCAGTCTCCAGTTTTCTCCATAGAGTGAGAACCCAACGTCTGTGCATCCATAGAGTAAGATTTTACATGAAGTGTTTTGGGGTCGGTCCGAAAAGGCTAGGTCATGTGTTTTGATTATTTCCGTCACCAAATCTACAGATGAAACCACGAGGGTTGGAGTTTGCATCTGTCCCAACTGCAACATCATTATATCACCGTATTTGAGAGAGAGATCTCGAAGAGCTCGATGTGGCAGTGTGCCAAACTGATGCAGATTGCCTATGAATGGCAGCTTTGGGGGAGATGGTGGCAGATTCAGAATGGTTTTGGGTTTGGATCTTCTTGCGAGCTTAAAGAATAACAGAACACTGACGAAAAAGGAAAGAGAAAGATAGAAGGTAGAAGAGAACACTCCCTCCATTAGCTCCAAAGGCCATTGTTTGAGAGCCATTTATTTTTTCAACAGACATGTCCCTTTGTCATACTACATTTATAAGCATACATAGATGGATGTCGTGGAACAGTGCTACTCGATTTCTCATTGGAAATAGAAAATCCGATCGGTTATACATAGTGTATTACATGTCAAATACTAATTTAAAAAGTATTTGTGAATTTTCACATATACTAAAAAATATTTAAAATAAAAAAAATTTTAAATTTTTAAAATGAAATTTAAATAAAATTAAAAAAAATATAAAATGTAATGTACATTAAATTTAAATTTAATTTAATTTAATAAAATATATATTAAATTTTTATTTTTATTAAATATAATAAAATAAAATTTTAATTTTAATTTTGTATTGATAATGATGCTCGTATAATTACAAATAAAATTATACTAAATTATTTTTAGCTCATTATTCACAAATATCTATTAAAAATAAGTCTTTTTGGTATTCCTATATACACCGTAATACATACTGATTGCAAAACGAGTCAACCCTTTTAGGTAGGCTCGTTATTTGTTAGTCAAATCCCGATTCAAGTGTCACAATAAAATAGATTAGAATTTATGACACATCAATTTTTCTTTTTACTTTTTGTTTTTAAAATTTATTTATAATAAATAAATATTAAAAATATATTCAATAATATATATATTTTTAAAATTTTAATTAAATAATTAATATTTTTATTTGGACGACTAAAATAATGATTACATTTTATATATTAAATTATTTTATTATGATTAATTAATGGAACTTATAATTTATAAATGTTAGTAATTTAAACACTATTATATATTATAAAAATTTAAGTTTTTAAATTATTATAGTTTTAACTTTTTATTAAATAAATGGTTAGCAGCCCAATTCGCTCCATTCATCTTTGGTTCAATTTAACAGGTTAGGCTAATATGAGACCAAATGAGAAGTTGAAAACTTAAACTCAGCCTGACCAAATTTGGAAGGACTGACCAAACTAATGGGGGAGCCGTCATAGACTTTTATAATATTCTTTCGACACAAACATTCTTATCTAATAATAACGTGTTATATTAAAATAATAGAAAGTAAATATAAATAAAACAATAATCTATGTATAAATTTGAGTGTAAGAGAAAAGTTGAAGTGTCATGCTATCATGACTCTTCTACATCAACTAATGTAAAATTTAAATAATTTTTAATATTTATTATCTATTGTTATTTATATCTTTTTTATTATATTTTATTACTCTTATATTTATATACTTTTCTATCATTTGTCTATCATCAGTTCGTCAGAACGAAGCTACATAGAAAAAGTTATTTATATGTTAAATAAAAAAATTTCATAAATCATATTCAGATCTCTAGATGATTCTGGATCCAGCTAATATAAATTCTTTTAAAATGATTCTTACACACGTATACTCTGACTTCTACAAAATAATAAAATAATGTACTAGCTAAATTATTGAATTGCTCATAGTTATTTTGTTGACATGTGTTCAATTTCTTCGTTTTTTTTGTCATTTTGGATTGTTTTAAACTTTGTCTTCCTTTGCAGCAAGGAAATTTTTTAAATTGACCATTGTGTATTTGACCATCGTGTATTTTTGTACTTGTGGTTTTGTTGTTTTTATAAAAAAAAAAAAATCTCTGTTTCTTTTGTATAAGTTTTTTTCTGTTTCTTTTTTCTTTTTTTTTCTTGGTGCGAGTTCGGTAGATGATTGACATCCATGGATTGTCCTAAATAATATAGTAAAGGTTGTTGTGTGTTATTCCTTTTCACAAAAGTTTCTACTACTTTCTGTTTACATTTTTCAACTTAGGACTTTGTCGATAAGAGATAAAGAAAATATTATGTGATCAAAGTTAGGGCTAATTAATAAAAATGTCAATTTTTAGGTTTATGGTTTTGTTTGTTATTATCCAGTTGAGTTGTTATAACGTGTATGGTAAATTGCGAGAAAATGAGGCAATACTTGTGGGAAATAAAAAGGTTAATATTTTGGATTTTCACATTTTGGTTTTGCTATATTTTGACTTAGGGTTTTGGTTTTGGTTCATCTTTGGACTACCTCTATATTTTATCTTGGTTTCATCTATCAACATCATGTTTTGTCTTTGTTTTCTTCAGATACCATTCTCGTGCTTTGTTTTTGGTTATCATACAAATGCATTTCTTGGTTTTATCCTTTTTATCAACATTTTTTCAAATGCTTATGGTCTGATTTTTTGTGTAAATGAAGATGACCAATTTTTGGGTTTGACAAGGAGTCAAGGTAATGAAATGGACCTCCAAATTTTTCAGAATATTTCACATGATATAATGAGAATTTTATGGAAATTAAATTAAAAAGATTTCCATTTTTATGATACACGCCATTCAATTTTAATAAATATTAAAATGTAAAATTAAATATAATAAAAAATGAAATAACTAGAAAAATATTGAGATATTTTTGTATATTCTCTCTTATTTGCCTATTTATCATTTTTTTCAATAGTAAAATAAACATTCAAATTCATCAATTATTTTCACTGTATTCCATTTCTGAAGAGAAAAATGAAGTAAAACGCATACTCATTTCTTTTTACTATTTTTTTTTTCCATGTTTTGTTCTTTTTCTGAAATAAAATTTAACTCTCTCTCATCCCGTTCAACAATAGAATATTAGTTTCACAGTATGGTATTTGTCGTGAAAAAGAAAGAATTATCTTCTTTTTTTTATCTGAAAAACTTTTGAAATATAAGAATTTGAATAGTTATGTGTTGTTTTCTTTTTCAAGTTATTGCACTATATCTTAAGTATTCTTTTTCATCAAAATATTTGTGTATAAAAATTATTTTTTAGGAACATAAAATGAAATATGATATGTTGTGTATTTTCCTATAAATAACATTTAAGTGTAACTTATTTATCATATAGTTTCCTCTTTTAATACTTATATATTTTTCTCAAAATTATTAGTTAAGATCTGTGATTATTAATGAAAATTGTTATTCTCCTGTTCTAGATATCAAAATATTTTAGAAATATAATAGAATTTAAAAATAAAATATTATATCATAAAATATTAACCATAAATATTTTAGAGATATTTTTGATAATATTTTGGGATACGTATCCAAAGAGTACAACAAGTATTTTACAATATATATCAATCATTCTAAGAAAACGAAAACATAGTGTAGAACTTGACTTAAGATGAAAAGGTTTTTGGTTTAAGGAGAAGTGGTAGTTTCTTTGAGACAACAAGTCCAAATACCTCGCTCATGTCTATATCCAATGTAGCAGCAGCAGTTTCAGGCAACTTCCAGTCGAACCAATAAAGAAGATTAGCAAGCAAATACTCAATTGAACTAATTGCAAAACCCATTCCAGGACATCCTCTTCTTCCAAAACCAAATGGAATAAAGTGAAAGTTTTCTTGGTTTTTGAAATCAACTTCACTGTTTTCAGATCTCTCTGGCAGAAACTGTTCAGGACGATCCCAGAGTTTAGGATCCATTTGCATTGCCCATGCATTGATATATACCGTTGTTTTCGCAGGAATGTCGTATCCATTTAGTTTTACATCAGACATTGTTACTCGAGGAGCCAAAAGAGGAGTTGGAGGATGCAACCTTATAGTTTCTTTCACTACACATTTTAGATATCGCATTTCATTCACATCATTCTCTTCCACCTTTGACTTATGACCTACAACTCTCCTCACTTCTTCTTGCACTCGTTGCATTACGGTTGGATTCCTCATAAGTTCTGACATACACCATTCTAATGCGGCTGCAGTTGTGTCGGTACCTCCCAGAAACATGTCCTGAAAAATTAACAAATAAAATTTTCATCCAACTTGTAACAATCATAAAAAATATAAACGAAAAGCCTTCTATATCTATCAACTTCAAAATTACTATAAGTTTTGTCTTCCAACAATAGAACGATTAAACTTAAAATGATGCTTAACCGCTTATGATCGTTCAATCTAACGTTTAAAAATGTAAATCGTATTTTCTTAAAATTCAAAGAACTAAAAATAATTTTTAGATTTGAAAACCAATTTGAATTAACTTTAAATTTAAAAGACTAAAACTATGACTAACTTTTTATTGAAAGAAAAACGAACGTATTCGTTTGATGAACAATGATCCAAGATATGTCATAATCAACAAAAGTTGAATGCTTGAATATGACAAAGACAATAAAAGTTGACAAAGACAATAACGTTGTATTTGGAAAAGATATTTCAATCTTTGCAAAAAAAGTTAAAATTTATATTAATTGAATTACTTTCAATCAAATTTTCTTCATTTCTTAAATAGTTTATTTGGATGAAGTAATTGAAATATTTTAAATTTTAATTTTCTTGTTTCAATAAAGTAATTTAATTTTTATTTTACGATGAACTCAACTTAACCGTGAGACTAACTTAATTTAGTTTAACATTCCATTCGGTACCACTCATCTTGACTTTTGGTTCAAGTAGACCTTCGTTCTGGATCGTTCTAACTCTAATTTTGGCTCAACTCGACCTTCGGTCAAGGCTGACCTAGCTCAACCTTCAGCCAGGTCCGATCCGTCTCAACCTTTGATTTAACCCGGGCTCGATCTTTGGTTTAGGCTGACCCAACTCAACTTTCAACCTAGTCTGGTCTGACCCAGTTCAACTTGACCATGAGCCTAACTTGACTCGACTTTTTGGACTATTATAGAATTTTTTTTTTCTTAATTAATGAACAATTTCACAATTTGACGAATCTCAATTTCAATTTTCATTTAGTGAATTTCAAATTTTATTATTTTACTTATTTGAAATACCTTAAATTTTCTTAATTTCAATTTTCTTTTAATTTTTTCATCAAAACATATCATTTTTCCTCAAAAAAATTTAAATTTTCTAAATAAGTTAATTAGTCTCTCAGATTACATCATCCAAACACTAATAAAACGACAGAAGATGCACCGCTAAAGTTGCAACCAGCTCCGTAACTGCATATTAACTGCTAGAAGCGATGGAGTCCACGAAAAATAAATACCGTTGGTCACCTGTTATTACATGAATATAAAACTATCCAATCTATATAGATATATATTTTCAGAGGGTTATTTTAATTTTGATATATTATTTTATATATATCATGGTGCCATCGTGAGCTAGAGCTAAGGAAATAAATTTAACAGCGATATAAGATGGGGAAAAAAAGATACCGTTATTAGTGATTTGATGTCATTTTTGGTGAACTGGTATCCCAGCGTGTTATCCTGGTGATGATCGAGGAGAATATCCAAGAAATCTTTCATTTTGGAGTGTTCACCTTCTCTTCTCACCCTCAAACGTTCTGCAATTGCTTCCTCAAATACAGCATCCATTGCTGCAGCAGTGGCCTTGTATTTCTGAATTTTTCCAGTAACAACATCAACCCAACCCAACCAAGGGAAGTAATCTCTCACTGTGAAACCTGTAATATGAATCATGGCTTCCCTCGCCAACTCTTTCACTCTGCTGTAACCATCTCCTGCAAACCTCCTTCCAAGAGCACATTTGCACACGATATTATTTGATGTTGCCATAATCAACTCACTTAGATTCACGTAACTTGCATCATTCGAGCTTGCTTCACGTAGCTTTTTCACCAACTCCCCAGCTTCTTCTTCTCTGATGACCCGAAATGATTGCACCCTTTTGGAGGTCAAAAGTTCAAGCACACATATTTTTCTTTTTAGTCTCCAGTTTTCTCCATAGAGTGAGAACCCAACGTCTGTGCATCCATAGAGTAAGATTTTACATGAAGAATTTTGGGGTCGGTCTGAAAAGGCTAGGTCATGTGTTTTGATTATTTCCGTCACCAAATCTACAGATGAAACCACGAGGGTTGGAGTTTGCATCTGTCCCAACTGCAACATCATTATATCTCCATATTTCAGACACAGATCTCGAAGAGCTCGATGTGGCAGTGCGCCAAACTGATGCAGATTGCCTATGAATGGCAGCTTTGGGGGAGATGGTGGCAGATTCAGAATGGTTTTGGGTTTGGATCTTCTTGCGAGCTTAAAGAATAACAGAATACTGATGAAAAAGGAAAGAGAAAGATAGAAGGTAGAAGAGAATACTCCTTCCATTTGCTCAAAAGGCCATTGTTTGAGAGCCATTTATTTTGTTCGACCCTCTTCACTTGTCATACTACATTTATAAGCATACATGTAACATGAGAGGTTAAGAAAATCCTTAAACCTAATTCTAACCTCGGACAACCAATTAGTAAGATTTCCACTCCATGGTATGGTTTCAAAGCTTATACATGTCGTGCACAAAAATAAACATTGATAAATAATCTAATAACAAATAAAATAATAGATCTAATAAGCATCAAATCTCATTAGAACGTGTTCTACATGTTAAAAAATAAACTTTATATTTAATTCGACTTCACTTCTAAAACAAGATTTACATTCAAGAATATACTCTAAATTATTTTTATCTTTTAACACTTTCGATATGACTCTCTTTCTACATGTATTAGTGCAAATTTTAAATATTTTATTAACATTTATTGCCTATTATTATTTGTATCTTGTTATTGTATTCCGTCACTGTCATATTTATATATATTTTTTCATTTGTGTACATAGACATCTTTGAATCAGAAGAGGATGATATATAAAACAAATTATTTAAATGTTTTATGAAAAAGATCATAAATGATAATAGAAAACAAAAATGATAAATAAAATCAATTCTTATAGACAAAAAGTTTGTAAATAAAGTATAACGTAAGAAAAATACGTTAACTTTTCCAAAAAATAATTTTGAATTTATGTGTAATCAAATTTATGAAAAATTATAGTTTTTTATTTATTTTCAAATATTTATGTATGGCAGGGGTGAAGGTCGAGGTTTAGTGATAAGGTTGTCTGTGTGGCAAATGTTTGCACTTATATTGAGATCGGTAGATGATTCTGGACCCATCGCAAGATTTATACTAAAATATTTCCTTATGAAAAATTCACGCCACAATTTTCTTAATAGGTTGTTTAAAAATAGTGGAACGGTGAAATAGACCGCAAGTGTCGTAGAAAAATATCTATGCTAGAACTTGAAATGATATTAGAGGTATAGGATAAATTGGGAAGTTTCTCGGTCACAAAAGCAGAAAATGCAACGGGTGATGTGACATCCCATTTAAATAGATTAAATCTACTCAATAAAAATATCTCATAATCATAGAAACACAGAAGCAATCTGAAAGGACAGTATGCGAAAGAAGTCCACTATTACAATAACCCAAAAGAGTACGTTAAAAGGAAACTCAGGCACACTACAATGTCTTGGACATAACAGAAACTAAACGTTTAACAGTTTTGCAAAAGAGATGCTCCCAGAGCAAGGGATTACAATAGGCACTAAGGCCACAGAACCACTCCTGAGAGTCACATACACATCCCTACCACCATCAGGCCTACCTCCCACATTCTTCCCATCTGTTCCCACCAATAGGGTGATCATTGCAAAAGAGAAAGAACACAACAGGAACATAAACAGAAATGCAAGGGTAAGCTAGTGCAATTTAATCTTATCATGATACAACGGACAAGTACTTAAACATTCCTTAACATGCAACACAACAAGCACAGGGCATCATGTTATAGCAAACAAGCAGGACACTATGACTCAATTATCCGGATAAATATACTAAGATCGGATTCACTGGACGCTTGCACTTGTGGTGGCCTCTACTGCTCTGCAGAGCCATTGCCAATGGATTTCACCCTACCACACACAAGGTTAGCCTTTAAGCGTCTAAGGCCATTATCCTGCCATAGACTAGGGCCTCCCGCTACTCTCACCACTTGGGTCAGTTTGCTCTACATGAGACTCACTGACCCTTTAGAGTTTCGGGATGCGGTCCTTACTTGAATCCATATCCCAATATACACACTACACGCCACCATAAAGTTTTCCCACGAGACTCATGAAATTACGTCTATTTCACACCAAGCTCATATTTCGTATCTCATAACCACCACTTGTTATCCCGGCATTTATTTCTCATGCACATTCTCAACAAACCAAACAAAATTTCATATATTACTCATGCTAACATACAGATTTCAGTGCATACAACTCATACAACTCATGAAATCACACCATAATCTTGCATGTTCGAGATAAATAACCACACCCAAGGTAAACAGGAATCCAAAAACATAAATCTACATTATTCTCGCTTGGGCTAGAAGCCCTCGCCTAAGCTGCAGCGACTGTCTCGCTTAAGCTAGGCCTTCTCGCCTAGGCGAGACTTGGAACAGTGGCCCTCTGCTGACCCTCGCCTAGGCGAGACCAGCTCGCTTGGGCGAGATCGCCTTTCGCCCAAAAATAAAACTCCCCGCTTAGACGAGGATGCGAGCAGAGTGCACCAGGTTTTCCTCGAGAACTCGCTTGGGCGAGTCACTCTCGCCTGAGCGAGACAATGCATCGCTCAAGACAAGAGCCTCTCGCCTGGGTGAGTCGTTCCAGCAGAACCTGGGTGAGTTTCTGCTATCCTCGCCTAGGCGAGACGAGCTCGCTTGGGCGAGAATATCAGCTCCCGCTACTGTTTCCCACATGCAGTACCAAGAACAGTCAATCCAAACCACGCAGTTCATTCATACATGAGTACAAGCATCCTTTAAATCATTTCAAGCATTTAACAGAACTTAAACACACCACATACTTCAAAATACAGAAGAATCTAGCTTCCCTTACCTTTTTAGACACTAGCACAAGGAATGGTAACTCACTAAGACAATAGGGCACTGGAGCAAGCTACGGAGCTGAAAACCAAGATACACGGAGTTGAGAAAAAGGGAATCAGAGGAACCCAAAACAGAACTATAGCTCCTATACTGGAGAAAGGGGAAACGAAGTTGAGGTTCAACTTACCCGAGAGTACGAAGCAGATTGGAGCTAGCTGGTAAGGAGGGGGACTTATGCCCTAACAGAGCCCTCTTGCTTTCGTAGAGAGAGAGAGAGATGAGAGCAAACTGTTTTTCTGAAACAGAGGTAAGTGAGAATGTGAGGGGGCTGACAGGGTATTGGGGTCCTTCAGAAGGGCTGGTCCTGGGCCTACGAAGAAGCCAGGCCCAAACACACATAAGACTGAAAAATGGGGCTTACAGGTGAACTAAACAAATTGTGTGTTATAATTTGGTTTTATATTTTAAATTAGTAAAAAAAAAATCTACTCTAACCCTATATCGGAATCATTGAGTTACTTTAGTCAGATTTGAAAGAAAATGTTTTTTAAAATTATTCTAAATTTTAACAATAGATATATTAGTATTAGAAAAAAATTATGAAACCTAGAATATATATATATATATATATATATATATATATATATATATATATATATATATATATATATATATATATATATATTTTTTTTTTTTTATAATATATATTTTTTTATATAAAAATAACAA
>Ga0214544_1001838_pt1 | contig 44667 bp, 35 predicted proteins | sample CNSS3metaG_FD_160074 | JGI IMG/M metagenome (GOLD analysis project Ga0214544, IMG submission 160074) | Root nodule microbial communities from cowpea collected in UCLA plant growth center, Los Angeles, California, USA - CNSS3 | ecosystem: Host-associated > Plants > Roots > Nodule | place: USA...
AGAAAAGGCCCATATGGCCTCGGGTGCAGTGAAAACAGAGGCAAAAGGCAGGGTCTATGGCCTCGGGTGCATTAAAAACCGAGGCAGAAGCGCCCTCTATGGCTTCGGTTCTTAACCGAGGCCAAAAGCTATGACCTTTTGGCCTCGCCCCAATATGCTTCGGTTCCCGAACCGGTGCAGAATATTAAAAACAACCGCTGCCAAAGGCCCTTCCTGCACTAGTGTCATCCCTTCTTCAGGTATGCATATTATTATGTATATCATCGACTATGAGTCTTCTCCGCTAACCCAAGTTTTCTTAATAGTCCTAAAACGATTCAATTCAGTACAATGATATCTTTTTCTTTACGGTTTTTTGTCTTACACTTATATATAGTCATTCTTAAGTGTTTTTCAATGCATTTAAATATAAATGACACGTTTCAGTCTAATATTTCCACGTCACTGTGCTCTTAACGTCGTTTCTGCTGTTTTAACGGAAGGGGCTTTATTGAAACAAATTATCAAAATTAGGGACCTATTTAACACTTTTTAAAATTGCGGGATCAAATTCAAATTTTCATACGAAAATAGGGACCAAATGAATAATTTAACCTAAATTTTTTATCATATAAAATCAAACAGTTTAAAAAAATTTAAATATAAAATTTTTTGTTTAATATATAAGGATTTTATTATGAAAGTTCGATTACTAAACAAAAAATTATAAGCACTTTTATTTGGCGCTATTAGAAATTTTTATTTGACGGTATTAGAAAATTGACAGTTAGTTTTATTAAAATTTAGAATATTAATGTAATATCAGATTTTTAGTCAGATTTTTAGGGAGTTAGTTTTCAAAATTTGTGAGATTCTTTGTGGTATAATTGTATGCAATTTCTCTTTCCATAGTTTTCATCTCCTTTAAAAACTGCATTAGTTTTTAATTGACATGCTTACGCCAGAGTATACACAGAAATATATTGAAGTTTCAACTCAAATTCTTAATCAAATGTCTTGAGAGTAGAACCTAATTTGTCTACCTATGGTATTAACTTTTCTCTTTCTCTTTTTTCAATTTTTTTTGTAACACTATATAATTGTTTACGTCAGGTCTAAGAAATACAGATTGTTCTTGTTTCACGTGAGACTCTAAATCTAATCGTTCCTTTCTCATAGTGAGACTATAAAATCTAATTGTTCCTTTCTTATGGTGGAACTATAGAATCTAATTGTTCCTTTTTCATGGTGAGACTCTAATAATCTCGATTTGAAACATTAATTATTTATCTTAGATTGTATCTTGTATCAATTTTATTTCAATTTGAAAATTTAATTTAATCTTTTCACAAAAAGAGTCGAGTGAACTTATTTATTTAATGAATAATTTTCTATCACAGGACTAATATAGAGTTGAATTGCTCCCATACTAAGGTTTGAATGACCTAGTGCAAATGTGCATCAAGGTGGAGCGTCAACTTTCAAGAAGACCTTCTTGCAAGGATTCTTCTATCTCTTTTCCTAAAAATGATTTTCCAAAAGATTCTAAGAAAGATTTTACGAAGGAAAAAGAGACCACTCATAGAACCCCTACAAAGGTTAGTGAAAAAGGTGAATCCTCCACCAAAAGAGCTAGTGAAATCAAATGTTTCAAATGTCTAGGTCGAGGTCATGTAGCTGCCCAATGTCCTACAAAGCGCACCATTGTGCTAAAGGGAAAATACCTCTATAATAGTCAAGAAGAGTCTACTTCTTCAAGTGACTCCGAGAGTTCTCATTCTAGTGCTTCCAAAGAACATTCTTTTGCCAAAGAAGGTAATCTTCTTATGATTAACAATCAACCTAGCCTTTCTCTCAATGATCAAAGAGAAAACATTTTCCACACAAGGAGTGATGTTTTAAACAACACTTTCTCTCTTATCATTGATAGTGGGTCGTGCTTCAATTGTTGTAGCACTAGGTTGGTTGAGAAGTTGAACCTAGTATTGATACCCCATCCCAAACCTTACAAACTTCATTGGCTTAATGAAGATGGGGATATGAAGGTTAGGCATCAAGTTGAAATCAAGTTTTCCATTGGCAAATTTAAAGACAAAGTTTTGTGTGATGTGATAGCAATGGAAGCTTGCCATATTCTCTTGGGAAGGCCGTGGCAATTTGACCGCAAAACCATCCACAATGACCATACCAATGAGATCTCCTTCCTCCATCATTCTAAGACTTTTGTCCTTCACCCTCTAACTCCTAGCCAAGTTGCTAGTGATCAAGCTCAAATAAGAGTTGGGATAGAGGAAGAGAGTTTCAAGAACTCTAAAGAGGTTTCAAAGACTAAGATAGGAGAGTCCAATGTCTCTAATCCTAAGGTCATTTCTCATGAAGTGCTTCTCACTCAAAAATCTTTTTTCCATACTCTTCATGAGGAACAACCTTCCTACCTTCTTTTGTGTCAAGCTATACTCACTTGTCTCTCTAGATCTTCACTTAAGAATCTTCTTCCTCCTATTATTGCTCTCCTTCAAGAATTTAAAGATATTTTTTTCCAAAAGATGATCCTTATGGACTTCCTCCTTTTAGAGGGATTGAGCATCAAATTGATTTTGTCCCAGGGGCTAGTCTTCCCAATAGACTTGCCTATAAGACAAACCCAATTGAAACAAAGGAGATTGAATCCCAAGTGAATGAGCTTCTAAAAAAAGGGTGGGTACAAAAGAGCTTGAGTCCTTATGTTGTGCCTGTGTTGTTGGTACCCAAAAAGGATGGTAAATGGCGCATGTGTTGTGATTATATGATCATCAACAACATAACCATCAAGTATAGGCACCCAATCCAATACTTAATGATATGCTAGATGAATTACATGGAGCCCAAATCTTTTCCAAAATAGACCTCAAGAGTGGTTACTATCAAATCCGAATTCAAAAAGGAGATATCGCCTTCAAAACCAAATTTGGTCTTTATGAATGGTTAGTCATGCCTTTTGGCTTAACCAATGGTCCAAGTACATTCATGCATTAAATGAATCATGTCTTGTGTGATTGTATAGGTATATTTGTTATTGTTTATTTTGATGATATTTTGGTTTATAGCATTAGTCTTAATGGTCATATAGATCACCTTAGGGTAGTTCTTTCTCTTCTTAGGACCAATCAATTGTATGCCAACATAGATAAGTGTACTTTTTCTGTAGATAGTGTTGTTTTCTTAGGGTTTGCAGTCAATAAAAATGGGGTTCATGTTGACCCTGAGAAAATCAAAGCCATCCAAGAATGGCCTATTCCAAAGAGTGTTGGGGACATCCATAATTTTCATGGGCTTGCTAGCTTCTATAGAAGGTTACCCAACTTCTCTACTCTTACATCACCCTTAAATGAACATGTTAAAAAAAGATATACCTTTTGTGTAGGGTGAAAAGCAATAAGCTGCCTTTGATAAGATTAAGGAAAATCTCACCCAAGCACCCATTCGTGCTCTACCAAATTTTGACAAAACTTTTGAGCTTGAGTGTGATGCCTCGAGAGTTGGCATAAGTGTAGTTTTATTACGAGAAGACCATCCAATTGTATATTTTAGTGAAAAACTCAATGGGCCTTCTCATAATTACCCTACCTATGACAAAGAGTTATATGCCCTTGTGTGTGCACTTCATACTTGGGAGCATTATCTTGTTTCCAAAGAGTTCATTATTCACAATGATCATGAATCTTTCAAGTATTTGAAGAGCCAGTACAAACTCAATAAAAGGCATGCCAAATGGATGGATTTTTTAGAACAATTCCCATATGTAATTAAGTACAAAAAAGGAAAATCCAATGTAGTGGTTGATGCACTTTCAAGAAGATACACTCTTCTAGCCACCTTGGGTTCTCAAATTCTTGGATTTGACAACATTTGTGAATTGTATCTTCAAGATTCATACTTTGATTCTATTTATAATGCTTGTCAAACCAAGTCCCAAGGAGGTTTTTATGTGTCAAATGGGTATCTTTTTAAAGAATGACGTATTTGTTTCGCTCTTGGTTCACATAGGAAATTCCTAGTCAAGGAAATGCATGAAGGGGGACTCATGGGACACTTTGGGGTAGCTAAAACAATAGCAATGCTTAAAGAAAAATTTTTCTTGCCCATATGAGGAAGGAAATCCAAAGATATTGTGCTAGTTGTCTTACTTGTTTACATGTTAAGTTTAGTGCAATGCCTGCGGGTTTATATACTCCTTTGCCAATTGCTTGCACTTCTTGGGAGGACATAAGCATGGACTTTGTCCTAGGGCTTCCAAGGACTTCTAGGGGTGTTGATTTCATCTTTGTGGTAATGGATCGTTTTTCAAAAATGGCACATTTTATACCATGCCGCATAGTGGATGATGCTAGCAATATAGCAAAGCTATTTTTCAAAGAAGTGGTTCGTCTTCATGGCTTACACAAAACAATTATGTCTGGTAGGGATACTAAATTCCTTAGCCATTTTTGAAGGACCTTATGGTCTAAACTAGGAACCAGCTATCTTTTCCTACTACTTGTCACCCACAAACTGATGGGCAAAGGGAAGTAGTAAATAGATCCCTATCCACTTTGTTGAGGGTTGTGCTTAGAGGGAATCATAAATCTTGGGATGAGTACCTTTCCCATATAGAATTTGCATATAATTGTGTGGTCCATAGCACCACCAAACTCTCTTCTTTTGAGGTTGTTTATGGTTTTAACCCTCTCACACCTTTGGATTTGATACATCTTCCTACTTCTTTTGAATTTGTTCATAAAGAAGGGGTATCCAAATATAAGTTTATTAAGGAATTACATGAGAAGGTCCAAAACCAAATTCAAACTCAAGTTTACAAAGTTGCCTTATATAAAAATAAAGGCAAGAGAGTTTGGACATTTCAAGAAGGTGGCTTAGTTTGGTTGCATTTACGTAAAGAGAGATTTCCACATTTGCAGAAGTCCAAACTTAGTCTCCGTGGTGATGGTCCATTCAAAATAATCAAAAAGATCAATGATAATGCATACCAATTGGATCTTCCTGCTGAATATGGTGTTCATTCTTCATTCAACATTACTGATTTGATTCTTTTTGTAGGTACTATGGATGATGATACACATTCAGATTTGAGGACAAATCCTCTCAAGGGGGGGGGGGAGATGATGAGGACACCATAGGCCCATGGCTAGGCCCACATGCTCCTAATGATCCAAGCCCAATCAAAGGCTCAATAACAAGAGGCATGCTTAGAAGGATCTAAATGGGCTTGCCTCAAGAGGATCAAATTCATCATGGGCTTTACATGTTGTTCTCATGGGCTAAAGAAGACATCAAAATAAGAGAGCACACATGATTGGAGCATTAGAATAGCTTTTATTTTGGGCCACATGTTAGGCCATGTTCTAGAATAAAAATACTAAGTACTTTGTTGTTTAGTTTCAAAATTGGGCCAATGCAAAGCCCAATTCAAACCTTTTGGCCGAGAATGTGCTTGGAGGCAAGGCTTGGTGTGCCTTTGTTACTTGGTGCATGCAAGGAGAGTGTGATTGCCACATGGCATTAGATCCCTTCCTCCTTTGCATCACACGACCTACCTTTAGGCTTCTTCTCCAAGCTACATCTCCGTTTAATTTCATGCTACATTTCACATTTCATTTCGCCAGCCATGATTCCTATAAATGGGGTCATTCTACTCTTGTATTTGGTTACTTTGGATTGGTAATAGACTAAGTGTTGAGAGTACTCCACCTATTACCTCTAGAGTCTCTTTGCTAGACTAGTTTCTACCAAGAACTCCTCTAGCCTCCTTCCCTAGAATAGATTTCTCTTCTAGGTTTTCTCTCCATTTCACCTTCATTGCATCAAGAGCCTCCAAGTTTGAATCCACTCCTCCATTTCACTTCATTTTCGCTGCAACCATGGACCTATTAATGGTTAAAAACATGGTGCTTTTAATAAAATAGGCAATGATTTTATTGTATTTGTTGTTTTAAAGAGAATAAAACACATTACAAAGTTTATAATTAAAAATTGTTGCTTATATATACATATAAGTAAAAATAAGTGTGACCTATTGTGGAAATATCTTAATTTTTTATTTGGATTGAGACAATTTAAAATAAATAATGTACAAAAAATATATTAGGCTACTTAAAATAAAAGTTATTTAAAATATCCACAATTTAAAAAGTGTGGGCTAAAGTGTCCACACCTTAATATTCATGGCCTTTGGTTATCCATATTTTATTATATGTGCTTAAAAGAAATAAGCAACGATTTTCATATATCATTAATATACGAGGCAAATGAAACTCACATTATAGACAACAATAAAAAACCGTGGCTTATTCCTACATAAGGCAATGGTTTTTTAATCATTGTCATCATAGCGTTGCTTAAGCCATAAAATGGTGTAGTGTGTTTCAATTGTATTAAAACTCTAATTAATGTGTTAGATGTAATGATCATGTTTGTAGGCTATATGACATAGGTTAGATATCTTGTTAGTCTTAGTGTGTCCTTTTTAATCTGTTAAAAAGGGTTTTAACAAGTTAAAAGGCTTGTTGTATGTAGTTTCTGGTATGAATGTATTCAATTAGTTAAATTATTTTTCAATTGACTGATTTCACTTAAGTAAAGTGAAATCAATCGATTGTATGGAAAATTCAACTGACTAACTGACTAATTTCACTTAAACCAGACTATATAAGCCGTGTTTTCGAAAGCAGAGGCACGATTATGAGTTTTTGAGCACGAAAACTTGTCATTTATAACTGGAAAACTCTTTTTTTCTCTCTTTGCATTACATAGCTGCAACGTGTTGATTGAAGATCTTGGTTTATCTTGGAGGCATTTTGGCTTGGGATTAGCTTGAAGAACTCGTGTATGATTGACTAAGGAGAGCCACCATCAGGTTTTGTAGTTCTTGGGCCTCTGGTTATTTACCTGATGTGATTCCATGTCTGTGAGTGTAATTCTTGCAGAGTGTTAGGCTAGATTTTTGTGTGAGTAAAAAATCTTGTGTGTTTCTTTGTTCAAAAGTGTAATTTTGGTGTATGATTTGTAAACGTTTTGAATATAGTTGAAATAAGACTTAGGTTGTCCTAGTAAACTGGATGTAGCTTTGTCATTGAGTGAACTAGTATAAAAACAACTGTTCCATTTTATTCTCTTCATATCACTCACTTTAAATCACTTCAAAAACTCAAGAAAACCAAGTAATTCATTCTTTGTTGAGCTTTAATACATGTCTGTGTAATCTGATATTGCATACTTGTGTGTAAAAGTTTGTTGTTTGAGTTAAATCTGCGAATTCTGCATTTTGCATAATTTCCTAGGATTTTAGCTAGCTGATTTGAAATTTTAATCAACTGATTCATAGGCTCAAGAACAAATTAGTCTACTGTTTTATTTTTTGACCAATTGAAAGTGTATTGTTCTACAACTTTTGCATTCATATTTTGTTGTCTACTTGATTCAATCAAAAGGGATTTTAAGCTTTCGAAAAAGTTTTAAACAATCAATTCAACCCACCTTCCACCCTTCTTGGCTTAAATCACCATTTCAAACTAACATACCTTTGTTGATCCTTTGATGTTTTTAACTTCTAAAACATTCATTGTCCTTGCAATCTGACCTTGGGGGTCATTCCCTTCAAATGCGGGAAACTTCACCATTTTAACCCATGGGCAAAGTGGTTCTTCCTCACCCTTATTAAATCTATTATTGTCAATGGCATTCTCTTCTCTTTATTTTCTCGATTGTTTAATTTTCTCCTCCATCTGAAAGTTTCTTTCCTTTCTTATTGTCTTGAAGAAGTTCTTTAATCTCATTCATGTCTTGTAAAATATCTTTCACAATATCCAAACCCATCTTTACCTCTTTCTTTCCTTAATATCTTGAAGAAGTTCTTTAATCTCCTTTATACCTCATAGGATATCTTTGCTAATAGACAATTTTGTCTTCATCTCTGCCATAACTCTTCCTTATTGGCTAAACATTCCAAATTTCATTTGGTTCTCTTTGAATCAAGCAAGTCAGACCAATTTGTTAGGAACTGATAGGTTGGGTCAAGACATATTTGACATTGTGTATAAGAGGAAGGATAAAAATAATAATTCAAAATGACAATTATAAACCTCTTTTAGATGTTTTTTCTTTTCATATTATAAATAGTTAGGTGTTGGGAGGAAAAAGGTTGTTGGGTATTGTAAGGAAATAGGATATTGGTGGAGAGAAAGGACCTCTCGAAAGTCCCTCAAGTGTGTTGTTCTTCCTGTTTCTACCACATTGGCAGAAACATTAATGTTCCTAATAAAGTTTACCAAGAAGTTGTCTTGGCGTTTCTCTGTAATACTAATTGTGCCTTTCAATTGGTATTTAATAGCCTAATCTTGTTTCTCTAGGGAAAGAAAATAGGGTATGATACCATAATAGAGTCAACAGTGGAGGAGTTGGAAAAAATGGTTCAAGATCGAGAAAACAAATACCATGGGAGGTTGCAACGCTTGAAGGATGTGGTTAGGTAGCTCTTTATCGTGGTGAACAAATTGTCGTCAGTGTCCTAGTTTGGGATCAATCACAACACCAAGTATGCTGGTTCGACTATAGTACCAAGTGTTGTATCCATAGTGATATTATCAACTTCTTACTAAAAACTCGTGGTATATTTAAGATTTGTGAAATATAGATGTTTGGTTGCAAAGTAATAGTGATCCAGAACTAAAAATGAAGATTAAACATGTGACACGAATATAATAAGGAGTTTTGGGATTAGACTTCACTCTCGTGTTCTTATGCACAATTATTGTTTCATTGATTTATCAACATTCATTGTCCTTGAAAGTACACTAATGCAATCCTGGACCCATGTCTGGGTCACGAAGATTTAAAGACATTCAAACTCAGTGTGAATGTTTTATTTGTATGTCTAAAATATAAGAAAACAATGACCTCTGGAAAAGACCCAAATACCCCACCTTAAACTCCTGACAACTGTCCAATTTTCAGGTTTTTTGGTAACTTTCCCTCTTCTTAAGATGACCCGTGATCTGCCTATTTCCATTCCCGTTTTTGACCAATCTAACCCTATTATAAGCCATCCATTTCGTTCAATTGTGTGGCCATAAAAGTAATATCCATTTTCCCGCCTGTATGAGTGTTGGATGGAGGGAGTACTGTGCATGATTTGATTGACGTTGCATGCATTAATGACTGAGCTCAGTTACTTTGAAATGATCCACATTTTAAATAAAGTAGTGTGGTGGTTCCGTTGTTTGCATTCCTTCTTCTTCGTTCCCCCAGTTTCCTGAGGTATGCCATTTTTTTTCTTTGTTTGTGTGTTTGAGTTTTTGGTTGGATTCTCTATCTCAGTTGTTTTGAGACCATATTAGCTCAATTACTTTGGGATGATTTCGTCATCTGCATTTAAATATGGGTTGAGTTGGATTGTTCCATTCTTCTGCATTTCTTCTTCTTTGTCCCCACAGTTTCTCAAGGTATGCCATTTCTTTGGTTTTTGTGTTTGAGTTTTTTGTATTTGTGTTTTTTGAGTTTCGTTCGTTGGTATTTAGGGCTTGGTTTTTTGTATGTTTTACCAAGTATGTATTTGGTTTCTTTTTTGTTTCTTGGTAGCTAATGAATGATGTTTTTTCAGTGAGATTGATGAACAAATTGCATAACACAAAAAAAGACCAAAGCTTTTGTTCTTCTCTTCGATGGATCAATTATTTATGGGACATCCATGAAGATTTTTCGCGAGATAGTTGAATGAACTGATTGAAGAACGCCTAAAATGTGTAAGTTTTTTTTCTTAGCTCCGATCTTTTTTGCTTCTACAATATGTAACTACTTTTCTTTCTGAATGAAGGGTTTTTTTAGATTCATGAAGAGAATGAAGAACACAAAAAAGGTAAAAACTTTTCTTTTTCTTTGACTCATTTTTTTTTCTTGGTAATTGACGACTGGTATTTTTCTATGAGATTGATGAACAGATTGAAGAACACAAAAAAGGATGAAGGTTTTGTTTTCTCTTCAATGGATAAATGATTTATAGGACATCCATGTATATTTTCTGTGAAATGGTCGAATGAACTAATTGAAGAACACCATAAAGGTCTAAGCTTTTTTTCTTCTCTCCGATCTTCTATGTTTCTACCATATGTAACTACTTTTCTTTGTACTACTCCTCTGTTTGATGAATGTTTTTCTTTGAGATTCATGAGAAGAATCTCAGATCCAATCCAACTTCCTCAGAAATATTGGCCTTCGTCGTCTTCTGACTATGCCCAGTTTAATTCATTTCAAAGTGAAACTGATCACATATGAATGTCAAGCCAGCCACTTGGTTAGTTTATTTTTTCTATTATCTTTGTAATCAATATTTTAAAATCAAATTTCATTGTTAATAAGTAATATTCTCAAATTTCTATTATCTTGCAGTATTTGAGAAAAGACTGTGCAAGTTATTATCGTCATAGTGAACTTTCAAGTATTATGCTACATGGACCTATAGGCGAAGTTGAATGTAAGTTGCTAATAACAGCAACATCTGTGAAGATAGGAAGTGGCTGGAAGAAGTTGTGTACCCTTCATGATTTAAATGTGGATAACCTCGAAGAAATATTTTTAAGTTTGAATATATGTACTTCATTATCATGTATATTACTAGTTTTTTTTATATTTAATTTAATATAATTTATTTTCAGCCCATTATTTTCATTGTTAACTGATTTCATTAATTAAATGAAAAAATAAGTATTGAATGAAATTAACATAATTTTTAAGAATGTTAAGATTTGGTTGGAGATCTTTTCGTATTCCTATAGTCAATAAGTCTATTTTCGCTTCTTAAGATTTTCTTTCAACGAAATCATTATATTTCAACTTCCCAAACCAATATGTATTTATATTTATATTCCAGAAACATCTTTGAACTACTGCACATTTCCAACACGAAATCATCATTACATTTCTCGCATTCCCAAATCACCGTTTTTCAAAGATTGCAATTGATTGCAATTGTTGATATGACTGTTGCGTTTCTCCATAATTAATATTAAATACAAATTTATTATCATGTATATTAAATACAAATTTATTTGTAATTTTTAGGTTTGAATTTATGTACTTCATTATCATGTATATTGTTAGTTTTTTTTATATTTAATTTAATATAATTTATTTTCAGCCCATTATTTTCATTGTTAATTGATTTCATTAATTAAATGAAAAAAATAAGTATCGAATGAAATTAACATAATTTTTAAAAATGATAAGATTTGGTTGGAGATCTTTTCGTATTCCTATAGTCAATAAGTCCATTTTTGCTTTTCAAGATTTTCTTTCAACGAAATCATTATATTTCAACTACCCAAACCAGTATCTATTTATATTTATACTCTAGAAACTTCTTTGAACTGCTGCACATTTTCAACACGAAATCATCATTACATTTCTCACATTCCCAAATCACTGTTTTTTAAAGATTGCAATTGTTGATATGACTATTGCGCTTCTCCATAATCAATATTAAATACAAATTTATTGCGATTTTAAGAGTCTTTAAAACACATATACACAGTGGCAGATCTTGACCAAGAGTTCTGGAGGGGCAGAATAATATAATTTTTTTATCATTTGATTGGACCATTAGTATAACACTTTAAAAGATGACTCTTCTATAAAATGATTGGATCGTTAGATTGGATTATTAGTATAATGCTTTAAATACTTTAAAAGATGTGAAGAAATATAATTTAACTTGTTTTCATCTTCACGTGTAGCTTCCCTTTTACTACTTCTACAAAATAAATTCATTATTTTATTCTTCATCGATATGCTTTTTTTTTTTAAATATATTAAAAAATAATTTATCATAATCTAATAAAATATTGAGAGACATAAGTATTAGAAGAAAAATATATTATAATCAAGTCAAAATTAAAAATCGGTTATAAAAAAACACATAATACATGATTTTTTTTTCTTTTATAATCATAAAAAGTAAGTATACAAAAGGCTCATGAGATTAAAAAATAATTTTAATAACTATTAAAGTAATGTTTCATCATCAAGTAAGACAAGAGAGAATTACATTTTTTCTTTGAGAAATGAAGGAAACAAAACAGATGAGAAATGAGAGCAAACATAATGAGTATGTGTCTAACTTCATTTTTCTTCCAAAAAAACATATGATAGTGAGAGATGAGTACAATTTTGTCAAAATTTTAAAAGGCAATGACAGAAGAAAATAAAAAATATTTTAATAAATTAATGATTTAATTACTCTTTTGGTTATTGTTTCAAAAAATGTAAGTTGATCTTTCGGTTCTTTTAGTTTCAGTTTAGTGACAATTTGATATTTTTAAACGAAAAAAGATACTAGAAGACTAATTAAACCTAAATATTCTATTTTTTATTATTTATTAACATTAACTATTTTATTTTATAAAATAAATAAAGAGACCTAATTTAATTATCATCAATTTCTAAAATATATTATTTATAATTTTAAAAATTAAAAAAATGGATATATAATTTTGAAAAAAAATCAAATATATTCGGCCGGGGGGGGGGGAGCCTAGGCCCCTCCCTGCTCCTATGAGGCTCCGCCTCCGCATATACACATCCAGAAAAACTAATAGGTGCTCCATGTTTTGCTTTATTTTATTTTATATTATATTATTTTAGAATATCTATTTTCTTTTATATATGTTTTGTATGCATTAATGAAATTCTAATTTATTGGGAGACACACTTCTTGCTGGATACAATACGACATGTATGAAATTAATTGTTTTAGCAATGAAATGATTTTTCTTTCAAAACGATTTCTAACCATAAGGCGGTTGAATTTGACATTTGACAGGTGAACATATGAGAATCATCAAAGGGAATTGCTCGATGAATTGAGAGCTAAAGTATAATCACTATGTTATAGAGCTTAAAAAAAGAAAACGAGTTTTTGTTTATTATCATGTATCTCATCTCATGTAAAGTGCAATATTAGAAAGCATAGAAAAAAAAATTATATCAATGATATTAACATGCCTATCCTGATGGACTGTAAATTTACTAAACTTTTTTAAATAGCAGTATGCACCACCTGTTTTTTGGTTTTTCTTTACAATTTGTTTTTTCTTGGTAATTACGATATCTGCAATATCTCATACGTATACTACTTTGTCTTTAAGTTTCAATTATTATTTTCTTTTTGCTTTCAATTTTCTATCCTTTTACTTAACTTTCTAGAATTTTCATATTGATGATTGATAGCAAATACTAAATACGACTATATAAGACACATACACATTATAATTAATTTGAGTTTTATTAATATATTTAAATTATTATAAAGTTTAATCAATTTTTTTTTTTGAATAATAAGATTAATTTATTATTGTAAAAAAGTATTGGAATTAAAAAGTGATCATTTATTAATTATAATGTAAAACTAAAATATAAAATTTATAATTTTATATTTATACTTTAAAAATAAAAATAATTTTATATTTTGAAATTTGTAATTTTCCTGAACTCTTTTTGTTCACCTTCCCCACAAGATTTCTGCTCCTTTTCAACTTTTTATTTTTTATTTTTTCCAACACGTTTCAGATTGATAAATATTATTATCAACTATAATTGTTTCTATTATTATTATATTATTAATATCATAACTAATATAATAATAATAATAATAATAATAATAATTATTATTATTATTATTAAGAATTATAATTATTATAATTATAATTATTATCATTATCAACTATAATTATATTTTTAACAACTTAATTATTATACATATCACCGATAAATTATTATGTCAATTTTATAATTTAATGCAAACAACTTTTTATGCAAGTATTATTGGATAATCATAATATTTTCATTTTAAACAAAAATAAAATAAAATGTGTGTACTCATCAATAATTAATTATTATAAATGTAATGTCTACATTGATAACAATACCTTCATTTAGTTTTCTTTAAAAAAAATTAATATCAATCTTACATTATGTTCGCATTTTTGTTTAAGTTGATTATTGTGTGAACATTATTTTTGCAACGAGACCAAAATTTTCAATATTCTTATATTTTATTTTAACAACAATATGTAGATATGCATTTCATTTCAATATAAAATATAACTCAATGTGCATTTTTTTTTCTTCTAAATTCATATGTTAATATTTTTCAATGTTTTTTTTTTCTTTTATACTCTCTATATCTATATGTGCTTCTATTTAAAATTTTAACATTAGCTTCTATCTACTCTTAATTAATTCATTATAAAAAACAATAGTAATGAATTATTTAATTGTTATTATATTATTTAAATATTATATATATATAATTATAATAATGAAATATAATAATATATTTTATACAAGACCATCTTACACAATACACCAAAATTTTACTTTAACAACAACGGTGCATATCCATTTCATTTTAATGCTATATATACGTGTTTTTATTTAAAAATGTTAACATCAATTTCATGTTGTATTTACTTGTACGGGACCATATTACATAATATTTCAACACTTTACTTTAACAGAACATAATGAATCAGATTATTGTAACTACTCCTTTGATTGATGAAGGTTTTTCTTTGAGATTCATGAAGAGAATGAAGAACACACATGTTTGTTGTTATGCTATACAGTTGTCACTGTTTCAATATGTATAAATTTAATTTAATATAGTGTTTTTATATTTATGAATATATATTTGATTTGATATATTTAATTAGTTAGTCATATCAATTTTTTTATATATATAATATTTAATGAAATTTTTTAGTTTCCAAGGACATGCAATAAATTCAAACCATCATGACGTACAGTTGTGACTCTTGCAATAATTATCATTATCCTACTTTGTGTATATTATATATACTTCTAATGTTTATCAATTTTCTACTTCTTCATTAGCAATCAAATTTTAACAATCTTCTTCATCTTCTCTTTTTTATAATTGTTTACATTTACCAATTTCTTAATAAATATTTATTAAATGGTTTATATAAATGACTCATAAATGGTTTCATATTCCAATATTATAATTGTTTCAATTGCATTGCAAATGGACATATTCCAAGATAATGGCACAGTTATGACTGCTCAGGAAACCATGCAAATATTTTCATATTACTAAATTACTTAATCTGGGCATATTCCAACTTATGAAAACACAACTTCCAATAAAGATATTTTTAAATATATTCCTAATAATATTTTTTTAAATAATCAATTGCTTTTCTTATTATTTGCGTCATGAATAGATTTTAGAATCCACATTCTTCATTGTACTGTTAATATCGTTAATATCATATTTAAATATTTATTATCAAATCTTATTATTTCTACTATTTCTTTTAATTAATTTCGCTAAAATAAATTTATTATAGTTAATTAAATTAATTATATGCTAAAATAATGAATTAATAATTATATACAATTAATCCGATAAAAATTAATTTTTAAATTAATTTTTTATTAATATATAATAATAATGAAATCTATTTTAAAAATTAAAAAAAAAATAATAAAACAAAAAACAGCCGTGTGTATGTATTGGTCTTCTCTTTATATATTGGTATATATAAAATGTTATAATTTTTAAAACAATATTAAGGGTAAGACTGAAATAACGAAATGTAGACACAAAAGAGGACATCCTCTTTATATATTGTTATAAATATACTTTTTTTTCTCTATTATTATTTATTGAATATTAAAAACAAAATTAATTACTATAATACTTTCATATTTATTGTATTATGTTTAACTTTTATTATAAATTCAATGTCTACGTTGATAACAATATCTACATGTATTTTTGTTTAAAAATTTTAACATCAATTTTAGTTACTCTAACTTTTAATAGGGACCATATCATCTCACAATATGTTTGCATTTTTTCCATTTTTCTTTAAGTTGATTATTCATATGTGTACAATACTTTTACATGGGACAAAAGTTCACAATATACCAATATTTTATTTTAACAACGATATATACATATGCAGTGAACAAAAGTTTACAAGACACCTGATTATTATACCTTGCCGCCAAAACCACACCTTTCAGATTTATTCTCAAATGAAATCATATCAATATTTCAATACAAATCAAGTATAACTTTAAACTATGTATGTGTAACTATAGATTATATCAATATATAATGAACCTAATCAATGGTCTTAAATAATTAGATAATAAAGTAAATTGTCGTAATTAACTAAAATCTAAATAATATATTTACAAGTTCACATAAATTAAATCAATAATAACAATACTTTAATTTAGTTTTTAACCAATATAATATATAATATTTAAACAAAATACCTACAATAATAATACAAAAAAATAAAAAATTCGTGCGTACGCACGGGTCCCATACTAGTTTATTAAAAAATCAAACTTAAATAAACATGATTATAAAAGTAGTTTTCTTTAAACAAGTTTTTTCTTCGAATGTGTTGTGTTATATGTAAGTTCAATTTGTTTTATTAATGGTTTATTTCCTTCAATCTAATTTCTTTAAATGGTCAGTCTAAAAAGAGGAATCATCCATTTCTATTTTTATTTTACTTTTTTATAAAATTGAATACAAAATTCAATTTTCTCTCCTTATTTAAAAAGGACATTTTTTACTTTTCAGTTTTACACTAGATTTTTAAGTTCTTGGTATTTAACGATGCAACTACAAAGTGGAAAAATAAGTAAATTGTGGTAAGTAGAATTTATGTTAAAGAAAACTTTTACCTTTTGTTTCGACGAGGGATATCAAAAATTTTAAGAAATTGAAATATTTAGTAATTGAATTAGTTACAATTAAATTCTTTTTTGTTATGGTACACCTAATAAGTCTCACATTGTTTAGGAATCGAGGTCAAACGCAGTTTAAATACTCCTTCCTCCCTTCACCCTCTAAGGCACTTTTTAAGGAGAAAACCATGACGGAGCTCCAAGCTCGAAAGCTGACAATACCTCGGGTACGTGGTTGTTGTTCCTAATGATGTTGTCGGACGAACTTGGGTCGGGTCAGAACATTAACGCCCATCATGTGGCCAACAACTCCCCTTGCCCTCGACTGGGGAGCTTGTTCCGGTACACCCAATAAGTTTCACATTGTTTAGGAGTCGAGGTCAAACGCATACTACAACAAAAATTACTTTAGACAACGTCATAAAATTGTGATCTACATTATAGAAGTCGTGGTCTAAAAATTAGACCACAGTTTTTTAGGCGTGGTATAGGTTAGTGTAACTATAGGTAATAGACAACAGTTTTTAGTACAACAATACTTTTAAAATTGTTGCTTAAAATCCTCACAATAGACAACAGTTTTTCTGGTTGATTTTATACCTAATTTATATTTTTAGACCACATTTTTAACGGTTTTGCCCACATAGTTTAAAGCAACAGTTATATAATAATGAGCTTTCATGATATTTATACAACATTTATAAAAATGTTGTTTATTATATGTTTAGGCCACATTTATTTAGCCGTTGTGTAATTTAGTGTGGTTTAAACTATAAAATATTGTGGTGAGAATTTAAATAATCCTTCCTCCCTCCACCCTCCGAGGCGTCTTTTAAGGATAAAATCACGATGCTGCTAGAGAGACTTGGGTCGGGTCGGTACATTGGCGCCCACCGTGGGAATGATGACAACTCCCCTTGCCCTCGATTGGGGAGCTTGTTCCGATACATCCAATAAGTTTGACATCACTTAGGAGTCGAGGTCAAGCTTTAAATACTCATTCTTTCCTCCACGATCCAAAGTGGCCAATACCTCGAGAACATTGTCGTTGTTCCTAATGATGCTGCCAGACGGACTTGGGTCGGGTCAGGTCAAAACATCTTCATTTCTTAAATAATTAGTTTGGATGAAATAATTGAAATATCTTAAATTTCAATTTTCTTGTTTGGATAAATCAATTTAATTTCTATTTTATAGCGAACTTAACTCTTCCTTTAAGTCTAACTTAACTTAGCTCTACCTTCAATTTGGTACGACTCATCTTGACTTTTGGCTCAAATCAACTTGAGCCTATTCGACCTCAGCTGGTTCGACCTAGGCCGATTCGAATTGATTTGACCTCGACACTATTTCAATCGATTTAAGCTAGACACAATTTGAATTCATTCAACCTTAGTCGATTTGGCTAGAGTTGACTCGACTTAACATTCAATTAGGGAAGATTGGTTTAAACCTTATGTCTAGGGATGGCAATAGCGCGAGGCGGGGACATGTTTCATTATCCCATACCCATCCCTGTAGAAAAAATTCATCCCCATCCCCATACCTAAGTCCAACAGGTTTCAAACTTTTGTCCCATCCCCATCCCCACCGGGTAATAGGTATAATCTCGTACCCATACCCGTACCCATTATTTTACTACTTCAATATTAATTTTAATTAATTTTTATAAAATAATAAAAAATTACGGTAAACGAAACATAATATTATCAAATATTCAATATTTGGAGTATGATTGTTTCTTCAATATCAAATACTTTGAAATAAATTATAATTGTTTATATTTTAGATTAGAATACCAAACAAAATTTCATGAGAACCAAAACATTTATTAAATTTGCAAACATTAATGAAACCTAATTGATAAAATTTAAAACTATTTTAAAAAAAATATATGAAAGGAAAACAAATATTCAAATTAAAATATATTTTAAATGTTTGTTTACATCACTTGATCAAAATGACGCAAAAAAAATATAATAATAAAATTTTGACATAAATATTGTATCTTTTGAACTCCAATATATGTTGGATGGTGATAAAAAATATTCATGGCAATTACATTAAATTTTTATATTGTAGTAAATAAAAGTTATTTATACAATTATAGTGAAAAAAATTACAGTATGATTGATAATGAGTTAGAAAATAAAAAATAATTAGATAAAATATACCAAAATAGTATTCTACATGATGAAAATAAACAACAAATAAAAATATTAAAAAATTAACAAATGTGTGTCTTAAAAACAATTTGATAGAATATTGAAAGAAATGGCACAAAGAACAATAAATGTATAATTAAGGGTATGATAAGATGAAAAATACCTTAAAGATCTAATGAAACTTTTCAAATATCAACATATATACTCAATGATTGAGAAATAGCGAAAATTGTTTTAGTGAAACAAATGAGTTCTTCAAATGAAACAAAAATGAATAATAATAAGTAAATAATATTTTTTTATACTACCTAGTAAATGAAAAGTTTATGCTATTAAGCACTTAAATTGAGAGTATTAAACATTTTCATGTGAAAGGAAAATATACAATAAATAAAATATTAAAAAATAGTAGAAATATTCAAATGTGAGACATAAAAATGGCGGGGACGGGTATTATGGCGGGGATATGTACATCCCCATACCTAGTTGAAAAGGTCAGGGATTCGCCATACCCATACCCATACTCATTCAATACAGGGATTCCCCGTCAAAACGGGAACGAATTCGGACAATACCCAAGGGGACGAGTTTATTTGCCATCTCTACTTATGTATAGCCCAACTCAACTCGACTTTTGGCCAAGGCCGACCTACCTTGACCTTCAACCAAGGTTGACTCGACCTTTAGCCTCGACCTACCTAACCTTCGGCTCGGATTGACCTTTGGCCCGGGCTGGACTTGCCTGGGCTAGACTGGCTCGACCTTTGACCCGAACCAAACTTACTCAACCTTTGGCTTAGCCTGGCTCAACTCAACCTTCGTCTCGATTCGACCCTCGGTCCGGGCAAGACATGCGGTCGTAGGCAGACCGACTTAACCTTCGGCATGACCCGACCTGACTCGACATTCAGCTTGGACCGGATGACTCGACATTCAGCCTAGTCTGGTCCAACTTGACCTTCGACTCTATTAAAGTGTAATGCAAATTCTAGAAGAATCTAGAAAATCCTAAGATAAAAGTATTGAAATGTAATGAAAGTTCTAGAACAAAGTAGAAAAGCCTAAGATAGGAAGAAAATATCAAGAACATTCTACATAGGCAAAAATCTAGAACATTCCACACAAGTTGTGGCTAGCACTTTCTAGAATACTCTATCGGTCTATAAATACCCATGTACTCAATCATTTGATGAATGACAAAAACTAAGACCACATCTAACACACCACTCACTACTATAACTACATACTCCTTCCAACTACAACTTCCACATTCTATTATCTCCACAATTTTCTCTATCTCATCAACTACTCCTTTCACAACCTCAAAATACTATCAGTGGTACCAGAGCTACGTTCGGTCATCTACTAAGCGTAGATAAATTTTTCAACTACTTCAAAAGAAAACTAGAACTCCATTCTATACTACTTCCAAAATATTTTCTCAATCCATGGCCACTACCAATCAAACATCATCAATTCCAGTACCTATTTTCACAAGAGAAAATTATGATTTTTGGAGTGTCAAAATGAAGACATTCTTTTGCTCCCAAGACTTATGGGACATTATAGAAGAGGGTTCACTATTCTAGAAGACACTTCCACTCTTACTGCAGCTCAAAAGAAGGAGTTGAAGGAAAACAAACAGAATGATTCAAGGGCTTTATTTGCTCTTCAACAAGCAGTTGATGACACAATCTTTTCGAGAATAATAAGTGCCACAAGTGCAAAGCAAGCTTGGAACACAATACAAGGTGAGTTTCAAAGAAGTGATGAGGTACGCAATGTTAAGCTTCATTCTCTAAGACAAAAGTTTGAATTAATAAGAATGAAAGAATCTGAGACCATTAAATACTATTATTGTAGAATAAAGGAAATAGTTAGCCAGATGAGAGCCTATGGGGAAACTATTCTTGACAAAAAAATCGTTGAGAAAATTTTAATTTCTATTCCCCAAAAATATGATGCAATCGCAACCATGATTGAACAAACAAAAGATTTTGACACATTGTCAGTAACACAACTAATGGGCTCTCTTGAAGCTTATGAACAAAGATTGAAAAGGCATGAAGAAGACTTGGTCGAAAATTCCTTTCAATCAAAACTAAAATTAAGGTCTCAAAATAAAGAATATGAAGGAAATAAAAGTAGAGGAGAAATTTGTAGAAATAAAGAAAATTCTAGAAGCTTCCCTATGACCCGTCAAGGAAAATATCCCCCATGTGGCATATGTAAAAAGACAAGTCACATGGGGAAATATTATTGGCATCATGGAAAACCTCAATGTCAGTACTGCAAGAAATTTGGCCACGTAGAGAAGTATTGTCGTAATAAAAATAAGCATCAAGCAAACTTTGCTTAAGAACATAATCAGGAGCAACACTTATTTTATGCCAATCAAGAACCTCCTAGTGGAGGAGAAAGTTCGTACTTGGATAGTGGATGTAGCAATCACATGGCCAAAGATTAAAGCATCTTCAAAGAGATTGATAAATCTGTGAATGTCAAAGTTCAACTAGGAAACGATGCCACAGTGGAGTCTCAAGGCAAATGAATTGTCATGGTGGAGACAAAGAATGGTACGAAATTCATCAATGATGTTTTACTGGTTCCCAATCTTAAAGAGAATCTTTTAAGTATTGGCCAAATGATGGATAATGGATATTCTCTTCACTTTGAGAAAGATGCATGCAAAATTTATGACAGTAGAAAGATAGAAATTGGTCAAGTAAAAATGGAGAAGAGAAATAGAAGGTTTCCCATATGCTTCAAACCTATAACTAATATTGCCATGAAGGCAGAAGTTGATGACTCATGGCTTTGGCATAAGAGATTTGGCCACTTCAACACACATGCCTTAAAGCTTCTATATCAGAAAAACATGATGAGAGATCTTCCATGCTTAAAGGAGAATAATGAATCATGCGAAGGATGTCTCCTTGGTAAACAACATCGATTACCATTCTCGACGGACAAAGCATGGAGAGGAAAAGACTTACTAGAGTTGATCCATACTGATGTTTGCGGACCAATGAGGACGCCTTCACATCACAACAATAGGTATTTCATCCTCTTCATTGATGACTTCTCTAGAATGACATGGGTCTATTTCTTAAAGGCAAAGTCAGAAGTCTTTGGAATATTCAAGAAATTCAAGGCCCTTGTTGAGAAGCAAAGTGGAAAACAGATAAAAGTACTTAGAAGTGATCGTGGAAAGGAGTATACATCTCGCGATTTTGACAAATTCTGCAAAGATGAAGGCATAGAGAGACAACTCACAGTCGCATATACTCCACAAAAAAACGGTGTATCAAAAAGAAAAAATCGCACAGTCATGGAGATGGCAAGATCAATGCTAAAAGAGAAAGGTATGCCTAACACTTTTTGGGCTGAAGCAGTCTACACTGCAGTTTACATTTTAAACAGATGTCCAACTAAGGCAGTCAAAGACAAGACTCCTATTGAAGCTTGGAGTGGAAGAAAGCCATCAGCCAAACACCTACGAGTATTTGGATCTATCTGCTACATACATGTTCCTGATCAAAGGAGGCACAAGCTTGAAGACAAGACTATACGAGGAATATTCTTGGGATATAGCACACAATCAAAAGGCTATCGAGTTTACAACCTACAAACAAAAAAGCTCGTCATTAGTCGAGATGTTGAAATTGATGAAAATGCTTCTTGGAATTGGGAAGAAGAAAAAGTTGTTAAAAGCACCACTTTAGTTCCAGTGCAACAATATCAAGAAGAAATTCAAGAAGAGGCAGAAGCTTCAGGTACGCCTTCTCCACCTCCATTAGAAGATTCTTCACTAGAGTCCACTCCAAGACGAGTAAGATCTTTGGTAGACATATACGAAACCTGCAATATGGCCATGATTGAGCCTAACTGCTATGAGGAAGCATCAAAGCAAGAAGTATGGGTCAAGGCTATGGAAGAAGAGGTTAAAATGATTGAGAAGAATAACACTTGGGAGCTCGTAAACTGTCCTCAAGGAAAAGACATCATTGGAGTGAAATGGGTATATAAAACAAAGCTCAATCCTGATGGAACTATACAAAAGCATAAGGCCAGATTGGTCGCAAAAGGATACTCACAACAACCAGGAATCGACTACAATGAGACATTTGCTCCAGTCGCACGACTAGATACAATAAGAGCTCTAATAGCCCTAGCAGCACAAAAAGGATGGAACATCTATCAACTAGATGTCAAATCAGCCTTCCTAAATGGAGTGCTCGAAGAAGAGATTTATGTTGAACAACCTCAAGGCTTCATCAATAAAGGTAATGAAGGCAAAGTACTAAGACTAAAGAAAGCCTTATACGGCTTGAAGCAAGCTCCTCGAGCATGGTATAACAAGATTGATCAATACTTCATCGATCAAGGATTCAGGAGGAGCAAAAGTGAGCCAACACTATATATTAAAGCACAAGGTCAGTATCACCTCATTGTCTCCTTATATGTCGATGATCTTATCTATACAGGAAACAATTTGGAGATGATGAAAGAATTTAAAGAAGACATGATGAAGACATTTGAGATGACCGACCTTGGGTTGATGAACTATTTCCTCGGTATAGAGGTGAAACAACAAGAAGATGGCATATTTATCTCTCAAAAGAAATATATTGAAGCCCTATTGAAGAAGTTCAAGATGTATGATTGTAAACCTGTCACTAATCCATTGGTGGTAAACGAGAAGCTACAAAAAGATGATGGAACACAAGAAGAAGATGCATCACGCTGTAGGATTTTGATTGGAAGTCTCTTATATCTCACAACCACAAGACCAGACATTATGCATGCTACAAGTCTTCTATCAAGATTCATGCAAAAGCCAAGTCAGATTCATTATGGAGTAGGGAAAAGAATTTTAAGATATCTACAAGGTACAAAGGAGTTTGGAATATGGTACAAAACCATGACTAAATCAAGGATCGTTGGCCACACCGATAGTGATTGGGCAGGATCAATAGATGACATGAAGAGCACCTCAGGCTATGCTTTCTCGCTTGGATTGGGAATATTCTCTTGGGCATCAAAGAAGCAAGCAACTGTGGCACAATCAACAGCTGAAGCAGAATACGTGGTTGCTGCTGAAGCAACAAGTCAAGCTATATGGCTTCGAAAGATATTCAAAGATATGGGAGAAAAACAAAGTGGACCTATTACAATCAACTGTGATAATAAATCAGTTATCGTAATGACAAAGAACCCAATACATCACAGTAGAACAAAACACATAGCAATTAAATATCATTTCTTTAGAGAACCAGAGACAAATATGAAGATCCAACTCGAGTACTGCACAACAGAAGACCAAATTGCAGATATTTTTACAAAGGCACTACAAGGACCAAGGTTTGAACTACTACATGCTATGCTTGGAGTTACTGAATTTGCATCAAGGAGGAGTATTAAAGTGTAATGAAAATTCTAGAAGAATCTAGAAAATCCTAAGATAAAAGTATTGAAATGTAATTAAAGTTCTAGAACAAAGTAGAAAAGCCTAAGATAGGAAGAAAATATCAAGAACATTCTACATAGGCAAAAATCTAGAACATTCCACACAAGTTGTGGCTAGCACTTTCTAGAATACTCTATAGGTCTATAAATACCCATGTACTCAATCATTTGATGAATGACAAAAACTAAGACCACATCTAACACATCACTCACTACTACAACTACATACTCCTTCCAACTACAACTTCCACATTCTATTATCTCCACAATTTTCTCTATCTCATCAACTATTCATTTCACAACCTCAAAATACTATCAGATTCAAACCGACTCATCTCAACCTTTCGCCCAATCCGACTCAAGTTTTTGGACCTGTGAGCTTTTTTTGTCCAAACCATTGAGGATTCCAAAACTTGAAAATTTGCAATTTTCTTCTTCTTTAAGTGAATTTCAAATTTTACTATTTTAATTATTTGAAATATCTTCTTAAAATCTCTCAATTTGAATTTCATTTGAATTTCCTTGTTTAAACATATATTTTCCTTGAAAAAAAAATTAAATTCTCCAAATTTACGCTCTTAAATTTCTCGTCCAAACACACCAGCTATTTTTCTGTATGCAAATTAATTCCTCCACCACGCAAATTTTGCAAGAATTAATATTAAGTTTACAAAAGTTAAATCGGTAGATTATTGTCAATTCTAATAGCACCCACCACACAACAATAATAAAGAAACGACGAAGACTTTTCAATGCTATAAAAGAGGAAGTTATAGTATCCTTCAATCATGCAGAATAAGTATTAATAATAATAATTCGTGAATAGGAAGAAGACAAATTGTGAGTGTTCGAAAAAGGGTGTCCTTTCATTCTTATCTCTTGCAGCAGTAGTGAGTGTGAGCATTCTATCGCATGCTCTCTACTCGATTCAAGCAACGGAGTACATTCATCTGTCAGGAGGTATCGATCAGTGTAAAGTTAACTTCTGCTCTGATTTGAAATTCTAATCGTTTGCTTTGGTTTTCAATGGAAGCTGTAGCTCATGTGTTTGTGGTTATGTTTGTGTTTGTACAGTAACTCAACGTTTCAGAGTCTCTTTGAAATAATGGATCACCATTTGTTTCTTTCTCACCATTCTCCATTCTCTCTGCGTATTAGTTAAAGGAGGTAAACTAATCTTTCATCATTTTCCACTTCCAAATTAGTTAGAAATCATCGATGAAGCTTCAGTCTGAGGCTACTAGATAGATCTGCTTCTTCTTATGGATGAAAACACCAACAATTGTTGCATCTTTCTCATTTTCCCACAAATTACGACTAATATTTCCACTTTTTCTTTGCTTCACATACTCTCTTTTTCTTCTAAAATAATGCACTGATTTTTAATTAATTTATAATATTGTTATGGAAACTAAACTCCTTAATTTAACTAATTAATTTATATATATTTTTTGAATTTAAATCATTTATTTGTGAGATTTATATTAAAAGTAGTATTTTAATTTATAAATTTAGATTTAAAATAGAATTTTTAGTTATTATAATTATAATAATAATTTAATTTTTTTTATTTATCTTTTATTCAATGTGATTTTTATGATTTTTTAAAAGACATAGATATGGTACATTTTGCATCTGCTAATCTTTTCTTTTATACTTCGATCGTCGTACCTCACTTAAAAAACCTATAATCAGACTAAATGCATGTATAAACTTAAAAATGGTTGGGGAAGATTTTCAAAAATCAACTATCATCCTGACAGGTTAATAACTATATCATTTTATACAAGACTGCATATCCAATATATTATTATATCAAGATTTAAGTTATAGCAAATATAATGTTTGTTATAATAATACCATTTAAAAATAAATAAATAACTGAATAATAATTAGTAATTTAAAACAGTAAAAGCGTTTAGAAAATGATAAATTTAAATAAATAAATTGTATTTTTTATGGGACAAAGAGAGGGAGATAGAAATATTTAAATGGTTTTAGAACAGTATGAAACTCTGTCACAATTTTATACGTAAAAAGTGTCTCAAAGAACTAGAAAAAGAAAAATATTTAAACTGTACTCAATCACGATTTATTGGTATTCGGATATATCGGAACACATAATTAATAAAATAACTTATTATCCAAATTATTTCACACATTACATATATCATAGTAATTAAAAAATAAATTTGTAGCTATTATTTTATTTCGTACTTACTTTCTTATATATATTTTTATAAATTTAATTATAAAAATTATTTTTTATTTTTTTAGTATCATAAAATAAAATAAAAACATACGTACGTACGCCTATTGGCTGTTGTTTTCGATTGTTTATATTAAAAATGTTTTAATTAAATTAAAAAGAATACTTCTCTTAAAACATTTTTACTATGACATTTAGTAAAAAAATTTAAATTAAATATATTTTAGTTTTTATATTTATATACGAAATTAAAATTCATTCTTCTCTCAAAAATTTATATAAATTTATCTTCATATTTATGAAATATATATTTTCAATTTTTAACATTTTGATGAGTTGCCCTACCACAAACGTGATATGGACACCGTCGAATACTTGGATCACAAGTGTAATTTAAGAAAAAAAAAATTGGCATTTTTTTATTTTCTTTTTCTTTTTACTTTTCCTTTCTTCTTCCGCCTCTTCTTTCCATTTCTCGGCCTTCACCCCTGCACTTCATCCATCTTCTCCTTTCTTCCTCTCTTTTTCGTTATTTATTTGTTACTTTGTGTGGATTTGTGATCCCTGATGCGTGAGTGTGTTGGGATTATGGTGAATGAAAGTGAATTTGGAGTGTTGTTGGTGAGGAGAGTGAGAAAAGAGAGTGTTGGTTGAGTTGTGAAGGAAAGTAGGTTGGAGAAGATGATGTCCGTTGGTGTGTGTGGTGTGGTGTCTGGATTTGGTTATGCAGGTGATCTTCATTCGTGCCTCCCCATCATTATACTCTTCCTCACCTCACCACACTTAATCATACCTACAGAACAAAAATTCTCAGTGCCTCCAACTCACGCATAGAACTTCCATCACCAACCTTCTTCTCCTACCAAAAAAACCCAACACAGAATCAACCCTTGTAATCACCATCTTCCTAACAACACAAAGACAAAAAGAAAACAGAGAACACAACTGCAAGGCCAACTATAGATACACAGTCTTTACAAAGATACCCCTCCGATTTAGGGCAACGGAGGAATGGGAAGTGGTGACAAGTCGTGCGGCAGCATTGAGGGCAACCCACCTTGATTGGGCGTGCTGAACGGTGGTAGTATCTCCGGCGGCAACGTCGAACGGAACTCGTCGGAGGAGACCAGTGGCGGTCTGGGATGGTGAAGGCGAAGATGGAGCAGCGATAGGGGTTGATTTGTTCTATCTCGCGGAAGAAGAAAGTCGAAGATCGAAGATGAGCGGCGCGTTGTGGATGAGGTGCAGGAGGGAAGAACAGGGGAAGAAGAAATGGAAAATAAAAGCAAAGGTTAAATTATTCATTTGGTCCCAATTTGTATATATAAATTTGAATTTGGTCCCTTAATTTTTAAAAGTGTTAACTAGATCCCTAATTTTGATAATTTGTTTTAATGAAGCCCCTTCCGTTAAAATGACAAAAACGGCATTAAGAGCACAGTGACGTGGAGATGTTAGACGGATGTTAGGCTTCAAATTGGGGTTTATTATAGGGTTTGCGTTCGTGGCCGAAATTGGAGGAAGGAGGGGTTTGCAGAAGAATCGTGAGGGTGTGGGATCACATTGCTAGAAAGTTGGCGTTCGAACAGTTGGAATCAGAGTGTTCTTAGTGGAATTGCGATCTCGGTTTAATTTCTTAAGTCTGCTTTTGAAATTAATCAGCTAAGCTCTCAGATTCCATCAAATGCTTCTAGAATATCTGCAAGGTCATCCCTTCAAAAGTCTGTTGCTACCCAAAAGAAACCACTTGAAGCACTTGGTTCCTCACCTCTTCCTTCTAGGTCAGCCATGCCTTTCTCTACCGGTTAATTTCTTAACTTAACTAATTTCAATATATAAATGCACAATAATCTTTTGTTTCAAAAGTTTTGTTTGCATTGAAATTGAATTGAGTAGGTTTGAATTTAATGCAATGACCTAAAGGTTGTAGTGGAATGAGAGTCCCCAAACACACTGTCATCACCGAGAAAATGTAAATCACTTAAAATATGTAGGTTTTGTTTCAAAGTCTCATATTTTTTCAACCCGTTCAAACTTATTATCTCAAAACACTATTCATTTCTTCCTTTCAAGAAGAGAGTGTTCAATTGACTTCATACATTTCTCCATTTCTTTAGCCACCACTGACCTCACTGCAGTAGTGTATTCTGCATTCATATTCCCACCACAACCTTCAACATTCTTTATACTCAGACCAACTTTTTCTTCAATTTTCAGCTTCCCACACGCAGAATGATGAATAATGGGGTTTATGGACGATTCATTACACATATATTGCAATTCTTAACTGTTTTTCAATGCATTTAAATATAAATGACACGAGGACACGTTTCAGTCTAACATTTCCACGTCACTGTGCTCTTATCGTCGTTTCTGCCATTTTAACGGAAGGGGCTTCATTGAAACAAATTATCAAAATTAGGGATCTAATTAACACTTTTAAAAATTGAGGGACCAAATTCAAATTTACATACAAAAATTGGGACCAAATGAATAATTTAACCAAAAGCAAAAAAGTGCCAAAAAAAAGTACTTTTTTAAGATTACATATCTTAGGAACGTAACTGATACGTGTCCACATCAGCCGTTAGACATCTCAGCAAAAATTAACGTCATTAAAAAATAGAGATGTATTCACACATTTTATAAATATAAAAATGAATTTTATATAAATTTAAAAAAAATGACAAATTTTAATTTTATATATAATTACAGAAACTGAAAATATTTAACCCAATTCTTTTACTAAATCGATTGGACTCAATATGCTGATGTTGATTTCTTTTTATGATTAACATACTAACCACATGATTTATTATCAATCAAAAAAATAAAATTGTCGAGTTCTATTTTCTAATAAAATAACTATCACACTACAATTTTCTTTTGCGATTTGTTTGAATAGTATTATACTAGAAACATGATATTTATTTCTAGATCTCATTATCAATTATGCATCGTATACATAGAAGATGAACATTTTTAACATTGGAAAACTTTAATTAAAATCACATGCAATTAACATCATCTAAATAACAAATGGATGAGTAAGTGCTTGTTTATGCGACAAATTAACGTAAAATTAATTAGAATTGATTTTTTAATACAGAATTAGTACATGTTTGGTTTCCAACATTAATTAAAGAATAAAAATTTTAAAAAATTAATTCTTACTTTTACGTTGAAGAATCGATTCAGTTGAAATTAATTCTTCAATGCTGAAGTAAACACACCCTAATACAATGACACCGTTGATGCTTTCTCAAATAAATTATACTTATATTCACTAACTTTACGAAGGTACATGTTAGAAAAAAAAAGTGATATTTAATGTACAATAGAAAATTTTGTGTAAAATTTTAAAAGCAGTTTGGTCTTAGTTTAATTTGAGAAAACCCGATGCTAGCATTATAGTTTACTTTAAACGGAGCTATTGTCCTTTCTAAGAGATTAAAAGTGTAACCACCTCAAAAGTTTATTTAAATCTATTAAATTTTTGTACAGAATGAATTACTTGAAATTAAATGAGTATGTTTAATTTTAATTTTTTCTCTCCTAGTTTGATGTATTAGTAAAGAAAAAAAATAAGAAACAAAATTATAATCAAAGTCAGTCAAACACAAGTATTTAAGTAATGAAATTGAACTATAATTCAACTTCGTAAACTAATTCAATAAGGTGGATTATATATATATATATATATATATATATATATATATATATATATATATATATATATATATATATATATAATATCTTGGTAATTTTTAAAAAATCAATTTATTTGAGGTTGTAATTCTTTCGAATAAAAATTATTTCAAAGTGATTCTTTATCAATAACGAACTTAGATTGTATCATATGGTTCATTAAGAGAGGAATAGGTTGGAGATTGAATAGATCTATGATCTTCATCTTCATTTTGTTGGTAAACGGGCCTAGGTATGGAATTAATTGTTTCTATACCTTGGAGATTGGTTTCAGGAGTAATTATTCTGGAAGAACTACCCTGATGAGTATGTTGTGAGGCTATTGAGAAGAATCTCCTAGCATAACTATATTCTGATCTAGTAGCCTCAAATCTAGAGGAAAAGGAATTTCTTCTGTCAAAGATGATTTCTACTTTTCTTGTCTCAGTTTGTCTTATTTCCTGAAGTTCAAGAGTATGCCTTGGAGCACTAGGGGTAGCCCTATCTAACAACCAAGAAGTGGGTAAATCAACTTCATCCCATTTGATGAGCCTAGGAATTGTGACATTAAGTTTGGCCATGTCAGTGACAAATAGGGTTGTTTCCATATCGGTAGTTTTCAGTAGAACTATAGAGTTACAGGTATTCATAACCTTGTACTGAATTCTATATAGCAATGCTGCAGGAAAAGATCCATCCTTCATGTTTAAACCATGAAGCCTAATGTTTAGAAATAATGAGTCTAGAATATTTCTATCCAAAAGACTCACCGGTTTGTTGGGAAAGTCTCCGAACTCTTCTTTGTTTTCTAATTCTGTTTCAGGAATTACTTCTTGATCAGAATTTTCCTCTAAGTTTGATAGTTTTGCATTATAAATTGTTTGTTGTTCTTTGATTTCTTTGATCTCTTTTTTGATATTGTGGATTTCCGCTTGGAGATCCTGAATGGTTACTGGTTTAGAGGTAGATTTTTCTAACCTTTTGAAAATAGGTTTAAGATTATACCTATTTGTGACTAGTAAGTTTTTCCTAGAAGTTTGTTCTAGGGTTTGTTTGAGCATTCAAATAAGTTCTTTTTCGGCTTTTTTGTATTTTGGGGTCAATTTCTAATCAAATTTGTATAAATGGGTTCGTTACTTTTTTTTTTGTTGCAAAAATGGGTCAAATCGTTAGGAAGGAGGACGACATTGAAGATGAAGTCGTCCTCCCCCAGACCGGTTTCTTTATTTTTCTTTAAACTGGTAATGTCGTTATCTAGGATAACGTTTTGTTCATTTGGAAAAAGTGAAGTCGTCATCCTACATGACGACTTCACTTTTTCTTTTTTTTTTTGTTTTTTTTTTTATTTTCATTATTTTTTAGTTTAAATTTATTAAAAAAATAAATAATAAAAAAACATTAATAGAATAAAAATAAACATTAAATTAATATATTTTAATTTTGATTAATAATTAAAATAAAACAATTAAGTTAGTAGAAAATTATAAAATTAAATAATTATAAATTAAAAAAAATGATAACTGAAAAATTAAAAAAAAATAAGAACAGATAACAAAAATTGAAAAAAAAATAATAATCAAAACCGAAAAATAAAAAAAAAAGAAAACTAATCAAAATTGTTGAATTAAAGAAAAAGGAAAAAGAAAATCTGAAATATTTAAAAAAGAAAATAATTAAAAGTGAAAATTTTGAAAAAAAATAAAAAAAAAAACTAAAAAGTTTGAAAACAATAAGTGAAAAGTGAAGTCGTCATGTTAGACGACGACTTCACTTTTCAATTAAACCAAAACCGTTCTGAGAAGTGACGACATCATTTTGAAAAAAAAAATAAGCAAAACCGGTCATGGGGAGGACGACTTCACTCTGACCCAATTTTAGAAAAAAAAAATCAACGGACCCTATTTTACAATTTTTTGGTTAAAAAGACCCTGAAATACAAAAAAGCCTCTTTTTTCATTAAGATCTGGAATGGAATTAATTACTTCAAATAAGAGATCTTGCTCTTTTGTTAAAACATTCACAGTTGGAATGTTATCATTGTCAGAGGATGATTCTTGTTCATCCTCTTGGATTTCATTGAGATTTTCTTCAGAGAGTTCTGGATCAGATTCGTCTTTTGAAGTTTCAGCTAGAAGGTTGTTGATCTTTTTTTCCACTTCTGGTTCTAGATTGAGATTGGTTAATTTTCTTTTGAGTCTGCAGTATTTACTGGTATGACCCGGTTTCCTACAATTGTAGCAAATAATGCTTTTTGATCTTTGTGTTGGTGGTTTAGTTTGTGTTTTGTTTTCTTTAGATTGGAATGATTTCCTAGACCTACGAAATTTTGGTTTACTATTCCTAGGTCTAGTACTTGGAAATTGTTTTTGTTTGACAACTTTCTTAGGTTTCTTTGTAAAGCATCCTGGTATACCAAACTACTCACAAAACGTTCCGAGTTCTTTTCTACTTTGAGATTTTTCCTTAGCAAGTTGTCTTTGGAGTTTATCGTTTTAACATATATTTAAGGTTGTTTTTTGCACATAAGAGATAAGTTAACCATAAGTCAAATGGTCGTAAGGAATGATATTATCAGGGGTTAAACTTCTGATTTTTTTCCCTGACCTTATCTCCTAATGATCTAGGAAGTCCTGCTAAGAATTTTCTTTCCAGAAAGGTTGTTGACTATCTTCCCTAGTGTAAATTCTTGTAAGGAAAGTGTCTTTGTACCATTTGAAATCTCCTAAGATTTTACACTTGAGATTTGATAATAATTCAGTAGACCTATTTTTCCATAAAGATGGATCTCCTTGGGCTATTGTAAACACCAAAGTGTTAACAGCATCTGGGATGGTTTCACCATTATTATAAATTGGATCGCCATTATCATCTATTTTGAAAGCTAAAAAGATAGTTTTGTACCGATCTTTTTCTTGGATCTGCATTTGCTAAAATCCAGATTTCATGTCAAATTTGAAAAAGATTTTAGCAGAATGAAACCTATTAAGATCTTTTTTTTTTGGAATAGGATATCTAATCCATTTTAAGGCTTGATTTAGGGGTTTATAGTTAGTAACTAACCTTGGAGTACCCCTTTCATGTTCAGCTTGTTTATTAACATAAGAAGTTGCACATGACCAAGGCCTCTTGCTTGGTCTTATGAGTTTTTTTATTTAAAAGATCTTTGATCTTTGTTTGACAATGGCGAATAAGTTCTTCATTCATTTGAAAGCTTGTTTATTAACATAAGAAGTCAAATAAATGTTTTTTCGTAGACCAAAAGTTATTTGGTAGGTCAGAACAAATGGTTGACTCAGTTGAATGGAGTACCTTTTTGATTTTTTGTTGAATTTGGGGCAAGTTTAATTGGGAATCAATATTTTTAAAAGAAATTTCTTCTTTTAAAAAATTGATTTGATTTGATTTCTGTTGAATAAGATTGATTTGTTTGGTGATAGGTTTTCTAATAAATCTAAATATTATAGATTTACCATTGTGCTTGGTCAAGATTCCTTCTTCAGATATCTCTAAAGGGAACAATGTTTTGATAAAGGGTGTCCCAAAAATAACTTCATTTTTGAGGTCTTTGACTAGAAAAAATGGAGTTTCTATTCGATAATCTTGGCTTTCTATAATTGCATTAGATAATTTGTATTTGATTTTCAATTTAGAACCGTTAGTCGTGCTAAGTATTTTAGATGTTTTTTCAAAGTACCTAGTAGGGATTAATCCTTCTAAGATACAATTTGAATCTGCACCTGTGTCAAACAGAGATGTTGGTTTAGTTAAGCTTTTCCATTGCTTATTTGCAGTGACCAAGATTGGATTGATGTGTGAAGGAGTATTGAGTTCAGATTCATTATCTGAGCTTTGTTCTAAGATGGCTATGGTTTTTGTTGGTTGTCTAATTTTGAGTTTTGAAGAAATTTCTTCAGTGGGTTGAGGAGTATCGTGAACAACTATTGTTAGTAAATTATTAATCTTATTTAATAATTCACCATGATTTTGATCAGAAGTGGCTTTAACTTTTAATAAGTTTTGTTTAGCCTTCTGACTTATTTTGAAAGGTTTGAACAAAGGTTTCTCTAATTGTTTTGAGGTAAATGTCTGCCCTGAAGAACTACCTATTTTCAGAAGTTCAGTTTTTGGAGAGATTAATTTTTCTCCTAAAACTTGAATATATTTGTTTGTATAATTGACCTATTCCATAAGACTTTTGATATCTTTTGAAGAAAATTCTTCATTTAGGTCTTTGGTTTTGAAGGGTGCAGCTATTACTGGATTTCCCTTATCATCCCTAAGGTTAGGGAGTTGGTATTGTGTTTTTGGAGGTAGTTCGGTTTGAACTTTTTCTCCATCTTTGAGATGCCATATCGTGATGACATTAGTGGTTTTGAAATCTATGATTTCTTCTTGGAAAGGATATTTTATATCATTTTTTATGGAATAAGCATGAAACCAATCAAAAAATGAGATATTGAGTTATCAATTTTCCCCTCTGATACCAGAGCCTGATGGGGAACTAGGGTGATATTTATTAATGTTAAGTTAACATATATTACGATAAATTTGGTAACATGGATTTTAGGTTTATTTTAATTTTGTATAAATCAAACTGGAGATCTGGTTCCTTTGGTTTAGATCTTAAGATGAATTATATCAGTAAGTCTCGTGTCATGGGCAGTAAGCCTATCTTACCCATATTTGTCCTAAGATTTAGATCTAGCAACCAGAAATAAAAAAAAAAGAGTTTTTGTAAAACCAAATTTATTGGGTATATGGAAATTTAACATTGATAAATGATGCCTTATGAAACCAAATGAGGGTGGGATACCAGATATCATACAAAATGAGTAGTCTCCTTCGATCTTTTTCCCGTCGTCTTTCTATTAAAAGTTTTGCCTCCTCCTTTTCTACCTCAAATAGGTCAAATCAAAACTTGCTCACTAAGCATAATCAGACACAGGAGGAAATCCCTCCAAGAAATAATATCTTCAAAGAAGAAGTTTGCTTTGAAGATATTAACCAAGCAATAGATAACTGGGAAATACCGAAGATTCCAAGGGAGGAACTGTATATCCCAGAAGAAAACCTGTCCGAAATTCGGATTACATAACCAGAGGAGAAAATTGATCAGCAGAGGGGAAAAAATTTAAAGGATCGCAAAGAGAAGTAAGGCACTATTCGGAATAGTAAAATAAGATAATGATGCAAATAATTAATGCGGAAATATAAAAGAAGACCAGATTTATATGGCGGTAGTCCACAAATTACTAGTCAGAGCGAGAGGAGAAACACATATAAAATAAAACCAACCAGATTAACGGAAATAAAAGAAAACTAGAACGACGGTAGTTTGCGCTAAACTGGCTAGAGGGAGAGAGAGAAAAATAAGAAAAACATTGAAAACCTTTATTGTTCTGAACGAGGAATACAAATAGATTTTGGAGAAAGGAAGAAAGAAAAAAGCTTACAAACTCAGAGGCCTTCTCTCTAACTTCTCTCTCTGATGTTTTAGTAAATGAAAAAAGGGTGTCTCACAACATGGTCGAGCACTCCTTTTATAATCATAAAGTTTACTGTTTCAACAGTACCGGTATCATGACTGGAACTGTGGCTATAATGTAGGTTATTAGTCTTCTACTAGATTGATTCCAAAATAGTCATCTTCGTTCCGAAACACGTCATCTGAAGAGGCTGCCGAGGCTAAAGATCTTGGTAATGATTTCTTCGAGGAGGTTCCTTCATCATCTTTTAATAGCTTGAGAATATTCTGCAGATTTTCTGTAAAACTTTCTTTAGATTTTGAAGGTGCTAAGGCGGCAGTAATTTGTGCTTTCTGGTTAAGAAACAGAGAAGTTTCTGGATCTACCAATTTCAGAAATTCTGAATTTGTCATAAACCATTTACAAACTTCTTCTGGACTTGCCTTAGAAGCGTCAAATTGAATCCACCACTTTACATAGGAATTCCTTTGTAATATTGGTAGTCTATTTGGATGTTCTTTCTTTCCGAACTTATATTGTCATGAGAATACCCATGCTAAGGAAAATTCAGAGTAGAACTTCAAATCTGCAGGAGTTATTGAATCCTGGTCATATTATATTTTAAACAATTTAAATCCTTCTTTTGTTGGGGAGGGAAGGATTTTTTCGATTGGTCCACAAAAGTCCCACCATTAGAGGAACCAATTTGAAAAATTATACTTATTATTTCTTTTGAAATAAATTAGCCATGAATGGCGATAGGTTTTATTTTGATACCAGAACACCCTGGTCCAAGCATCAATATAATCCCAATAATTATACCCAATGGGGTCAAAACTTTCAAAAAAAATTTTAAAAACATTTGCGTTTTTGCCATATTGGCTAGGAGCTAAAACCTTTAAAATTTGGAATGTTGAATGAGTGAAATTTAAGGAATCTTTTGGATCCCTATAATTTTTGATTGCTACATAGTCTATCAAGCAAAACAAACTCATAAAATTGTCTGGTTTTATTACAAACTGATGGTCTGAAATGAAATCTTCAGGGAAGATTTTGGCTGTTATTTTGTTTGGGTTGTTATCCCAATACTCTGGTTCCAATGGGATAGTTGATGAAAACTTGTTCTTTGTCATACTCAAGTTGTTCGAAAAGTCAAAACCTTGGTCAAAGAACTACCTTGTCTTTATTTACCAATTCCCCAAGCTTTCAAAATTGTTGAAACAAATGCTTCTGATTTAGGATATGGAGGTATTCTTAAACAAAGAATTGATAAAAAAGAACAAGTAATTGCTGATACTTCTAAACATTGGAATCCTGCACAGCAGAATTATTCGACTGTTAAGAAAGAAATTTTAGCAATTGTTCTTTGTGTTTCAAAATTTCAATCTGATTTGCTCAACCAAAAGTTTTTAATTTGTGTCGATTGTAACTCTGCAAAAGACATTTTACAAAAAGACATTAAAAACTTAACATCGAAACAAATTTTTGCAAGATGACAAGCTATTTTAAGTGTTTTTTATTTTGAAATAGAATATCTTAGAGGCACCTCGAATTCTCTCCCTGATTACCTCACTCGTGAATACTTGCAGGGAAAAGTCAGCTGACGAACATGCCTAAAAAGGCAGCATTAACTTCGACAAGAAGCCGAGGTATTAAACTGACCATACTTGGCCCAAATAAATCATCAAGGTCATATACCCCAAAACAAACTAGGTCATCAACCCAGAAAAAATCAAAAGAAATCATTGGGTCATCAACCCAACCAAACAGCCAAACAAATCAAACTAGATTATGCCATCCAAATTCAAACGTTTGTAGCTCTTCAAGATCAAGGACTAACTACACTTCCTAAGAAAACCTGGGCATAAATTGTCTCAGATGAAGAACAAGAAGGAGAAAATCTTGACCTAGCCCTCTTTATTAAAAAACTTAAAAAACCACAAAACAATCTGCAACTCAGGAATGAGTCACAAACTCCAAATCCAATCAACCCAAAAACCTGTTTCAAAAGACCAAACACATTATATAGCAAAGAACAAGTTTTCATCAATTATCCAATTGGAACCAGAGTATTGGGATAACAACCCAAACAAAATAATAGCCAAAATCTTCCCTGAAGGTTTTCATTTCAGACCATCAGTTTGTAATGAAACCAGACAATTTTATGAGTTTGTTTTGATTGATACAAACTCTGTAGCAATCAAACATTATAGGGATCCAAAAGATTCCTCAAATTTCACTCATTCAAGATTCCAAATTTTAAAGGTTTTAACTCCTAGCCAATATGGCAAAATCCCAAATGTTTTTAAAAAATTTTCTGAAAGTTTTGACCCCCACTAGTGCAGGAAGGACTTTTGGCAGTGGTTATTTTTGTCATTTTGCCTCAGTTCTAGAACTGAGGCATATTAGGACGAGGCGAAAAAGGTTAGTTTTTTTGCCTCGAGTCTCAACCGAAGTAGAAGCTCGATATTCTACCTCGGTTCTGCTGAGAACCGAGGCCATATGTACCTCTCCACCATATTCTCCACCAGAAACCCTAGGCAACCACCATGGTTCCACCACAGCTCCGTCAACCACTGCTACATTCAAAACTCAGAACAAAAGATCCGCAGTCACTACAATCTTCTCCTTCATCGTAAGAGCAATTTGTGAATCGTGCCACCACCATGGAACCTCAATGTTCTCCATACACAAAAATGTGAACATCACACTCGCATAAATGCAAACAAAAATCAACCATCTGCAGCAAATCACAAACCCTAAATCGCGTCTCTTTCCCCAAATCGCGAAACAACCTCCGTCACAACGATAAGTTTCTTCACGCTGTCGCCACCTAGATGTCTCGCCACCATCAATGACAGATCTCCATCCACGCACAACACCAGTCTACCACGCACAACACCAGTCTACCACACACCTGCAATACAACGAACTGATGCCCACTTCGCGAGCCCCAAATCGCACTTCGCCAAGCCAGAACACGACTGACCCAAACGTCAAGTAGTCGCGAGTGATCAGAGCGCAACAGCAGCAGTGGAGGTGGGTGGCTGAGAGAGAGAACGCGCACACGAGGAAGAAGTAGAAAAAAAGTGATTCACGATTTTTGAACCCTTATGAACCTTTTGGCCTCGGTTCAATTTTTAACTGAGGTAGAAAACAGTTTTTGGCAGCAGTTCAATTCCACCCGAGGCAGAAAACAATTTTTGGCCTCGGTTCAAACTTTAACCGAGGCAGAAAACAGTTTTTGGCAGTGACTCAATTCCAACCGAGGCCAAATATCGCTGTTGTAGTGGCATTTTTGAAATATTAGCAAACTTTTAGGCTTCGAGTTCTCAAACTGAGACATATCAGACCTTTTGGCACCGGTTTTCTAATGAACCGAGGCATAAAAGTTGGAAAAAATTGCAAAAGTACCACCGCGCCATTTTATGCTTCGGTTAACCGACAATCGAGGCCTATAACGCGAGTTAAAAGGCCAAAACTACACTAGTGCCCATTGGGTATAATTATTGGGATTATATTGATGCTTGGACTAGGGTGTTCTGGTATCAAAATAAAACCTATCGTCATTCATGGCTAATTTATTTCAAAAGAAATAACAAGTATAATTTTTCAAATTGGTTCCTCCAATGGTGGGGACTTTTGTGGACCAATCAAAGAAATCCTTCCCTCCCCAGCAAAAGAAGGATTTAAATTGTTTAAAATCAAATATGACCAGGATTCAATAACTCCTGCAGATTTGAAGTTCTACTCCGAATTTTCCTTAGCATGAGTATTTTCATGGCAATATAAGTTCAGAGAGAAAGAACATCCAAATAGACTACCAATATTACCAAGGAATTCCTATGTAAAGTGGTGGATTCAATTTGACGCTTCTAAGGCAAGTCCAGAAGAAGTATGTAAATTGTTTATGACAAATTCAGAATTTCTGAAATTGGCAGATCTAGAAACTTCTCTGTTCCTTATCCAGAATGCACAAATTATTGCCGCCTTAGAAGCTTCAAAATCTAAAGAAAGTTTTGCAGAAAATCTGCAGAATATTCTCAAGCTATTAAAAGATGATGAAGGAACCTCCTCGAAGAAATCATTACCAAGTTCTTCAACCTCGACAGCCTCTTCAGATTACGTGTTTCAGAACGAAGACGACTGTTTCAGAATCAATCTAGCAGAAGACTAATAACCTACATTGTAGCCACAGTTCCACTCATGATACCGATACTGTTGAAACAGTAAAATTTATGATTATAAAAGGAGTGCTCGACAATGTTGTGAGACACCCTTTTTTCATTTACTAAAACATCAGAGAGAGAAGTTAGAGAGAAGGCCTATGAGTTTGTAAGCTTTTTTCTTTCTTCCTTTCTCCAAAATCTGTTTGTATTCCTCGATCAAAACAATAAAGGTTTTCAATGTTTTTTCTATTTTTCTCTCTCTCCTTCTAGCCAGTTCAGCGTGAACTACTGCCGTTCTAGTTTTCTTTTATTTCCATTAATCTGGTTGGTTTTATTTTATAGGCTTTTCTCCTCTCCCTCTGACTAGTATTATGCGGACTACCGCCGTATAAATCTGGTCTTCTTTTATATTTTTGCATTAATTATTTGCATCATTATCTTGTTTTACTATTTGGGACGTCGAGCCTGTCCGACCCGTTTTGTGTTGTCAGGTAGCCTGATACGTATAGGTCGTCAAGCCCGCACAACACATGTGGGTCATTGGGTCCATCTGACCTGTTATGGTCATTAGGCCTGTCGAGCCCGTTCGACGTGTCTTTTGTCGTGCCTGTTCGGCCCATCTTGGTTGTCGTGCTCATCTGGCCTCTCTTTGTCATTGGTCCCATTAGGCCCATCTTGGTCGTTGGCCTCATTCGACCCATCTTGGTGTTTAGGTCCGTGTTACCCGTCTTGGTCTTTGGGCCTATCCAACCTATCTTGGTCATCGGGCTCGTTTGGCCCGTCTTGTGTCGTTAGGCCTATTCGATCCGTCTTGGTCGTTGGGCCCGTTTGACTCTCGTCTTGATCGTCGGGCCCATCTGGTCAGTCTTGGTTGTCAGGCTCGCCCGACCCGTCTTGTTCGTCGGGCCTGTCCGACTTGTCTGGGTCATCGGGCTCGCCCAACCCGTTTGTGTCGTCAAGCTAGTCGAATACGTGTGGTTCATTTGGTCTGCCCAGCTTATGTGGGTCGCCAGGCCTGCGCAACCAGTTTTTGTTGTCGGGCCTGCTCGACCTGTCTGAGTCGTCGGGCCTACCCGATCCGTCTTGGTCGTCGGGCACACCTGGCTAGTCAAGCCTATCTATAAACCGGGCCAAATTGACAACTCTACTAGAGATGTCTAGAACTCTACTAGAGATGTCTAGAGTGTGAGGTTGAGTGAGAAGAATTTCAAATTCCACCTATTTTGAGGGTATTTGAATTTATACTAATTTAGCTAATTGAAATACTTCCAAAAAAAATGTTTGCATTTTAAATGCTTTTCAATTTTTTTATCCAAACAAAGGATTTTATCACAAAAAAAATCTAAATTTTTCAAAAAAATGAATTACTTCATTAAAAATCTCTATCCAAACACACCATAAAAGTTTCACTTTGATTTTTTAAAGCTTTCCTATCAAATCAAGATGATACTTTTAATAACTTAACATACTAATTTAGTCAATTTGATGATATATTATTAGTTTAACATATTAATTTAGTCTTAATGACATGGAAAATTGTGAAAATTGTCACCTCACTCAAAATTTCCAAATTGATACCAAAGCCTGTTGAAAAAATTAATTTAGTCTCATTAAAAATTGTAAGGATTTAAAGTGAAGATTTTGTATTTAAAAGAAAAAAAATGAAAATTAAATTATAGATAGAAAGCAAAGTGTCTTATATTACTGGATTTTTTTTGAAGAGAGGGTACACGATAAACTTGATCTTAACTATTTAAACGAGGAAAATGGTGAATTAATATATTTCATTATAGTGAATTAATATAAGTAACAAACATTGAAGACTTTGAAATTATAGTTTTGTATAACGAATTGTTTATAAAGTGATTTTCGGTGTAAAGTGTAGAATTCTTGTTACTCATCAAGTCACCAATCGGATCGTGCATATAATAACTTAATTCCTATAATCCTCTATCACAATTAACAGTTTAAGGAATTATGAATTTTTGTTCTTTTTCTATTTGAAAATTTTATCTAAAATTGAATAATATGAAAGTGCTGATATAAATTAAAATAAATATAACAAAATTGAACTTACATATAATGTTAATTTTGTATATAATGCATGTTTTGGTTTAAGCTTTGGTTAAATATATTTTCTACTGGTACACTTTTTTTTTCCTATTTAACAAATCTTCTCATCCACATGTATGTTTGAACATGATTATTTAAACTTATTTAAAAGAAATGTTCGACAAAATAATCAAAGTGACGAAAAATATATTTAAAAACTCTTATCACACCTAAAATTTTTAAAACCAATAATGATTAAAGTTATTAGATATTTTTTATTGTATATCCCATAATTGACTATTTAGGATAGAAAACATTAAATTTAATTACTACACACTAACTTGATAACCTTTTTATGTAATTTTATTATAAAAGTGATGTAGCAGAAGAAGATGTAGCAGAGAATCCAAATTCATCATTTTGTTATCTAATAAATATAATTGCAAGACATACTATAAGCGTGTCTATCTTTTGTTGTTCAGGATCAAGAAAGTGTTATAGGTTGAAACAAATTGATGGAGTGTGTCTTGGGTTTTGCATCTTCTATTTCAAGAGATTTAGTGTGTGGAGCAGTAAATCAATTGCGTTATCCTTGCTGCTTTAACGATTTCGTCAAAAAGCTTGAAGAAGACGAGGGAAATTTGATTATAACAAGAGATGGCGTCCAAAAATTTATTGCGTATGCCAATACACAAACAAGAAAGACTAGTGAAATTGTTGACAAGTGGTTACAAGATGCTATCAATGATGTAGACAATGTGAACGAGTTACTGAAAGAGGCAAGAACAAAAAAAATTTGTTGCTTTGGGCACTTTCCAAATTGGATTTGGCGATACCGTGTAGGAAAAAAGTTAGCAAATAAATCTGTGGACCTCAAAAAGTTCATTGATGAGGGTAGACAATATGTGCCATTTGACCGCATCGCTACGCTTCCTTCAAACATCCTTGACATTCTTTCAGAAAAATGCATGAATTTTGAAAGTAGAGAATCTGCATACGAGCAACTACTGGATGCAGTGAAAAATAATGATGTTTCCATGATTGGGTTGTATGGGATGGGGGGTTGTGGTAAAACCACATTAGCAATGGAGGTTAAGAAATTAGTAGAAGCAGAGCATCTTTTTGAAAAAGTTCTTTTCGTACCTGTTTCTTGTACGGTGGAAGTTCAAAGGATTCAAGAAAAAATAGCAAGTTCACTGCAATATGTATTTCCAGAAACCGAAGAAATGCAGAGAGCCCAACGATTATGCTTGAGATTAACACAAGAAAAAAATATTCTTATGATTCTAGATGATGTGTGGGAGAAACTTGATTTTGGTCGCATAGGGATTCCCTCCTCTGAACACCATAAAGGTTGCAAGATTCTCATTACCGCTAGATCAGAAGAAGTTTGTATTTCAATGGATTGTCAAAGAAAGATTTACCTGCCAATTTTAACGGATGAAGAAGCATGGACTCTTTTCCAAAATAAAGCACTTATATCAAAAGACACCCCTGATACCTTGAAGCGTATGGGAAGATTAATTTCTGATGAATGTAAACAATTGCCTGTTCTCATTGTAGCTGTTGCTAGTAGTTTGAAGGGAAAAGCTGAGACAATATGGAGTGTTGCACTGAATAAATTAAAACATTCTAAGCCAATAAATATTGAAAAAGGTTTGACTGATCCCTACAAGTGCTTGCAGTTGAGCTATGATAATTTGGATGATAAAGAAGCTAAATCACTATTCCTGTTGTGCTCCGTATTTCCTGAAGATTTTGAAATTCAAGTTGAAGTTTTAACAAGATGTGCAATAGGATTAGGTGTAGTTGGAGAAGCTCAGTCATATGAAGAGGCAAGGAGTGAAGTGATTGCAGCTAAAATTAAGCTTGTTAGTTGTTGTTTATTGTTGGATGCAGATGATGAATGTGTCAAAATGCATGACATAGTTCGTGATGTGGCCCACATAATAGCAAAAGATGAGAATAAGATGATCAAGTGTGAAGAGGAAAAAGATATTACGGTGGAACATAACTCAGTAAGATATCTATGGTGTGTGAAATTTCCAAATGATTTGGATTGCTCCAATCTTGAGTTTTTATTCTTACAGACAAAGATGAAAGATTTTGATGAAATTTTCAAAAGAATGGGAATGCTCAAAGTTTTGATTCTTGTCAATGATGAGGATGAAAAGACACCATTGCCAAAAATATCTTTCCAAACATTAACAAATCTTCGTTATCTACACATCTATGGTTATGAGTTGAGCGACTTCTCATTTATTAGAGATATGAAGAAACTTCAAAGTCTTTCACTGCATGGTTGTTCATTGCCTTCATTTCCTGAATTACAAAGCGATGTAGCAATTACACAACTAACAACCTTAAAATTGTTAGAGTTACACAAATGTGACATTAAAGTGAAGAATTTTGAAGTGATCAAGAGGATCCCACTACTGGAAGAGTTGTACATTATTGATATTGCAGGAGAATGGTATGCTAACAGTGAAGACAATATTGAATTCTTTAAGACGTTTAGTGTTCCCGAAACACTGCAAAGGTATGGAATTGTGTTACGGTCCCGCGAGTTTGGCCATTATAATCATGAAGATGTTTACCTTCATGGAAGAACTTTATTACTTAACCATTTTGACATATCAAATGAGGTAATAAAGGGTTTGGCAAAAAAAGCAAAGGATCTATTTGTAGGAAATATTGATGGAGGCGCAAAAAAT
>Ga0214544_1001841_pt1 | contig 44655 bp, 29 predicted proteins | sample CNSS3metaG_FD_160074 | JGI IMG/M metagenome (GOLD analysis project Ga0214544, IMG submission 160074) | Root nodule microbial communities from cowpea collected in UCLA plant growth center, Los Angeles, California, USA - CNSS3 | ecosystem: Host-associated > Plants > Roots > Nodule | place: USA...
TGCAAAGGGTTGGGAAAATGAGAAGGGGAAAATAAAGTGTGTGTTGGAATTGATTTAAGAGGTAAGTATATATGAATTATAAAAGAGAGGAATGTGTGCTTATACTTGAAAGATGCATATGTGTTGAGATGTTGTAATGTGGAATATACGAATGTGTATGTTGATTACTGGATGTTTGAGAATTGAATGGTTGAATTCTAGGAAATGAATTAGAGTACCTAAAACCAGTAGTGTCACATTGGTGTAGCGCCTGGCGGTGTAGAGTGAACCGACAAGCGATAGTAGGAAACAAGGATGTCTTGTGAGTTGTGACGCCCGGCGGTGATGTGGAACCGCCATGCGGTCTGTACTGCCATTTCGCCGAGCGGCGCTTAGGCTGCGATAGGCGAAGGTGTAGTGGCATGGTGCGTTGTGATATATTTTGCATGACTTGTTGTGTTGGTCCTGGTTTGGGATATGCTTGAAGTGCCATGAACGGGTAGGTTCATGGATGGTGGTGAACACGTGATGATATGAGCGGGGAGGTTCATGTCCTATTACTCTCGTGTGGGGATACGAGCGAGGTAGGTTCATATGTTCCGTGCGCACACTTGAGAGATGTTGCGTGTAGGGAGGTACGTAGTTGGTGGATCACATGCATTGGACTACGAGCGGGTAGGTCCGTAGAGTTGGACCACGAGCGGACAGGTTCGTGGAAGCATTGAAATCCCTAAGACCAGCTTGAGTATGTACCTTGTGTAGCGTAGTGTGCTTTTCTTGTTTTCGCTATCATGCTGTGATGTGAGACTTGGATCAGGAGATGTTGTGCCATGAGCGGGTAGGTTCATAGATGTGGTGAACACGTGATGATATGAGCAGGGAGATTCATATCCTATTACTCTCGTGTGGGGATACGAGCGAGGTAGGTTCGTATGTTCCGTACTCACACTTGAGAGATGTTGCATGCGGGGAGGTACGTAGCTGGTGGATCACGTGTGTTGGACTACGGGCGAGTAGGTCCGTAGAGCAGGACTACGAGCGGGTAGGTTCGTAGAGCAGGACTACGAACGGGGAGGTTCGTAGAGGCAGGACCACGAGTGGGCAGGTTCGTGTAAGCATCATAAACCCTGAATCTGAGGCTAACTATTTATGTGTTGTGAAGGTTGAAAAGCCTTGGAGATTAAGTTATTGGCCAAGAATTAACTAGAATAAAATAGATGGGTGTATCTTGATTTTTATTAAATTTTATGTTAAGTATTTATGAGTTCACCCTATCTATTTGTGTTTGGCGATGATCGTGTAATGCGTTACACGGGAGCAGATGATGTTGCAGGTGGTGCTCGTGAGGGATAGCATCAGAGAGAGGGTTAGCTGGGAAAAGCTTTTATTGGAGTTTTATCATTATTGTTTTTATGAACTTTGTAAACAATGTTTTACTAATTTGTGAATTTGGATATTATATTGGAGTTTCATAAATTATGAATTTTTGGATAACTTCCGATTAATAAATGTTTTAAAATTCTCCGCATTTTTGGGAAGCAAAGTATAATAAATGAGGTTTGCATCATATTTCTTATTTTTATTACTTATATTAGTAATATCCGACCGGGATGTTACAAAGTTTCCTACGATGGGAATTTCGACCAAGCTTCTCTCTATGGTCAAAATAAACTTATCCTCACTAAGGAATCTCATAAATTTACCATCAATACATCCCTATCCCTTTGTTCAACATTATTTCCTATAAATAGTACTTCATTTCACACATCTTCTTCACAAAAATCCAAAACAATAGAGAAGGAGAGGTCTAAACTCTTGGGAGAAAATTGAAGTAGGAGAAGGAAATCCAGAATCTTGGGGTCTTCATTTCATCTTAGAGTATAATTAGCATCTCCAAGATGTGGGAGGTCTATCTCAAATCTCTAAGTTTTTATCTTATCAAGTTTTCTTTAAGTATACAATCTATCTTCTTGATTTTGAAATTTTCATACATTATCTTGAAATTTTGAGTTGAAAAATGGACTCCTTTGTATGAAAATCTAGGGTTAGGTTCAAGAATCATCTTATTTGAAGTTTTACACAAAAAGTTATAAATAAAACAAGTTTGCTATTTTACTTATGAAATTTTATACGAAAATTATGTTTTAATTATGATTACTGTTTTGATTAATTCTCTGTAAAGTTATTGTGAAAGAATGATTCATGCTTGGTTGTTAATTTTAAATTATTTTTAACTTGGTTGTTTTTACTATTTTGAAAATTGTGACAAATTAGAAACGCAGTTGTTATGCTGCCAACATTTTGTGAAAGTCTTAAGAATTATAAAAATAATGCGAAAGGATGATTATAAATTAAAGTACAAAAATAAAGAATAAAAAGGACTATATGGATAGTACAAAGATACACTGGGTATAGAGTCCAAAGAAAGGTTTGATAGACCTAGGAGAATGAAGGGTGGTGATATAGATACCCTGGATTAACGTACACAATTAGTCGGGTATTCAAAAATTCACAGGCCTCGCACTCTATTCTCGATCGTCCTCTTGACTATACTGTAAGACTAGGAAGGTGGAATAACATACATGTTGTATCCGTGAGAACGTTTAGCCTACTAGCACTATCCATATTGGTGTAAGACCATTATGATTCGGAAAAGTCTAATGGCAGTGTAAGACCATTATGAAACTCGGAATTATATAAATATGATTATTAAAAGATTGAAAATGAGGATTTTGATATCCTAAATTTAAAACATACGGAAATGATTATTTTATTGATTAATTTGATTTTGATAATTTTGGCACGGTTAGTTATGACGTTATGAAGATTTAAACTTTTGTGAAAATGTTTCATTCAATTGAAAGTTTATTCAAATGACCATACTTTGAAATGTTTTGATGAAGTTTTAAAGTTAAGGGAAAGACTCACCATTACTTTCTTTATTTTTCAGAGGAAGAAATTGGAGACCTAGAATGTAACAATGAGATTGTCTAGTTTAACTTTTCTTAACTTTGGATTATGTTAAAGCTACAACTAATATAGTGTAACTTGTTTGTGATGTATTTCAAACTAAAAGTACCTTTAGTTCGTTGTAAAGTATAAACAAACTTTTGTTACAAACACTTATATGCATGTTAACATTTTATTCGCATAAATATCATGCATGTCTAACAGATGATACATTCGAGTGATGTATTATTATTATTTTTTGTTTGGTATTTGTTAATGGAATACAAATAAATTTTTCCTTAAGTAAATGATACATTAGACAAGTAAAGAACATATAGTAGCACCAGATTTTAGTTGTGGTGTTACATTAGTGGTATCAGAGCAGTTCATTCCAAGAGGATTGGGTATGGACTAACTTTGCTTGTGTTGTGTGTTTCTAGATTCTTTGACAAATAAGAATGTAGAAATATTGTTCCGAAACCTACATGGTAATTTAAGTAGGAAATATGTGATTTATTTATTGAAAATATATTTTTCTTGTAAAATGAAAAATAAGCATGAAAAAAAAAGGTATATAAGATGATTCTTTATGAAACTAACACACTAGTTTTAGAGAATCATGACAAGTAGACCCAACAACACAAATGGTGAACTCTTAGTTAGAATGACACAAATTCTGGAAAATTTAGTATGGGATAGAGGCAATGAACCAATAGAATATCAAGGTTTTTCTGCTTTCACAAAACATCACCTACCTAAGTTTGATGGCAAATTCAACCTAGAAGGAGCTCAAAGATGGATAACTGAAATAGAAAATATTTTTAATGCCATGGGCTGTCATGAAGAACACAAGGTTATAACTTCAATGTTGTGGCATCGAAACCCCATCTTTATGTGGCACGATACATCCATTACAACAATGGATGTCAATGGCATCTGTGGGTTGCTTATAACAAAATCAGACGTCACTGGGAAATTAAGTCTATTAACGATCGACATACATGTTTCTCTACACTAATTTCCCAGGATCACTACAATCTGGATTGGACTCAAATTGCTTTGATTGTTTTCAATTTAGTTAGGATGAACCTAAGCATTCACATTAAAAGCTTGGTCGTAGACATCAAAAGTCGTTACAGATATACCGTGACATATAGAAGAGCATGGATAGTGAAGGAAAAAGCAATTGTCATGGGGTATGGCGACTGGGACCAATCTTATAATGAAGTTTCCAGATGGTTACAAGCTGCCCAACACACTAATCCTGGGACAATTTTCCAACTTTCTAGTCCTCTAGTTAATGTTGATGGTGAGGATGTGACATCCATATACATTATGAAACGTTGCTTCTAGGCATTTGGACTATGCATTGAAGGCTTTAAGTATTGTAAACCTGTTGTTCAAGTGGATGGAACATTTTTAACAAGAAGATATCATGAAACCTTGCTAACTGTAATTGCATGGAAATAGAAACATATTTCCTTTGGCATTTGCAATAGTAGAAAGCGAGACAAATGAGGCACTAATTTGGTTTTTTCAACTACCACGAGAGCATGTAACTCCTCAACCAAATCTATGCCTAATTACTAATAGGGGCAAGGGCATTTTGTCAGTCCTACGGTCAAAAGAAGTTGACTGGGAATCATACAATCTTCACTCTATCTACTGGATACGTCATCTGACTTCCAACTTCAACAACAGGTTTAAAAATCCAGATCTCAAGAAAGATTTCGTTAACTTGGGTACTACATTTTCCTAACCTTACATTCCATATCCATAAAATTTTTCCTTCAAACTAAATATTATTTCATTTAATATGTGATTTCTTTTTCATAGCTTACAAAGTCAAACAACCTACACTACAAGCAAAACTTTCAGCCATGGAGTCTCAATTCTCGCAAGCAATAACTTGGATTGATAAAATCCCCTTTCACATGTGGTATCAGGCTTATGATTGGGGGCGGAGGTACACCCACATGACAACAAACTTGGCAGAGTGCATGAACTCCATGCTTAAGGGGCTCGCTCCTTACCTATCTGTGCACTCTTGAAAAAAACTTTTGAAAACACAAATGTGTGGTTTGTTGAACGTGGCTTGAAGGTAGACTCTATGTTAAGAGCAGGTCATCAATATCTAGAAGACGTCATAGCCCTACTCCAACAAAATCACCAGAAATCCGCATATTGTCATGTTTAACGCTACGGTCGAGATAATTCTGAATTCAAGGTGCAAGAGATATTGATCCCTTATCAATATCGGTCAAAACCAGTCTCATTCACTGTCAGATTAAATGATTGGTGGTGTGATTGTGGTCACTTCCAAGCTAGTCGCCTACCGTGTCATCACATCATAACTGTTTGTTCTTTTGCTCATATGCCACTTACAAATTTTATCGATCCTGTTTACAGTCTTGATTACATAAATAAGTCTTATTAAGTCCAATTCTATCCTCTACAAAATGAGGATTATTGGTCAACATATACATGTCCAAATTTCATTCCACACCCTAAAACTAGGTGCAAGGGTTCCGGACGACCAACAACGACAAGGATAAACCAATTCCGAATAAACCGAAAAAATGATCTTATTGTCCCACTGAGGGTCATCATAGGGGCCAATGCCCATTTCACCAATGAATTCTGTTCATTTTTAATTTCAATAACTTTACTTTTCAATGTTCTATTCTTCTATCTTGTATGTCAATATTAATAAAATTTTTATGACATTACCATATCTTTTGCCTTCATCCATTAAAATTTCAGAAACTTTATCTTCTAATGAATTACAAAACCCTACAAACTCCATTCATGCATCTATAATCGATTACAACACTCAAGTAATCGATTACATATTTCTAGAAACTATATTTCACCATTTGTAATCAATTACAATACACATGTTATTGATTACACAATACTGCAAATATAAATTGTTCGAATGTAATCGATTAGAATGTGATGTAATCGATTACATACTAATATCGTGTTGAGGTCACACAATTTTTAGTTAAAAATCGTTTGGGATTTACACGTTTTTTAAATTGTCATAGGCCACCACAATCCATTTTCAAAGAAAATCGTATAGGAAATGTACATTTTCTATTTAAAAAATCGTTTGGGAGCTAACAATTGGATGTAATGTTTTAAAAAGTTATCTAGTTCCGTAATTACCCTAACTAAAATGCCTAGTATAAAAACAACCTCAAACACGTGTATCATATATCGTATAATATCACCTGTATCAGATATATTTGCATCGTACGATATTTATCGCACTGTACTCAAGTTTAGATACAATAGTTTAATTATTTCTGAGTAATTAATATATAGGGTTAAGTATGTTTTTAGTCCCTGAACTTTGGTCAAAAATTGGAATTCGTCCCTGATCGAAACTTTGATAAAGTTTGGTCTCTAAACTTTAAAAATGAATAAATATAGTCCTTTTAACCCAATTATGTTGACTTTTTTTTAGGTTTCGAACATATTTCTCAGTAAATATTGAGCCGAGAATGTGTCAAACGGCGTAAACAACTCCAATATTAACATGAAACACATTCCACATGTTGAAAAAAGTTAACAAAATTGGGTTAAAAGGACTATATTCATTCATTTTTAAAGTTTAGGGACCAAAATTTATCAAAGTTTCGACCAGGAACGAATTTCAATTTTGGATCAAAGTTCAGGGACTAAAAACATACTTAACCCTAATATATATCTCACAACATTATACCCAAATCAAAAGCACTTTTATTTGCCAGCTGGTAACATTCCAATTCTAATTGATTTTTCTTATAATTAATACAATAAAATGATTAAATTTAACAATTCGTTATAATTGTTATTTTTTTTTATCTGATTATATTGATTTTTGAATTTTAATAATCTATCTATCTTTGAAGCTAATATAACTATTTAAAGTTTCTGAAATCACTGGTTGAAATCGATAATCGATAATCATTAATATTTAATATTATATTAGGTTAATTTATTCTAAACTTCTCGAATTTCATCCGTTAAAATATTTTATCTACTTTTTCACTTGTCGCCCACTCTATGTATAAACATGTAAATAAAAATAACAAAAAGGGTTAACTTATGCCATTGGAAAAAATATACTTTAATACATTTACATTGTTTGTTTGTAACATCTAAGGTGGGTGACATTTTGTGTTTCTAAAAATTTTCAATAAAATGTAATCTGAAATAGAAAATGCAGGAAGTTAAATAAAATAAAATAAAAGATGTGAGTTCCTCTTAAGAGGATGCGTAAAGTAATAAATCTGTCAAAGTGCAAAATCAAAACATCTTCATTTAGTGCGCCTTCAACCCGTTAAGGCTAGATTCGCTGCTTGTTCTTCGAACTTTCCTGAACACATTCTCTTACTCCAAAGCATGACCATTTTCTTCATCTTCATTTAGTTTCTTTTCAATCCATCATTCTTTCTGCGATATCGTATGGCTCACAATCACATCTCCACCGATTCTCCTCTCTCTCGTCGTATAGTTCGTGCCTTCCTCCACTTCCTAAATTCTGGTATTATTCTTCTCATTCATTGCTCACCAAGAATCACTTTCAAATTTAACTGCAACTGCAAGATGTTACCCTTATCGCCTATGTATGCATATCGACCAATTTTATCAACCGGGTAGATTTATTTTGTCGTGATTAATTAGGTTCGAGTTGCCAATTGTCGTTTTAATCGTATTAAGTTTAATAGGGTGGAGAGAATTTGTTGCATGATTTTCATTTATGTTACCAATTTTGTTTTTTGTTTTTCTTTTTATTGCGATCAATGCATGCTCTCTAATTTGGTTTGTCTGGAATAGTTGAACCGGGTACTGGGGTTGATGCTGAGGGGATTCAGGTTGCTAGAGAGTGTTTGACAGAGGCTTTCAAACTTAATTCGTCTCCTGTGGATGGGGATGATGGGAAATCTGATTCTCTGATTGACATATTCAAGTCTCTTGAAGCTAACAAGCAAAATGAAACTAGAAAGTCAGATGTTGATACTCCATGGAATTGTGCGAATGCTTCAAGTTCATTCTCTGGTGAGAATCCTGCTCGTGGGATGAATCATTCTGAGGCGTCAAAATCTACGGTTAATTGACTTCACACTTACCCTCATATACCATTGCATTAGGCTAGTTCGTTAACATTTTTGGTTGTTATATTTTACTGTTTTTTGGTGGGGCCTTCCTCTTTGATGGATTGAGTTAATGTTTTCCCTCATCTGTTCAGTTGATTGGAACGTGCATATTCTCATTTCACTTGGGGTATCTTGAGTTTTTAGTTGATAATGAGCCCTTTTTCCATGTGAAGGATTTTGATGTGTTTTATACTATGAGCTTTGTATTGTATCTAGAGTTCTAGGTCTGAATATACTCTACTAGCATGACACCCCAAGTGTCCTGTTTTATTTAATTAATTTTATTTTGCTGATAAAAAAAACCCATCCAAATAGACATAATTTAACATCTTATTTTATCCCTGTACCTAACTATTGAAATTATCGACATTTACCTTAAGAAGGAAGAATAGATAACAAACTTTGAATAATGGAAATATAACTTCAAGACCTCTTTGAAAATCAAATAGTTAGATCATACTCTTGGTCTCCATTTTAACAGTGAAAAGATGTTGGGAGGAAGTGGTGAAGCATTTGGGAACAATAATTGAAAAAAAATAAAACATAAAAAGCCCAAGCGCAATTGGTTGACTTTTGAACGTTTGATTTTGTATGGGGTCAGTGTTCTTCTGAGTTTGTTGTTTTTCTCCAATTAAGTTAAACCTGTGGTAGTGGTGATGAAAGAAAGTGAGATTGCTGGGAAGGAAAGGATGTGCTTGCACTCCTGTTAAGTGTTTGACTTGACCCTATTTAGTGGGGCATATGCGTGTGCCATGTTTATGTGATGTAGGGACTTAACATGCTACATAAGCTGATCTATTCTATTAAAGTAATATTCCTCACTTATCGCCTCAACTGACTTGAGGAACCATGTTTATTTCCAGGGACTTCTTTTTTAATTTCATTAGTTCAAAGGACTAAGGTTACAACATGTGACTAGTTTTTGGACTAACAAGGGAGCTTACTATTTTATTTATTAAACTAGACTATAAATTCTAATTTAATGAATAATGAGATATAAAATCATTCATGCATCTTCACCTGGTAGCATAAGCTTTTGGGGTAGTTGGTTCATAACGTGATATAGCCTCTATTTCCTATGGTTATGACTCATGCCTCCTATGCTTGTTGTACCTGTTCATCAATCCTTGTTGAGCCTGTGCATGGTGCACATTTCTAGTTCAAGAATCTCTTGTTTGTGGGTGCATGATTTAAAACCATTGACGTGACGTTCCTAATAGCTTGAACTTTTGGGATGGATGATTTGTGACTGTAATATAGATAGTTAGTTTGTGGTTAAGCAGCTGTAGAAATTAGAAGATTAATTGTGATCTTTTAAACTTAATGGGTAATATTGGTTTTGCTAATAGTATTTAATAATCAATTTTGTCACATCGATACTGAGTTATTTCATGATATAGATGTCTATGCATTCACTGTTCTTGTAGCACATAAAAAAATGACATTAAAATAGTGTATTGCTGAAATTTTGATTCAGTTCTAATTTATTTCGTTATACGTAACTTGATCAGGTTGAAGATTCAACACAGGAACCTTGTGCTTTCGGTAAGATAATGTCCCCTTTATTTTATTTAAATTTGAGTTAATGTATACTTTTAAACATTCATTTAGAAAATATTTTTATATTAGTTATTTATTATCTCAAGGTTATCAATGACAGAGATATCTAGGTTTATAGTTTTGAAATTGTAACATTTAAAATCTTTATTTGTTACTAGCGTAAACACAGGCGCTATCGCACCTGTGTTTACGTATTTTTTAAACATGCGTGATATTATATTAATAGGTGATAATATTGTCATGTTATTAAGTTAAAAATAAAGTGAAATATATAAAATAAAACAATATTTATTAAAAATAAAGTGAAATATATCAGAAAAGATGAAAGAATAACTGTTGATAAATAGGGAAAAAGAGAAAACAAAGATAAACAATTTTATAAAAAGCTTGTAAAAATAACGGACAATTTTCAAAAATTTAACAAATAATTATATTTTTTAAAGGATAAAATTGCAATTTTAAAATGTGGATACAAAATAGGAAATCCTCTTTATATATTGTTATAGATACCTTGACAAGGCTCTCGAATGTAGACCCCTTCATTAAACATTGCTCCATATATTAATAACTAAACGATTTTAGTTTTCTCTTACATGACAAGGATTGAGACAATGAGACAATACTTCCTTTCACAGTGAATTTTATGGAAGTAAAGGTTGCAGTTTTCTGATATATGTTTGAATGACACTTTCTTAATGTGGTAATCATATCTATATGTTTTTTCTGATGGTGAATGGATAAAAAGGAACGGAATAAAAGTTTCATTGATAATCAAGATATTAAATAGCAATAAGGTGTTGCTTTTGTTAATTATTGTTGGAAGTTCCACATCGACTAGAGATAAGACAATTTCATAGTATATAAGTGGGGTGCAAACCTCACTTTATAAGCCCGTTTTGTGGGGTTGAGTTAAGTTTAAACTCCACTTTTCTAACATGGTATCAGAGCCATAGTTTAGAAAAGCCTATCCTAGCAAGACTTCTTGGACATTCTGTTCCACCTGCTATCGGACCGCTAACGGATCACCCATTAATTTCTAGTCCCATGCACAAGATATATATACCTCAGTGTGAGAAGGGTGTGTTGAAAGTTCCACATCGACTAGAAATAAGATAATTTCATAGTATATAAATGAGGTGCAAACCTCATTTTATAAGCTGGTTTTGTGAGGTTGAGTTAGACTTAAACTCCACTTTTCTAACAATTATTATACAAAAACTTGTTGTTAATCTAGATTCTAGATGAGTCTTTTTAGGTTTTCTTTAATGTGCTCCTTGATCATAGGGTAAGAAACACACAATAGGAAATATTAAATGAAATGTAAAAGCATGCTATATTTTGAAAAATCTGAAAACCATATAGAACTTCCTTCTTATATATTACCGTGAGTAATGAATGCTATATTTCTTATTTTTTTACATTTATCATTAAAGTGCACCCGATAATGATTTCTAGATTTATTTTGGACTGAACTGGTGTCTTAAAATGTTCTAAGTTAAATTGATGTTCTTAACATTTGAGTGCAGCATCTAAAGATGAACTGTGCGGACAATTCTTTGCTGCTCTGGAGAAAAATCATTATTTCAGGAGAAATACTGATGGGAGTGATGACACAGTGCAACTGGAGAAAGCATGTTCTTTATTTGATGAGGGTTGTAAGGTATGACATTATGTCATGTATAAACATATGTTGCTCTTACTACATTTATTATTTTATTAAATTTGGTTTATTTCTATCCTGCTATAGACAATTAATTCTTACTGGAAAAAAATCAAAATTAATTTGTAATCAGAACCCAAAATGATGCATTTTCTAACCTCACTTTAAAACTCAAAATAAATTAATACTACTGTTTTGTAATCAGAACCCAAAATAATGCATTTTCTAACCTCACACTTGTTTGTTCAAGAACCCAACGTGTGGTTCTAGAACCATTTTGCTGGCTTTATATAACTCAACAAAATGTTGCAAGTTTAAATTCTATGCACTCTTAATTTGTCATGTCCTGAGCAACTTCATGGAGCAGGTTGGAACTCCAGAAATTAGGTATAGTTTTAGTGGTATTCGCCTTCCCCATCTCAAATTGTGAATCAAATAACCGTGATGCTGTACTACTTCTTGAAATTTATTGAAGGATGGAAAATGGTGGTGGAACTTCTTAGAGATGATAGAGGGACAAGGAAGACAAGGACCTATATAAAAACATGTTAGCACAAAGAAAGAATATAGAGAAAACAAATTCTCATTGATTTCTAGAGTTAGTGCATGTTTGTTCGACTGGTTTCTTGAGAGAGCCCTTTGAAAAAATAAGCAATTAAACGGAAGGGGATTGCCACATGTTATAAGATCAAGTTTGGGTTCTCTATAACTCAACTGAAAAGTGACTTTTCTTTCAAATTTATATGTCCCATTGCATTACAAGTACATCCTTTTATATAGGCTAAATTTTATGTGTCACAATCTAGACAACCACAAAAAGGCCCTCCAAATTCCACATTAATTCTCAATAAGTAATGTCCACTAGTGATTAGCTCCCTCTAGTTACCTTTAATTCCCACTATATGCATCATTATTTCCCATCATAAGAACATGAATGATTCACGTCTTGTGGTTTTTTTACCTTCCCATGTGACAATTTTAGCTTATTAATTAAAAAATAAAACATAATTAAAATTATAAAGAAAACCTAATATTTTATTGACCTCCTCTAGGTCATATGAAAATGTGTTTAGACAATCCTTGGACATGGTAGTTTTACCAATGTGGGTGCAGCCGGTCTTTGTGTTCGTATTCAATAATTAGGCTAGCAGTGCAATATAAAACAAAGCATAAATACTTATTCAGTCACTAACTTTCAATCCCCACTCTTGAAGTTGGTTGAGGATGTAGTCATGCTCAACTTGTTCTGATCAACCTTACTCCCATTAAGATATCAACTATCTATTGTTGAGTCCTAACATGTCCAGTGGATACAATTCCTCACCCCTCCCTTCTCCCTCCCTCCCTCCTTCCTTTTCAACTCAAATAATTCATTCATGAAATATTGAGTTTGAGGTAATGTTAACGGGAAGTTGAATGTCCAACAAAGCTTCATAGGTGGAGGGTGGCCCTTGCAACTCATTACAAGTTTCATTTTGCAGTTGATCTTACTGCTACATTTTCTTACTTTGTAACATACTAAATTTCCTTCTAGGAACACACGATAACTACAACGGCTATTTCTAATCTTTAGGAAATCTAGTTGACTCTCTATGACAGGTGAACCTTGTGCTTTGTTGCTCCTTTTGTTCTTAAAAATTATTTGACAACCCACTAGTCTTGCCAAATACCATGAGATGTACTATATTGTATCCTAGAGAGGACTTTGAGAAAATAAAATGAATTCACTAACTATACTTTATGGGAAAGAACTGTCTCAATGTGTCACAGTATGGTAATTAGTTTACCGATTAGTTTCGTGTAACTGTCTAGTTCATATTGTAACCTCGAGTTTCACATTTAGAATCATCAAGTGTCATATGTAAGGATGACACTGTGGTTCCTCTTCTATTGCATTCCATCAAGAGTGAGGTCCTTGGTTATTGTTTTCGGAATTGAGACAGCACTAATGAAGCAACAAAGGATTTGGTTGAAGGAGAAAGTTGATTATTAAATATTGAGAAAAACTGTATAGGGTTAATCTCCCTTGTGTCTAAAATACATATAGGATGAATGTATTTATAATAAAGAGTGATACAAGTATATATGACAACCAAACATAAATATGGTAAATAGAAGATATTGTCTAGAACAATATCAACAATATCTACCAATATCAATCAATGTTTGTTTTTCCCTAGTAAACAATAGACCCTATGTTTCCTTAATTAACATAAAACACGATATATCTAAAACTCCCCCTCAAGCTGGTGCATATATGTCGTATGTACCAAGTTTGTTAGAAATATAATCAATTCTCACCCCCCTTAAAGACTTAATGAAAATATCTGCTAATTGATCATTGAGTTAACGAACTTAGTCTCGATGTCTCCAGATACAATCTTTTTTTTAATGAAATGATAGTCGATCTCAATGTGTTTGGTTCTCTCATGAAAGACAGGATTAGAACTGATATGAAGTGCAGTCTGATTGTCACATATAAGTGTTATTTGAGTGATATCTCCAAATTGTAACTCTTTAAGCAATTGCTTAAGCCAAACAAGTTCATAAGTGGCTGAGGCCATAGCTCTATACTATGCTTCTGCACTATTTCTCGCCACAACACTTTGTTACTTGCTCTTCCAAGAAATCAAGTTATCACCAATGGAGACATAATATTTGGAAGTAGATCTTCTATCAGTAGGAGATCCTACGCAATTAGCATCTGAATAGTAAACAATTCTTGTATGGTTATTGGAACCATAGAACAAACCTTTTTCAAGAGATGCTTTATTGTACTTTAATACACGGATGATTGTATTCCAATGATCTTGAGATGGGGAATTGAGAAATTGGCTCACCATACTGACTACAAAGAAAATGTCAGGATGAGTAATTGTAAGGTAATTTAATTTTCCAACCAATATTCTATACTACTCAGGATCTGAAATAGGCTCTCCCTGATTTGGTAGGGGTTTGGTATTAGGATCCATGGGTATGTCAACAAGTTTTGAATTCATCAACCCAGTTTCAACCAAAATATCTAATGCATACTTCCTTTGAGATATAACAATACTATCGGTGGATTGTGCTACCTCAATACCTAAGAAATATCCGAGTTTGTCAAGATCTTTGGTTGAAAAATGGTGACAAAGGTGTTGTTTCATCAGGGAGATGCCAAGATGGTCATTGTGGGTAAGAAAATGTCATCAACATATACTATCAAATAGACACATCTAGCACTTGAGTCACGGTAAAAGACTAAATGATCTACCTCACTTCGAGTTGTACCAAATTGTTGAACAATGTTACTAAATTTCCAAACCAGACCCTAGGAGACTGTTTTAGGCCATATAAAGATTTATGAAGACGACATACAAATCTGGAAGACTTCCCCTAAACAACAAATTTGATAGGTTGCTTCATATAAATTTCTTTCTACAAATGTCCATGGAGGAAAGCATTTTTGACATTCAGTTGATAAGAGGCCATTGTTATAAATCAGTCATGGCTAGAAATAAACAAATAGAAACCATCTTTGCCTCTGGAAAGAAAGTGTCACCATAATCCAATCCAAAATTTGTGTGTAGCCTTTGGCTACAAGTCGAGCTTTGAGGCAATCAATAGTACCATGAGGACCAACTTTGGAAGCAAAAATCCACCTGTAACCAACAACAGATTTTCCAGATGGTAATTGGACGAGTTCCCAAGTTCCACTATTTTGATGATAGTCCCCCTTGGACTATTAACCAAAAAATTAAGTATAGTCCTTATCCTATCAGTCCATCCATTCATGCATCTCTTTTTCTTCCAAAATAGTTTATGCTCCTCCAAAATCATATTGGTCTTTTCAACTTGTTGCTTCAAGTATTTCACCCTAATCTCATTGTAGGATGGTGGCTTAAATCCAACCCTATGTTTTGCAACCAACTCTAAAGCATCCTCCTAAACTCTTCATTGTTTGCCACTAAATGGAATTGCATTGTTGTAGAAAAATAAAGCAATTTCTTTACAGGCATCCTTCCTCTCACTTTTCTTAAAGATGGAATTGATAGTAGTCTGAGTATTCCTTGACTTAAAAATATTTGATGACTCTTAAGTACATTCTTCACTTGGTCTTCTCCTAGCAAATTCTGATTCACCCATGATACCATCCCCTTCAAATTCTTTGAATATTGATTTTTTAACCAAATTTTGTTGCAACAAAGAAACAACACCCAACATTGATTTTTTGACATCTTCAAGAATTGCAATACATGCTCCAACATCCTTTGGAGTTCCTGCTAAATGATGCTTGAGTTGATAAATTCCACTGCCAATACCTTTTCACAGTATTAACATTTCAGATTTCTTGATTTCCCATCAATAGAGATATAGTGACTCCATGCAGGATCAGTCCTTACTCCACTTCCTCTTCCACTTGATGTAATTTTTTTCTTCAAATTGAGAATAAAGAGAGGTGACATGGACAGAAAAAAAATAGAGCACTAGAATCGTGGCTAGTAGAAGAATAGAGTCACAAGATGTCGACGAGGACGGCAGCAATGTCGGGGAGGACGGCAGCGAGGGCAGCAAAGACGGTGGCGAGCGTTGGTGATGTAAGCCGGGTCGTATGAGGTGAAAAGGTGAAGGTGAAGCTTCGTGTTTGTAAGGTGAGAAGGTGAAGGCGTGAAGGTGTAGGGGCATTTCTGATTTTGAGGAGAAACAAAATACTAACCTAATGTAAATTAACCTAACCTAAAAAAAAGGGGGGGAGGGGAAAGTTGGCTTTTGGGCTGAGCCGGGTCTTTTATTTTACAAAATGATGGAGAAGGTCTGTTTTTAATAAGACATGGTGTCGTCAAAATGCTAACCCCATTTTTTCTCCTTTCGAGGCTATTTTCAACAACACCATGGATCTTCAAACTCAGAAGATCATTTCCATCCGGTGAACGTCCAATCTAGCATCTGATTTAGCTTGCGTGAGGTGCCAATTTGTTGTAAAGAAGATTGAATTGTAGTCTTGAGAACCATGCATATATGAGCATCAATTCTTTTTCAACTGGAAAATCATCGGTAGGAATATACGTCATTTTTTGAGTAAGATAATCAAGATACCCTTGACTCTCAAACCAAAGTTTAATGCCTAACGCACAAGTCCAATAATTTGTGTCATCTAACTTATCAATGGACAAACTTGCATTGACATAGTTAGTAAAGATGGATTGGTCAGATCCACTAGTGGTGGTAGAAGAGATTTCAGAATTAGGAGAGGCTGCGGAAGACACCATGGAGGAAGAGAGAGAAAAACCCTAAAACACCGAAGAGGCCAGGTTGGATCAATGAGACCAGATCTAGAAAGAGGAGGATGAGACGATTCCGGCATAGGTGATCGTGACCAAAGAGGAGGGGTGATGCACTGCCATACGTGGCGGCGAAATAGGAGGAGGCGTGGCTTTAAACGGCTCGTGAGGGAGCGTGGCTGCTCCAATGGTGGCGATTCTTGCGGTGTGGAGGTTGCCTGGCCGAGGCGATTAGAATTGTGTCATCAAAGGTCAGAACTGACACTTTGGTGACGACATCGACGACAACAGTGGTAGCGGTTGCAGTGGCAGAGACGACGAAAAAAATGCCAAAATAACTTTAAGCTCTAGATAACATGTTAAATATTGAGAAAAACTGTATGGGATTAATGTCCCTTTTTTCTAAAATACACATAAGGTGAATGTATTTATAATAAAGAGTGATACAAGTATATATGGCAACAAAACATAAATATGGTAAATAGAAGAGATAGTATTGTAAACAATATAACCATTTGTCTACCAATATCAAACAATGTCTATTTTTCCCTAATAAAAAATAGTCGCCATGTTTTCCTAATTAACATAAAATGCGATATCTAACATTGATCATATTGTATAAATGGAGCAAGAATATGTCGAATGAAACAAATGTCTACTCTATGGGAACGGGAATATCTAAAACTGGATCTTGAGATGCAAGGATGGAAGAAGGGGTGGGTTAGCAGGGAGGGTTCATCCATAAATGCTTTGTGAAGGGTAGTTAGAGCTTGAGGATGATAAATATACAGTTGCTATCTCGACTTAGTTAAAATAATGCACATTGTAATCTCTGCTATTATTCTTGTATTATTATGTAATTCATTTAATATCTTTCTTTTTGTCTGTTTAATACTACAACAGCAGCCAAGTCTTATATCACTTGATGGGGTTGGCTATGCAGATCAATCAACATTGGACTGATGGGTTCTATGAAAAAACAAATTTTAGTAAAACTGTCTGTTTAATTCTGATGAAATCTGCTTCTATGTAGGAGATGGTAAGATCTGGTTGTCAGCAGTTCTGTTTGAAGAGTTTGGCCGAATCACTAAAAACATTAGGTATGACAAGTGACTTTAACTTTAAGAGGTTTGCTTTTTCTTTGGATGAATAAAAATTCTCTATTTTGAACACACTCAGCTGTGATTTACGTGATGTGTATTTCTAGGCATAACAAGAAAACCTGAATCAGAGGGTAGCATTCTGACCCTGACCTGATTTAGTAGGAAAAACCCACTTTGACTGGGTATGGAGACGCAACTTCCCACTGCATTCCTGTCCTCGCCTTTCTACGTTTGTTTTTTCACACACACACACACATATATATATATATATATATTATATGTATGTATATATATGTAAAATATGTATGTATGTATCAATATTTAACTTTTTGTGTATTGTTTGAATTAAAATATAAATACTAACTTTATTACTTATTTAAAAATGTATAAATAAATTAAATTGAAAAATTGATATGGTGGGTTTCCAAACAGGCCTAAATACATCCTTCATTACTAACAATTTAATCATCCAATGTTTTTCTTTTTAAATAAAAAATGGAATCTTACACATTTCTGGGTCTTTATATTCTACTGCAGATTGGTGTGATTAGATTGTTTTTCAATTTAAATCTATGGAAGTTTAATAAAGAATATTGGTTTTTATCTCAACATGATATAGTAGATGAAATTTGCTTTTCACTCAGGTAACAAGGCAATGCAATCTAAGAAATACAATGATGCAATTGATTTGTATAATTGTGCCATTGCACTCAATGAAAAGAATGCTGTTTACTTCTGCAACAGGTATTCCTCTGGTCTACACCCTTTCTTAAAAAAAAAAAAACGTATTTAGGCTAGAAACAAGAACTTCAAAAGAAAAGTCGTTTGTTAGTTTTTCCGATTCATGCTTAGGCACCTGCTTATTTAACTGATGAAACTAAATTTTGTGCTATCAATTTTTACATATATCAGGGCAGCTGCTTACACTCAGATTAACAAATATTCGGAAGCAATTCAAGATTGTCTTAGATCTATCAGGATTGATCCAAATTACAGCAAGGCATACAGTCGTCTGGGTTTGGTTTATTATGCTCAAGGAAATTACAGAGATGCTATTGATAAAGGGTTTAGAAAAGGTTGGGAAAGAATTATATTCATCCCCAGAATTTATTCTTATAATCTGTTTTATTGTGTTTTTATTGGAAATTATCGGATAATATTGACTTCATTGTTGTTATCTACTGTTATCAAGGTGAATGGTGGAGATCCATGACCTTAATTTTGTAATGTTAATCAGAACTAAACTTTTCTCGAAAGTTCATTAATGGTTAGCTTCTTTTTTGCCATTGGGGTTTCCTACCCCTGCTGGAACATATTATGAACATTATAGTCTAAAGAATTGATTTGAGTGAAAAGGCATTCTGTATTTATTAGAATTATAGTTGGAAAATGATTCAGTGTGCAGACTTTTATAGTGTGTTATTAATTTATATGTATAGGATACTAGGTGTTTGGAATTTGGAAATCTTAAATCCTGTGAATCTCGAACTCAATGTATTTATTTACCTTGGCATGTTTTGCATATGCAGCGTTGCAGTTGGATCCAAATAATGGATCTGTCAAAGAAAATATCCGGGTTTGTGCTGTTTTAACTTTTCCTTCTGCTTCTTTTGTTTCTTTTTCTGTGATTATAATGCTCCCTTTAAACACAGGTAGCTGAGCAGAAATTGTTAGAAGAGCAAAACCGTGCACATCACAACCAGGTATTATTAGGATTACTGTTATCATTTAAATAGTTATGGTATAGTTTTAATTTGTATAGCATGATTTGATGCGTGTGATTCATCACTACATATATACTTCGTCGTTATTTTTTCTTTTCTCTTCAGACATAATATTTAAGGGTGTTTGTTTCACAGAATTATATTATATTTTCAGGAATCATATTCCTTGAAATATTATAAGCTAGAAATAAAACTCTGGCATCACATAAAATGGTGTTTGGTTACATTTTACTGTTTCTTGGAATATTTTTAAATTCAAAACAATTTAAATAAAAGATAAGTAAAAATGAAAGAAATAAGTTTAATAGTAAAGAAATTCCCAGATTTCCACGGAAATATCACTTCTCTCCTCTTCATTATGGGAATATAAGATAATCTTCATTATGGAAATAATATAGTTTTGTTCATTTATCTTTCGGTATTAGTTTACTCTGAGTATATTGCAGTTGTTGCTTCATACTAAAATGTCAGAAAACATTTTTACTTTTCTCCTACATCGAGCAGTCACTTCAATTCCTTTTTTCTTCTTGTTAGTTGTTATTTCTGTTAAGATGTTTATAATATTTTGATGACTGTTTGCTAATGTCTTCAACTCAACAAATTTCTCTCTTCATTCTGTATAGAATCCAACAAGATCATCTCAAGAAGTTCCAAACCAATCTGCACAAGGATCAGGAAGCCAGGGGGTGCCACCCACATTTTCTTCTGTGCCATTTAACCCCAGCCAAATGGCAAACATGTTCAGGCACATGGCCTCAAACTCTACAAATTCACAACAGAGGCCACCGACTGAGGAATGGGAACAAGAAATTAGTAGTGAATTTAGATTTGGGGCAGATATTTTAAACATGGAGCAAATTCCGGAGAATCTAACAGGGGCCGTTCAAACTATGATGGAAATGTTATCTAGGACCGTAAGCCCGGGACAACCAACAGAGGATCAAACCAATCCAAGAACAGGACCAAACTAAACCTTTTCAGCATTATGAGAATGTAAAGACTATTTTTTGTTTTCCTTTCTTTTGACATATTACAACAACATTAACTTACCAAGAAGCTCTTTGTGTTGTGTTTGAGGCAGTATTCTTTGGGAAGCAAAATATACAATTGTCATTTGTTCATATCTATATTTTGTTATATCTGTCTTATGAAGTAAATGGAGCTACCGAATGTATCAAACAAAGATAACTAAATGATCTTATAAGACGATCTTGAAATACTATAAAGGATATTATAATATAATTTAGTTTTTATTTTAATATTATATTCCTAACATTTGAAAGCTATTTACCTATGCAAACTTGTTATATACTTTTTTTCAGCTATTTTGGTGACATTCAAATAAAAATTATTGTTTGATTTTCCTTTATAAAAATTAAGGGTGAGAAAAAAAACCCAAACTATAAAATTTAATTAATAATTATTTAAATTTACATTAATCTTTAGTCTATGTAAATAAAATTACCTTAAATTTAAATTCATATTTTTGGTTTTAAGTTCAATTTATTTAATTAGATTTAGATCGGATATAGATGAAACAAATATTTGTATTTTGAAAATTCAAAATAAATGTCTTCTTAAACATTTTAATTTATGAAATGTTTGGTTAGGTTAAATCTAAGTAAAGTAGCAATAGGTAAGATTGGGTTAAGTTGATTAAACCCCAATTCGAAATGAGTTGGCTTGGGTCCAATCAAATTGGGGGGTGAGCTTGCATTCAGTCGAATCATGGTAGATTCATATTCATCAGAGTCAGGGTTAGGGATGTCAACGAGACAGGTAGGATATGGATAATAGCTCCTTCATATCCTACTCGTTGGATAAATATTCGTCTTGTATCCGTACCTATATCTGTGCGGGTATCCATTATACGGGTACCCACATACTTTTTAGGGTATCTACAAAAAATAAATTTAATAACAAATTTTAATTATAAATTTAAATAAAAATACAATACATAACATTTATAAATTTTAAACAAAGTGCAAATAACTCATCTAAATAGTGTTGAATGACATTTCACAAATAAATGGAGATTTTTGAAATCAATTGATAAAAAAAAACCCATTCATAATCATTGTGTTAATATTTTAATAATTTTTTTTAAATTTTTTTAATTTAAATTATATTATAGCGGGTACGGGTATCCATGGGTACATATACTATGATACTCGTATCTGTCTTGTTAACATACGTGTATAAAAAATACTCGTACTCTTATTCGTGGGTATCCATTTTCAATATCTATTTCCTACCCTTTACAAGTTTTATCCATAGATGCCCACAGATACTAATGTTTTTGACATCCCTAGTTAGGGCTAACCCATGTTCAATTGAGTTAGGCTTCGTACATATTGGTCCTAGTTTGATTAAAACTAGGTCAAGTAGGGCTCAATTAGGGATGGGAAATAAACCTGCTTTGTAGATATTGTTTGAACATGTTCCCGTTTTGACGGGGAATTCTCTCAATGATTGGGTATGAGTATGGGAATTCCCAATTTTTTCAATTGGGTATGAAGATGAATATGATGATAGGGATGTACATATCTGTCTCATCGTCATCCGCATCCCTACCATATCTTCGTTTCCATATACACACATATACACACAATTTTTATTTTTTATTTCTTCTAATTATTTGGTTTGTCATGAAATTCATTCGCATTTTTAGGATAATTTTTTTGTCTTATCATAACTTTTACGCAATTATGTTCAAAAAATGTACGTCAATTAAATATTTTTTATGTCTCATATTTGAATATTTCTACTCTTTTTTAATATTTTATTTATTGTATATTTTGTTTTCACATGATAATGTTTAATACTCTTAATGCATAAACATTTCGTTTACTGGATATTAAAAATTATCTTTTTTATTCTTTTATTATTAATTTTTGTTTTATTTGAATAACTCTTTTTGTTTCATTAAAACAATTTTCGTTATCTCTCAACAACATTTGAAAAGTTTTCTTAAATCTATAACGTATATTTCATCTTATCATATCATTAATTGTACATTTGTTTTTCTTTGTGCGATTTTATTCAATAGTCTCTCAAATTGTTTCTAAGACACATTTGATAATTTTGTCAATATTTTTATTTGTTGTTTATTTTTATCATATAGAATACTATTTTTATATATTTTACATAATTTATTTTTTATTTTCTAAATCATTATCATACGTATAATATTATCACTACAATTGTATAAATAAATTTTATTTATTATAATATTATAATTTAATGTAATTGTCATGAATTTTTTGATAACCAACCAACATATATTGAAGTTCAAAAGATAAAAGGTTTGTTAAAATTTTATTAGTATTAGTTTAATCTTTGTTCTTTATGTGATTTTGATCAAATGATGTGTAATAACTTTTATTAGTGTATAAAAAAAATGATATTTCATTAAAATTTTAGCAATTGAAGTAAAAAAAATTTTAAAATATTTTTTAATTTGAATATTTGTTTTACTTTTATACTTTTTAAAAATATTTTCAAAATTTATCAACTAGGTTTCATTAATGTTTGCAAATTTAATAAATGTTTTGACTCATGAATTTTATTTGGTATTCTAATTTGAAATGTATATAATTATATTTTTTTTAAATATTTGATATTGAAGAAACAACCCTCATTTTAATATTGAATATTTGATAATATTATTTTTAATTATTTTATGAAAATTAATTAATTGATTTTGAAACAATAAGAAAGCGAGTATGGGTATAGGTACGAGTATATACTCGTTATTAGATGGAGAAGGAGATGGGACAAAAAAATTTGATACTCGTTGGGTTTGGGGATGAGGATAAGGATGAATTTTTTTCTCTAAGGATAGGTACGGGATAGTGAAACCGGTCCTTGCCCAGTCTCATTGCTAGCCCCAACCCAACTGAAGCCATGTTAGTTTGAGCGTAGGTCGAGCTAGGTCAGAATAAGTTCACATTTAATCGAGTCGGAGCGAGTGCATGTTCATTTGAGGTTGGCTAGGTTTAGATCGATCCTAGTTAGATCAAGACTGTATTAGACCTGACATGATTAAGACTAGGTTGAGTAGGACCACATTTAGTCGAGTTGAGCTACAACTGTGTCAAGTCAAATTCGATCAAGTCCAATTCAAGATGAGCCTTTGTCGAACCAAGGCAAATTGAGTCAGCTGTGGCCAAATTAAGTTGCATTAATATCATGTAAGGTCAAGCTAAGTTGACTTAGGTCCAGATCGACTTAAATTGGAATGAGTTAACATTTAATCGAGTTGTGCTAAGTACAAGTTAGGTTGACTCTAGTAGGATTGTGCTTTGGTTAAGCCTAGTCCCATCGAGTCTAGGTCGAGTTAGGTCAAGGGTGGGATTAAGATAGACTAAGTTAGGTTGAGCCATGTTAAGTTGGACTTATGTTGGACAGAGACATCGAGCCACATTGAGTTGGTTCCATGTCAAGCTAAGTTGGGTTGATCTCATGTCATGCCGAGCCAAGTAGGTATGACACCATTCTTAGCTAAGCCATGTTGGGCATGAGTCGGGCCCACTTAGATAGGAATTAGGTTAGGCTGGTCTAATATTGAGTTGGTCCAATATGGAAACAGTCCATGCTAAAAGCCCTTAGGGTGATATTCATCAAGTCACATCCTTACCTATTAGTGCTAGTGGTGATATTTCTCCTTCTTTGCCTAAAATTTTGGTGTCGCCTAGTCTTTCTACAAATCTTATTTTCGTTGACCAATTCCTTGATCATAATTATAATGTCCAATTTTCTTGTTCTAGTTGTGTTGTGCAAGACTGTGTCTGGGAAGATAATTCTGGAGGGACCTAAAGTGGGACGAATCTTTCCGCTATGCTTATATCTTCTTCCATATATTGTCCTATCTTTTATCTAGTCTGTTTAGATGATAGACAATTGAATAAAATGTGGCATAATATTTTAGGCTATCCAAATTTTCATATACTCAGTACCTTGTTTAAATCTGGTTCTTTGGGCAATAAAAATTCACCTATTTCCTTTGATTTTCCTACATGCAAACTTGGTAAAAGTAAAACTTTACCATTTTCTCGTAATGCACTTTGTGAAAATCATTGTTTTGACATTATTCATAGTGATGTTTAAGGAATTTCTCCGGTTGTTTCTCATGCAGGTTATAAGTGTTTTGTTACATTCATAGATGACTACAATATATTTACTTGAGTATATTTTCTTCGGTCTAATGCCGAAGTTTTATTTTTTTTTCAGTGTTTTGTCTCATTTTTTAAGACTCAATTCTTTGCTCATACAAAAATCCTAAAATTAGATTTTGGAAGAGAATATATGTCTAATGCTTTTCATAATTTCCTTCAAAATGAAGGGATTATATATCAACGTTCTTGTCCTTCCTCACCAGAACAAAATGGTATTGCCGAAAGAAAAAACTGTCACCTTCTTGGTGTTGTACGAACTATTTTGCTTAAATCCTCTATCCCTCCTCATTTTTTGTGTGAAGCTCCTTGTACTGGTGTTCATTTAATGAATCGTTTACCTTCTGCTACTCTACATAATGTTTCTTCTTTTTTCTAAGTTGTTTGGGCATTCTCTTTCATACGTTGATATTCGTACTTTTGGTTGTGTTTGTTTTGTGCATCTTCCTACTCATGAACGTCATAAACTAACTACCAATCTATTAAGTGTGCTTTTTTAGGCTATGCTCTTAATAAAAAATGTTATGTTTTTTATGATCCTTAGTCCCATCGCATTATAGTTTCCAGGAATGTGATTTTCTTTGAAAATTAGTTTTTCTTTCCATATGTTGCATTTTCATCTCTATATTTATCTCTTTGCCACATTTTTTAGATTCTTCACAAATTGTGGAATGGTTCAAGTCTGTCATCATTCTTTTGGTGCCTTTCATGATTTTGCTTCGATACTTGATCTTATCACTACTCTTGCACAAGTGTCACGTTTGTTCTTCTGCTCTTCCTCTTTGCCAATCCATCTGATCATCAAAACCTCTTATTTGGTATGGTATTTTTACACCATTCTCTTTATCAACTTCCTTGTCTTTCATTTTTATTCCTTCTAGTTATACAAAGGTTATTGAAAATGAAAGTTGGAAAAGGCAATGCAAGAAGAACTAGAGGCACTTGAAGAAAATCACACTTGGGACATTGTGTTATCCACGGTCATACCTATTAGAAATAAATCAGTTTTCTCTATCAAGCTTCGCTCTAATGGCTCTCTAGATTGCTACAAAGTTCAATTAGTGACTCTTTTTAATAAACAAGAGTATAAGAATGATTATGAGGAGACATTTGCTCTTGTTGTGAAGATGACTGCAATTCAGGCAATCCTTTCTATTGCTGCTTTTCAATCTTGGCCATTACATCAAATGGATGTGAAGAATGCTTTTTGTTCATGATGATCTCAAAGAGGAAATCTACATGAAACTTCCCTCAATTATGCTACCTTCTTCTACTGATGTTTGTAAACTACAACATTCTTTGTATGTGCTTAAACATGCTTCTCGGGCTTGGTTTGAGAGGTTTCCTACTACACTACTTAAGTTCTCCTCCACCTATAGTCAATATAATTATATGGATGATCTCATCATTACGTATATTGATCATGGGTTAGTTACTAAGCTGTAACTGGAGCTACAAGCAACATTTCACATGAAAGATCTTGGACAACTCACATATTTTTTAGGATTGGAGGTACATCATCAATCCAATGGCATTTTTATAAAGCAACAAAAGTACATTCATGGTTTGATGAAATTGGCGGGTCTATATGGAACTACTTCATTTGATATTCCTATGGAAGTAAATTTCAAGTATAGGAAAAATGATGGAGATCATTTGCCAGATCCCACTCTCTATCGACATTTGATAGGAAGCCTTATCTTTCTAACCACTACTAGACCTGACATTTCATATGTTATTCACTAGGTAGCTAGTTTATGTCGTCTCCTTGTCATCTTCACCTTGTTGTTCGTCGCATTATCCGATATCTTATAGGATCACCTACACATGGGTTATTTTTTCCTAAGGAATCATCTTTATAGCTTATGGCATGTAATGATTCTAATTGACCAGGATGTCCAAATACTCGTAGGTCTACTACAAGTTGGTGTATTTTTCTTAGTGATTATAACATCCCGACCGGATATTACGGACTTAAATAATATAAATAAGAAAATTTATATAACTTCATTTAAATTTAACATCATTTCCCAAAAATGCAGGAAATTTAAAACTTATACAATACAAATTATCTCAAACTTCAATTCATAAATTGAATTATAAACCAAATACATGTTTGTAAACCAAAGATTTCAAATTCATCAAATCCTTAAATAGTAAAATAATAATATATTTTCCCCGACTAGCCCACACTTCGAGCCTATGCCTCACCAGATCCACCTACAACATCATCTGCTCACGTGTACCGCATACACGATCACCGCCAAACACAAGCAGATAGGGTGAGCTAACACACACACACACACACACACACACACACATATATATATATATATATATATATATATATATATATAATTCAAATGCATATATAAAACACATCAAAAGAATACATCCTTTCGTCCCATATGGTCACAACCATGTTGTGATGTCAACTCACATTAAGGAATTCCATCCTTTCATCCCACATGGTCATAAACCTTAAACCCTAAACCCTAAACCCACATGGCGATAACCATATTATGATGTCGAAATCACTCAAGAAATTCCCTCATTCGTTCCACATGGCCACAACCATGTTATTCGTGTTCTACGTCTTCTAGTGAGTACCTCAAGGTGTCTTGCTGCCCAACCTATTGGCCACAACCGATAGAGCACGTGCGAGAAACAATGCTACGGATCACACACCGTAACGCCAGGTTGAGTTCCCAATACGAACATAGTCCGTACGTCACAAGACTACCAAACTCATCAGCTAATTACTAAGGAGGGCAATCTATCTTGACCCATCCGTACTGGCCACAACTAGCACACTCACACCGACAACACTCGCTAACCCGAGCCACAACTCAAGAGTTCCTCGTGTTCATCCGCTATCCCGAGCCACAACTCAAGGGATGTCATTTCGAGCCACAACTCAGAGAATGCCACGTGCTTAACCCCTATCCCGAGCCACAACTCAAGAGATATATTCTGAGCCACAACTCAAGGAACCCTAGCAAACCTACCTTTGAGATATCGTAGAAGCCTTGTAGACCACGCCTCACAAATCAAACATAAATCAATTCGATACAACATTATTGCTTTCCTTGAAACACCCAATTGCACTCTTCGCAGCTTAGGCTAAAAGACTTCACTTAAGCACCCAAGCCTATCTCACTTAAGCCAGAATCCCTCGCCTAAGCGAGCACATTGCAGCAGTAGCAGTCCACGAACTCTCGCTTGAGTGAGCTCCTTCTCGCTTGGGCGAGACCATCCTTCACCCAGGACTAACATACCTCACCTAGGCGACGAGTTAAACTAAACATCCAACATACCACGATTTCTCGCTTAGGCGAGGAAGGCTCGCCTAAGCAAGGGCTTCGTCGCTCAAAACAAAACTCTCCGCTTGAGCAAGAGACTCAAGCAGAAAACATGAAACCCTCACGATTTCTCGCTTAGGCGAGGCACACTCGCCTAAGCGAGATGGCCTATCGCCCAAAATTGAAACCCTCCGCTTGAGTGAGATGCTCAAGCAGAATCAGAGTTCAAGTCTTTGCTATTTTCTCCTAGGCAAGCCTCGTTCACTTGTGTAACACCCCCGGATCCTCTTGGGCTTACCAGGCATCCCACCTACCACCCTCAAACCGGTTGTGTTAGGTCTGCAGCCCAATACACCCCAACCCATCACCCTTCTCCGTCCATTCATTACAACTTGAGTGAGAATAACAGACTTCAGCATTGTTTACGCACGCAACATACTAGAAACCATGTCCAACCACATTGCAAATCAATACCAAGTAATTGGAAACAGAGCACCAAACATATGAACACAATGTAGACCCAATATAGTCCCCAAAGTCACAATTGGAACCATAACCAACATATACAGTGCATAAACCCATCATATTCATACATTTGGGTAAAATTTTCAATAAAACAATACCAAAACACCCAACCCCTAATTCACCTCATATACAACACGAAATTCATGGCATAGAATCATCACAATCATGCAATATTATCAAAAACCTACAATTACAGGTTCAACTCCCTTAACCTAGAATTTCCTTTGCTTAACTACAATGCTATAGCTCCCTGTCTTCTTAGCACCAATTTGATTTCCACTCTTCTAATTCACTCTCTAATCACTATGTTACCTTAATCTCGTGTACCTCATAGAGCTCTCAGAAAACAACCTCCAAAAACCCCCTATTTCTTCTCAAAATTTTCCATTTAAAGGGTTCTTAATGTGCTAAAACGAAAATAATTTAGTGGTGAGGTTAATTGCTATTCAAGGCCATTATTTAGTTGTTTTTCAGCCCTTCTTGGGGCCCCTACTGCTAGGGTTTTCTCTACCCTTTCATATTCATGCCACAACTAATTTTTTAGCAAAAAAATAGTTAAATTTAGGCTCACCAAGGTTAGAACCATTCTCATCATCAAATCAATGCACAACCACTCAAGCAATTTATGTTTAATGATAATTCACATAATTCTATAATTATGTTATCACTCAAAATGACCATGCATATTATTAAAAATTAATAATAAATCAAACAACACATAATTGACATACATAGGACTTGAACCCAAGTCCTCTCACACAATCAAGTACTCTTGACCACTTGAGCTAGTACTTTTCCATGTCATATCAATCAGTATTTAATGCCATAAAGGCTCTCACTACCCACATTTATTAATTAATTACTTATTTAATTAATTGATTTTCACGGGTCTTACAGTGATGCTGTAATTTCTTGAAAATCTAAGAAGCCAGATTGTATTTCTAAATCTTCTATAAGTTTTAAAAGACTTTCTTAGCCAAGAAGGGGGGTTGAATGGGCTGTAACTAAAAATTAGGTTCAATTCAAATTTATAAAGAGCCTTTACTTTAAATCATATTGACCAACAAATTAGCATACAATCACTATTGTAACGCACATCTTCAATCGATTGAAAACGTAGTTAAAACATAAACATCAATTCAATAGATTGAAATACTAGGAAAATTATGCAGGAAACGCAATTGATGATAAACTCATAAACAACTTGCACAACCAATCAAGATTAATTCCAATCAATAGTACAAACACAATTACAACTCCAGATTACATCAAACCACCATAATACTATAAAAATATAGCTTAAAACAGTTTTCTTGAAAGATTTTAACAAAGAATAAGTAAAGAAAAAAAGGTCAAGCAAACACATATAAAATTTTATACTAGTTCATTGAAATCTAAGCTACATCCAATTTGTTAAGACAAGCTTAGCTTGACTTTGTAATATTTCAAAAGTTTTACAAAATCCACCAAGATTACACTTTTGAAAAAACAAAACTACCCCAAGACCCTTGAATCCCACAAGAATCTTAACAAAGCACAACAAAACTCCCACTTGTAGACCTAAAATCACACCAAACAAAACCTAAAGAGTTAGGAAAGACCAAACCTTGGGGATGACTCTCCCTAGCCAACCAAACATCTTTCTCGAAGTCTCTTACACCAAGCAAAATTCTCCAAGTTTCAAAGAACACCTCACGAATAGTTGCAAATCTGCGTAGTTCATAGAGAGAGAAATTTTCAAAGTATTCACACTGATTTCACACTAGAAAATCATAATTATTTTTTTATCTCTATCAAAAACCAGGTTTTATACTCTACATGTTAACATATTCAACAAATTGATTTATCTGTTCAATATGTTGGTTTCACTTGACTTAAGTGAAATCAACTGATTGATGATAATTCAACTAATTGAAAGTGTTAATAACATAACATATTAAAAGGCTGAAACTAAACACATGCCACTTATTCTATGTCAATTTCTCTTCATGTAATTCTCCAATCTTCAAGCTTCAAGATCTTCAAGTGATAGCCAGATTAAGCACACATTGAGCTTGATCAACACAACATTTCTTCAAGTCTTCATCAATCTATCATGCAATATCTTCATCAAATCTCCATGCATCAAAGTCATTTGTGCTAACATCTTCTATTGAGGTTGAATATTAAGTTGTGAGGTTACGTAGTCTTTTGGAGCAACTTGGTTTTTCATAATCCAAATCTGCGTGTTTCATGAATGTACCAAGCATGTTGGAGTGGATTGTTAATTTATCTGGGAAGCCTTGAACAACAATGTCATATCTCTCTCTCTTACATCTCCACTAATCTTCAAGTTGTTCATATATATACCAAAGCTATAACCAGACAATGCCATAAGTTCCTTGTTGGCAATTGTTTTTGGTTTACTTACCAACATCAATTTAAGGGGGGGGGGGGAGGGGTTCATGTGTATAAATGTAATTGATTATGTCTTTAATATATTATTTTATACCTTTTATAGATAACCGTTAGGAACCCCTGACAATTACTCCTTGTAAATAGGAAATCTCTTATAATCCCTCTCTTTATTGCATATCTCTTGAAATCTCTCACATTAATGTAAAGATATGTTGATGGCTTCTTCTAGGCTTTATGGAAGGTTGCATGAAGATGGAGAGTTCCATGAATGAGGTTGGACACGAAAGCATGAAGGAAAGAGGCTTGAAGTGTTTGGTTTGGTGTAGGTGAACGGTTTCTTAAGAGAGGTGAGGCTAACTCTTAAGGAAAAAAGCTAGAGTATACTAGCAATGAGGCTACTCTAGAATGACCTCAAGGGAGAGAAGATGTGCACACATTTTGGCAACAATTCTCTATCAAATTTCAAGCTGAAAAATACATGAGAGGAGGCACTTATTGCTAGCCTAAAAGAAGACCAAGGAGTCTCTAAAAAGATGAGGGAAAAAGGAGTCTAGAAAGTTGAATTTTGGAACCAAAAGGGAGCATATGGGAGATGTGACTTGCCACCTAAGCAAGTCACACTTGCCATGCCATGGGACACTCATCTCTACCTTGGAGAGCAAGTTTGAGAAGCTTCTGGGCTTCTCTAGAGTAAACGCACCACTCTAAGCCCAATTTAAGCCCAATTCCCTTTTTGGTCCAAAATTATTTCTAAAGCTCAGTTTCCTCTAAGGCCTAATACATGACCCAAAGAAAACCCTATTCTACTGCATCCAAAATACAATGGACAAAAATAAATTCTAATCTAGTATTTACAAGCAAAGACTCCTAGGCTACGTCTTCACATCTTCCTCAACCCATGTGAAGTTCATCTTGGGCTTTGCATGCGCTTTTGAGGCCCATTCCTCTTGTATTCTCCTAGCCATTGCTCTTGTTGTAGGTCCCTTTGGCTAGAGGCATTTCATCATATGTTATGCCACCTATTTAAGAGAGGAGGGTTGTAGAATACAAGCAAGCTTTTACAAATAAAGAAATCGTGTCATATAGTATGCTCTTTTTTTGTCTTGATATTTTGACATATATGAGTGTCATCATAATAGTTTTCCAATTTGTATTTTTATTCTATTTTTTTTTTTAGATTTTGTTTCAATGATATCCTACGTATAACTAAGAATAGTGAATATAATAATGTTTCCATAGTAGGTCAAGGAGGATGACACCTTGGCCTATATGTTCGGATAAATTAGAGGGTCAAAGACATTTCGACTAGCACTACAACATGGGATGAGACAATCAAATATCCACTTAGGCGTAGGATAAATCACAATTGAGTAATAACAAATTAAAGGTAATTAAGCAAGTAAGGAAACCCTTAAATAAAGTAAACCTATAGACCCTAGGCCCAACATACATGACCCACATAGGTATTATATATATTCATTGTTCACGAAGTATGTCAGTAGATTCATTTATTACAACAATACTATTCACTACATGTTATTGACTTGAGCGTCGAAGTGTCTATGTAGATTCATTGTCGAGGACATCCAAGCCATACTGGAAGAAGACGTATCAGTATAACTAGCAGAGAATATATCGACCTGAAGAATAAGATAGATGGACACATGTGATTTTGGGTACATCTCGACCTAATAAGAACAATAAAAATTAAAAAGTTGAAAATATTGTTGTTTATTGTGTGAAAAAAGATTATTATTTTTGAAGTACTAATTATTCCACTTAATTATCTCGTAAGTCAAAGAAAGATTATGTTGAATAATATTAAAGAATAAAAAAATCAATTTATATTCATTTGGATGACCCTTATATTAATGAGAATAAGTAAGTGAGAATCATTTTATTTTTTTTTTATTTTGAGATGGTATAGTAGAGCTCCTAATCCTTGGAAGCCTTTGACCGTGTAAAATTGAGCAGCCTTAATTGCTGTTTAAATTCTTTGATCTTTGTTGTGTGTTTCGGTCTCCATTGTTGTACACAATTGCAACTTTGATTGCTGTATTTTTATCATAATTCAAGTGTGTATAAAGATTTTTTGTATCAAGAATCTAATAGGGGTTGTTCAATTTATATGATGGAAATGTTATCTACGATCATAACCCCAGGGCAACCACCAAAGGATCAAACTAATCCAAGAACAGGACCAAACTAGCATTTCAAGAATGTAAAGACTATTTTTTTCCTTTTTTTTTTGACATATTACAACAAGTATTAACTAATTAAGCTCTATGTGTGTTTACATCATATAAAGCGTTTGAGGCATTATTCTTTTGCTCATATATGTACTTTACTATACATGTGTTATGAAGCAAATGGTGCTACTGAATATATCAAACAAAAACAACTAAATATATCAAACAAAAACAACTAAATGATCTCATATGATGATCTTGAAATACTAAAAAGGATATTATAACATAATATACTTTTATTTTAATATTATAGCTTCCTAACATATTGAAAGTTATTTAAGTAATACATATTAAAATTTATATTACTATAAGTCTATTAGAATAAATTTATCTTAAATTTGAATTCATATTTTTGGTTTTAAGTTTAATTCATTTAATTAGATTTAGATTGTGATGTAGGCTTGACTTGGTGGCCTAAGACATATGCTTAGGAGAACCCATATGTTTAGAAAGGAAGTTACCTAATCCCTTCCATTGTCATATCTTTCATTATGTTTTAATTTTCCTAAGTTGACTTTGGTTGACTTGACTTAGGTTGACTTCTTGATCATTTACTTGGGTTGGTTTGTTGACCATAGTTCACTTGACCTTAGTTGACATGCTAATCCTTGTTTATTTGTTTTGTAGATTTGCTGATGGTAATTAAGAGAGGATAGACACTAATTGGAGTGGATTAAGGCATGTCTACATGGAAAACATAAAGCATAAAGCATATGTGATATGGAGGAGAAAGGAAAGCATAAAGCAACATAAGTACATGGTTCTCCTTGTACATTGGACGAAATTCATACATGGAGACCACCTTGTCTACTCCATTTTTGTCATCTTATGCATTAGGTTTAACCAATGGCGGATCTCTTTGGGGGCAGGGAGGGGCCCTGCCCCCCCCCCCCCCCCCCCCCCCCCTCTTTTTTTCTTTATATATATATATATATATATATATATATATATATATATATAATATAAAAATATATTTGAAATTTTTTAAATTTTTAAAATTTTTTAAATTGTAGGTAATATATATTAGAAATTAATAAAAATTAAATTTTTTATTTCTTTTATTTAATCATAATATTTAATGTAAATACATAATAAATTATAAAATTAAATATAATAAAAAATAAAAATATTCAGGTTTAATTTTTCTTTTGGTCCCTGTTTTTATTTAAAAGTTGATACTAGGATTAAGTTAATTACACAAACAAAGTAAATCATCCATATTAAGAGTTTCAATTTTAATGAAAAGATATTTGATCTGTTTCGAGGAATTTAATGAAATATATCGTAAAAGAATGAATTACATCAGTTTTTCAAAAATCGGGACCAAATTAAGATTAAAAAAAATTGGAGGACCAACTTAACATTGTTAAACGAAAGCATGAATCACATTAGGCATAGCATGATTAAGACTATGTTGAGTAAGACCACATTTAGTGAGTTGGGCTACAATCATGTCAATTCAAATTCCATTAAGTCCAATTCAAGATGGGCTTTGGTTGAACTTAGGTAAATTGAGTCAACTTTGGCCAAATTAAGTTGCATTAATACCAGGTAAGGTCAAGCTAAGTACATTTAGGCCTACATTGACTTAATTAGGACTAAGTCCACATTAAATCTAGTTATGCCAAACATATGTTAGGTTGACTACTTTAGCATTGTGCCAAGGTGGGACTAAGATGGACTAAGTTAGGTTGAGCCAAGTTAAGTTGGGCTTGTATTGGACAAAGACATTAGGCCCACGGTGCCATGTCAAGATAAGTTGGGTTGACCCCATGCCACGTTGAGCCTAGTGGGTTTGACCCATGTTCAGGTAAGCCATGTTGAGCTTGAGTCAAGTCTACTCTAATAGGAATGAAGTTAAGTTAGTCCAATATAAGGTTGAGTTTGACTGAGTCGAGTTCAAGTAGGATCAAGAAGGATTGGACTAAGTCAAGTTGACTTTATGTTTGGCCAATGCATCAAAACTATATCAAGTTGGGACCATGTAAAACTGAGTTGAGTTGGGACCATGATCACCTCTAATTTAATGCAAATGTTTTTATATTAACTATTTTTTTATAAAGAATAATTTAATTCAAATATTTCTTTTCTATTAATTTTATATAAAAAAACTTATTAGAATATATAAATGTCATCATAATAGTTTTCCAATTTATAATTTTTTTCTTTTTCTTTTAGCTTTTGTTTAGCTTTTGTTTCAATGATATCATATATATAATTAAGAATAGTGTAAATACTATTGTTTCCATAGAAAATAAACTCGATAACTGTACTAGTAGGCCGAGGAGGAGGAAACCTCAACCTACATGTCCGCATAAGTCAAAGGGTCGAAGATACCTTGACCAACACTACTGCATGGGATAAGACACTCACATATCCACGTAGGCAGCATGATAAATCACAATTAAATAATAACAAATTAAAGGCAATTAAGCAAGTTAGGAAATCCTTAAATAAGGTAAACCTATATACCCTAGACCCAACAAACAAAACCTATGCAAATACTATATATAGTCATTGTTCATGAGGTATGTTAGTAGATTCATTTATTATAAAATTACTATTCACCACAAGTTATTGATTTCAACATCAAAGTGTCTTTGCAGGTTCTCCCGCCAAGGACATCCAAGACATACTAGAAGAAGACATATCGACATAGCTAGGAGAGGACATATCAACCGGAACAATGAGAAGATAAGTGGACACATGTGACATTGAAATTTTTTTTTGACTTATATTAAGTATTTCAAAATATGTGTGTAAAAAGATTATTACTTTTGAAGTATTAGATAATTCTCTTAATGATCTTACAAGTCAAAGAAAGATTATTATGAATAGTATTATAGAATAAAAAAATCAATTTATATTTCATTTGGATGACCTTTTGGTCGTGAGAAAGTATTTTGAATTTTTAATATATCATTACTTTTTTTTCTCATAAATATTCTTTATCTAAGATAATTTTATTTAGGTATTCAAAAGATATTAAACATTTTTTCATATATAAATCAAACTTTAATTTGTAAGTTGAAGAGTACTAATCCTTTTCACTAATAAATTTTAGGTGACACTAGATGGTGTCTACTAAAGACGGTGAAACACAATCCTTTAGAAGAAGTGATTGTTGTAAACCTTTTTGTCCATTGAGTAGCTTTTGAACTCACTAGGATGTCTTATTCTTATTTTTTGCTATCATTTGTTAAGATTTCACGTAGAAAAACATTGATTACCTCTCATGTAGCATTAATTGCTCTTCTTTTCTTTATGCAACTTATCTGATAGCTGGCAAAACTTATCTCCATAAGTTGCATAACATTTTACTTCTTTGAGTGATAAAAGTGCATACCATACTAGGCAAATAGGTTGGTAGAGTTGACATTCATATGCTAGATAAAGATGATGAAGACATGATGGCAAACCCTTAGCCAAGGGACCAAGCATAAGAGCCATGACCAAGCGCACACAAGAAGAATGGACTTCATCTGGAATAGGTGGCCTCAAGCTCTCATTATTAGAGTAGGTTTCTTTTGAGCCTTATATTATAGGCCAAGTAGTGTAGGTTTTCTTTGGGCCTTGTATTGGACCTTGGGATTATAGTTTAGGGTTTTGGGCCTATAGTTGTGAGACATGAGTGTATGCACCAATAATAGTTAACTTGGGCTTGCTTGGGATCCATGTCTCCCCTAAAAGGCACAAGCTTTCTTCCTAAGGTACGGTGAGGCTCCCTTGTGCTTTCCATGCATGAGAAGAGATGACCTTGCCACTTGGCAAGCACTTATGATTACATGATCATTGTGGACCTCTTTTTTTATTGTCTCTTAAGGTTTGTCTCTCACTCTTTAGAGATACCTTTGGGGTTTTATTAGGCTATAAGTAGAGGTCCTCTCCCATTGTAAAATCCACTTTTGAGATTAGTAAAGAAATGCTTTAAAATTTGGTCATTCTACTTATGTACAAAAGTCACCTGCGCTAGAGCTCACCTTGAGGTTTTCTCTAGTCACCCTTCCTTGATAGTTGGTCCAACCTTTCTCGAGAGCACCCAAACACCACAACATCATCACCATCATCAAACCATATCATCCATATATCATAGCTTCCACACCACCTTGGACCTTCCCTTCATGCTTGGCATAACATAGCTTGGAGGAGGAGCCATCAAGAGGCTCTGATGGAAAACACTTTCAAAGCTCTCCAATGCGGCATACGAATGAAGAAAAAATTAAATTTTTTTCCTAAGTTTCAAGTGTGAAACTAAACACTAAGGCCCTCACTTCCAAGGAAGGATCCTTGGGGACAAGACAAGGAGAAAATTCCTAAATTTAGTGACTTCAAAGAATAAGAAGATTGACACACGATGGGTTTCTTAATTCTAATTCAATTTGAAGTGAGTTATAAGGTGGGTCTTTTTTATAGATGCATAAGCCCCTTTCACTCCATACTCTAGGGGATGTATGACTAAAAATACAAAGAAACTTAGTTGCACCTTAAAGGAATGAATTGAATGCCTACTATAAATAATATGTCCCATATCATGCTAAGCTTGAATGTTTATAAGCACCAACCTTTGCGTAAGCGTAATAGCCTCCTTGGATGAGTAAGGTTGACCATGAGGATATTCGTGGTCGAATCCTTGGTCATGTATAAAAGACCCTCTTATGCTTCTATTATATTTTTACAAAGGAAAATTATTGATTCTATGAAAAATATTATACTCGATATTTTTATAAGGATACTCCTATCCATTTATTTATAAGACTCGGAAGAAGGAAGAAATATTTACATTGCGACTCTTCAAAGCAAATATTACCCTGAAGAGGCTTGTGGTGGTTTGGTTGTCCTTTATCAGACCTTCTTCTTAAGAAGAATTTATCCCCAAATCTAATATGATGATTAACAATAGTCATACCTTTATTTATTTATTTACTTTTTCTTGTTTTTCCTTTAGGATCAATGACGAAGGATTAAGTTGGTTCATTTAATATTTTGAATGTAGTGATGAGTTTCTTAAGAAAACCTAGAGAAGATCACCATTGAACATTAAGATAACAAGTTATCTAATGAGTCTCCTTGGGCATATGGGTTGGAATGAAAAGACTCCATGGAGGATTTGTGCGAAAGCAATTGAAGGAAAAAAAGGTTAGAATGTGGTGGCTTGGGTAGTGGTGGATAAACCCTAAAGAGGTTGGGCCAACTTTGAAGAGGAGGGCTAGAGGAGAATCTAGAAGAATGCTTTAGCTTGGTAACTCTCAAAGGAATGTTTGAGGAGTGATCTCAACATCATAACAATGCACATTCAAGAGTGAATTTACAAGGGTGGGGAGACACATTTATTTATAGCCTAAGGTGTCTCCTTATTTGGAGATGCAAAACCCCAAAAATCCTCTCCAATAGGAGAAAGACATGTGGCCACTCAAGAAGGTGGAAATACTCTTCATTCCTAGAGTGCCATGTGGTCACTCAAGAAGGTGGAAAAATACTCTTCATTCCTAGAGTGTCATTTGGTCACTCAAGAAGGTGAAAAATACTCTTCATTCCTAGAGTGTCATGTGGCCACTCAAGAAGGTGGAAAAATACTTTCCATTCCTAGAGTTCCATGTGGCCACTCAAGAAGGTGGAAAAATATTCTCCATTCCTAGAGTGTCATGTGGCCACTCAAGAAGGTGGAAAATACTTTCCAATCCTAGAGTGACATGTGGCTTGATCACACCTTCTTTGTTGACCTAGATGCAATTCAACCTAGACTTTTATGATCCAATTGCAAAAAGCTTGGTGAATTATGATCCAAAACTACTTCTAGAAATTTATTTGAAAGCATGGCTTAAACAATTGACACAATTAAAAATTATTTAGAACACATCCATCATATCTTGACCTCTTCCTTGGCCCATGAAAATATCATTTGAAGCTCATGCAGCCCATTGGGCTCTTAAAGGCCCATCTCTTCTTGTATCCTTCTTACCATGCTTCTAGTGACTAGGCCTTTGTGTTGACAAAAAGAAGAAGATGTACATCTTGCTTCAATAAGAGTTATGATGATGGTGATGACTTTTGAAGAAGTATGGAAGACTTAAATGATGATGCATAGAATAATGTTGAAGATTTAAAGAATGCTTAGATTCAAGAGATACATTGAAGACTTAAGAGTTTAGTTGTTGAAGTCTTGTAATATGTGTATGTTATTTAAAATAGTTAAATTAGTAAGGCAAGAGTCAAAAGTCAAAACCCAAGCAGTAGAACATTAAGAGAAGGTTTTATTTATACAAAACGCATTGTGATAATCGATTATCACTTATGATAATCAATTATCACTTATGTTATCATAAATATTTCCTTAATTTTCAGAAACTACTATAGAATAATCGATTATGCCAGGAGATAATCAATTATTAGTGCGTAACAATGTTTTTCAGAAACTGCTCTAGAATAATCAATTATCACTTATGATAATCGATTTTCTATGGTACTTGTGACTTAACCTAATTTCTAAATAGGCTTCTATAAATAAAGTGGTAGGCTTTCATTTGAAGGCACGGAAGTTAAAGAAGTCTGAGTACTTGAGAACTCTTTGTGGGAAGGCATTGAAAAACCTAGTGCGGGTAGAGCGATAACTTTCATCATGTGGGATCTTGAGTGATTTAATGTTGCTGCTATTGATACGAGAAGTCGGTCGTAGTTTGTGTGATTTAAAAGAGGTGTTCATTCCTTGTGTGATTCAAGGAAGGTGTTTTAAACCTTAAACTTTCTTATCTGCGATTGTATTTGTTATTTATTTTAGTGATTAATTAAACTCATTTTTTAGAGATTAACAATGTGACGTAGGGTCTTTTGATTCAACTTAGTATAAATATTTGTGCAATTTTCCCTTTTCTACCCTCTTTATTTTATTGTGATTATTAAAATAAAGAAAATATTTTTAATTGAACTTTAATATTTAAAGGTGAAAATTTTTGAAGCACAATTTTTATTAAGAACCCAATTCACCCTCCCTTTTAGGTTTTTTCCACATGTGAATCATTCTGATGTGCGATTTCTAACACTTTGATTGGGCCTATGGTTGGGCCTCAATAATCACTATGTAGATGTGAAGGTTCACTTCTAAAGGTTCTAACGACGGAGACCGATAAACCTAGTCAAAGGTCAACAAGTCAACTAAGGTTACTCAACTAACTCAACTTTAGGGAAATCACAATAATGAAATGCAAAACAAACATAAAGATGAAAGACTAGAAATTTCCCCTCTAGACATGCTCCTTGTGACTCTTCTTGGTAGAATTTCCAATACACCTCGTGTGGTCAAGCCTTCATCATCCTCCCCTTCTTGGAGAGAATTCAACTACAAATTCTTATACCCTACATCAAAAGGAGAAAGATCACACACAATAAATGAGTTGCTTATGTTATAGCTTGAGGCAAGTCTAACTCGTAGGTATTGTTGTTGATTTTCCTAATGACTTGGAAAGGGCCATCCCCTCTTGGGAGGAGCTTGGACTTCATTTGAGTATGAAACCTCTCGTTTCTCAAGTGAAACCAAACACCATAATAATTTTATCCAAGGCTCATCTTTGCCTAATAGGCCAGCTTATAGCATTAGTCCAGAGGAGGTTAAGGAAATTCAAAAACAAGTGAATGAGTTGTCGAAAAAAGGGTGGGTGCAACATAACATGAGTACTTGTGCAATGCCCATGATTCTAGTCCCCAAAAAAGATGGAACATGGAGAATGTGCATAGATTGTAGGGTTATCAACAATATCACCATCAAGTATAGACATTCCATCCCTAGGTTAGATAGCTTGTTAGATGAGTTACATGGTGCTACCATATTCTCTAAAATAGACTTGAAGACTGGATATAACTAAATAAGAATCAAGGAAGGTGATGAATGGAAAATCTCTTTCAAGACTAAGTTTGGATTGTATGAGTGGTTAGTCATGTCATTTGGTTTGACCAATGCACCTAGTACCTTCATGAAACTCATACATCATGTGCTTAGAGAGTTCTTAGGCAAGTTTGTAGTGGTCTACTTTGATGACATTCTTATCTATAGCTTGTCTAGGGAAGATCATTTGCATCATTTAAGAAGTGTGCTAGAGACCTTAAGAAAGGAGTCCTTGTATGCTAGCATGGAGAAATGTATCTTTGGGATGGATCATGTGATCTTTTCCTTTTTGTTGGGCAATTTGAAGCAATATAACCATATCCCAAATACTTAAAACATTTGATGGAACTAGTTCTTGAACCTTGAGACAAGTTTGGATTATCATGGGAAACTCTAGTTGAATTAGTCTTAGGTGGGTGGTCTTGGAGATTTTCCCTTCCAAGTTTGAGTAGTATTCATTATAAGAAGTATTCTTTTTGGCCTCTTATTTCTATTTCAATTGACTTTCAACTTTTAAGGCCAAGTTCAAAATTTTATCAAGTATGGAATACTCATATAATTCAACTACATCTCAAATTTCTCTTTTAAGACCACCCACAAACCTAGTTACCTTTTTTTTGTTCACTTTCATATTGGAGTCCTACTTTTAGAAGCATGGACTCCATTAGCTTGTGATATTCATCCACACACTAAGACCATTGTTGAAGCCTTTGGAGCTTCAAAAGAGTCTCCCTCCTATAGTAGAAAGAAACAAATCGAGCATACATTAATTGTTTAATGTCCCTCCAAGAAGTCGCGAGTGGCTCTTTATCAATATTATCCATAAAAAGTTGATGCCACCAAGTCATGACATAATCCTCAAATTCTAAAACTACCAAATATACTTGTTCTTGTTCACTAACTACATAAATGCTAAATATTTGGTATACGTTTTGTTTTCCCATTCAATGTAGATGTTGGGTCATTCTCTCCAATTTTTCTCTCCTACTAATCTCCATTTCTCGTAGGATGTGAGCAAGGCTAGTTTGACAATCTTGTTGTGCCATCGGAGTAACTATTGGAGGAAAGTATGGTGAAATCAACTCCTCCTCTTCTTCTTCCACAATTGGATCTAAGTTCATCTTCCCTACAAACACAAGCTCAAACTGAGACAAAAATACACAATTTATGTTCAAAATAACCCACCCAAGTGTTTAGATCACACTCCCAAAGTAACAAGATAAGGCCAACACTCAAAGTCCACCAAAGGAGTGAAGAAAACACTTAAAAAAAAATCAAAACCTTCCAAATGCAAGACAAGTGGCTCAGCCACAAAACTCAAGGAATTTCAAGAAAGGAAAACTACTAAGACAAAACAAGAACACTTGGTGACAAGCAAGAAAAGCACAAAAACAAGGAAAGGAAAACTCTAAAGAAAGAAAATATATGTGACAACTTTTAACAAAACAAACACAAGAAAAACACATTTTCAAAACTCTATGGAAAATACTTGAAAATGCATCACCAAGTCTCAAATCATGCATACATCAAACCAAGTTAAGGAATGGAACTAGTTAGTCAATATCACCCAACACTCAAATATGAAAACTAGTTGATAACGTTGTCGTTGACACGATCAAATTAATTCTACTAAACTATATCAACTTCAGTATTGGTAAGATAGTAGTCAACATAATAGAAAGGGTAAAGTAACCCAAAGTTGTCTCCCAATGAATAAGGAATTGCTTTTTAACAAATTAGTTCTTATAAAAACTATACAAAAGAGTTTGTCAAATAAAATAAAAAAGATAAGGGGATTAAGATAAACAAAGAAAGAAATAGAATCGAAAAGATAATAGTAAAGATAAATAGGTCAATTCCACTACTTTTTCAAAATAGGATTCATCATTGGTTTCCTAAAGATTATTGTTATTGATTTCTTGTTTAAGACTTCAAATTAATCGATGTAACTTCTCAATTAATTTGTTGTCATCCTTACTTTTAACCAAAGTAACTACTCAACCAAAAGCAAGAACTTTGTAGATTAATCGTAGTAAATTTAGCCAAAGTAATTTCTCAATTAAATATTACTAATCATAATCATGTCCATTCTTTTACCTTTTATATCTAGTAAAAAGATAATTAACCAAAGTAACTTCTTGATTAATTCAAATATAAGTTTTCACCTCTAATCAAAGTAACTTCTCAATTATTAGCAAAAACTCATTCAATCATATGAAAGTTTCTAAAATTAATCAAAGTAACTTCTCAATTAAAATTTAAAAACCTTTGGACTCATATGATTGTTATATTATGTAGATTTAACATTGTGCTAACTTTCTACAATGTAAAAATCATTACTTTTACTAAATTAAGAACCAAAAGACATAGATGAAAATAAATCTCAACAAGAATCAAAAGAACAAACAAATTTATTCAAACCTCAGAATCCAATTAAGAAATTACAGTGGAACTAACCCTTGAAGCTTAGCCTTCCATGGAATGCAAAATAAAAATAGAAAAAGAGAGAGTAGAGATGGAGAACGGAATTGGGCCCCCTTAAGGGTTCCTAAACTCTGAAGTGTCGAGCTTGTCCTTTCTGCTTTCCTCTTGGTATCTTTATATAGGCCTTGATTGGACTTGGACTTTATCTTTGGTGAAATCTTTTATCTTTTGATATATTATCTCTCAAATAATTAATAGATTTTATCAGTTTCTAAAATATTTGGAAGATTTTCTTTGTTGATAATTTGAGATATATCAAAGACAATTAATTAAAAATCTTTAATTAATTGTTTAGCAACTTAATTTCTGTTCAATTTCCTATTATGACCTTCTTGTTTGACTATTTTGACTAGTTTTGAACATGTGACCAGATTTGACCAGCTTTGACCATTTGAGTATCCATCACTAGTGCTTAATGGCTTTTTTACAACGCCCTATATGCTTCGTTTCACCTGCAAACAAGGCATATGAAGACGCGGTGGCACTTTTGTAATTTTTTCAAACTTTTATGCCTCGGTTGTACTTAGAATCGAGGCATAAACTCCCTAAAATTTTTATTTCTCCAGCTACATTGATGTTTTTAAACTAGTGGCAAACTTTTATGCCTCGGGTCAATTCTAACCGAGGCAGATAGATGTTTATGCCTCAGGTCTATTTTAACCGAGGCATATTTGATTGCTTTTCGAGTGGAATACGCCTCAGGTCACATCTAACTGAGACAGATAGATGTTTATGCCTCGATTTAAAATCATCTGAGGCAATAAGCCTTCTTAGGGTTTAAAAGAAATCGCGCCACTGTTCGTCTTCATCGCGTGGAGCACTGGCAATATTTCTTTCTTCCATTTCTAAATGCCATTGTTGCAGATCGCAAAGGTTCCTTCTTCCATGTAGCTGCAATTTCGTCTCTTTACCACCGGCCCGCCGTTGAATGGGCCTCCTCCGTCACGCGGGCCTACTCCATTGTTGTCGTCGCAGAGGTTGTGAAGCCGCCTCCATTGTCGTCATTCAATCTCGCTTGTAGGTATGTGCTTCTCCTTTTTCAAATCATAAAACTCTCACTAGTGCAGATTTGGGATTTTACCTCGCCTTATAGGCCTCGGTTATGGCATAACCGAAGCCTATAAGGAGGCGGTGGCAATTTTGAAATTAAAGGGAACTTATAGGCCTCGGTTCAGTCAAAAACCGGTGCCAAATGCCGCTTTAGGCCTCGGGTCTTAAGAAACCGGTGCCAAAGAGGGGTTATAGGCCTCGGTTAAGGAGGCCCG
>Ga0214544_1001847_pt1 | contig 44589 bp, 31 predicted proteins | sample CNSS3metaG_FD_160074 | JGI IMG/M metagenome (GOLD analysis project Ga0214544, IMG submission 160074) | Root nodule microbial communities from cowpea collected in UCLA plant growth center, Los Angeles, California, USA - CNSS3 | ecosystem: Host-associated > Plants > Roots > Nodule | place: USA...
TTAAATAAACTTAGTTATGTTAAAAATATATAATAAAAATATCAATTTGAATAAAAATATCAAATTTAATAAAAATATTTGTATAACATTTATATAAAAATTAATTTTTGTTTCAATGTGGAGAGAGAAAAAATTGAACTATTTTTACAAAAATAGGAACTAAATTAAGACAAAAATTAGAATACAAATACCAAATTGAGACGGAGGAAATGATACCTGGCATAATATTGACATGTGGCATTATGACTGCCACATCACTCTGTCACTGCCACGTGACACGATGACCGTTTGACACGTGACAATTTAAAAAAAAATCAAAAAAATAAATAAATAAAAAATTCAAAAAAAATTCAAAAAAAAATTCAAAAAATCCAAGAACTGACACGTGACACCTCAATTAACGCTATTACTATACCAGTAACAGAAAGGACTAAATTAAGATCAAATTTCCTAAAACAGGGACCAAAATGAGATAAAAAAAATAGAGGGAGCAAATTGAGATTTTGTTATAAAAATGGGACCAAAGGCATAACTAAACCTATTTTTTATTATTTTATAAAAATTATTCAAAATTAATATTAAAGTAGTAAGAAAACGGGTACGGGTATGGGTACGAGATTATACCCGTTACCCGGTGGGGATGGGGATGGGACAAAAGTTTGATACTCGTTGGGTTTGGGTATGAGAATGGGGATGAATTTTTTTTACGGGAATGAGTATGAGACAGTGAAACCCGTCCCACCCCGCCCCGTTGCCATCCCTAAGTGAGACACATATTCTACTTTTATTTAATATGAGATCATATCTTAACAACTCTATATTCTTTATTTGTTTTGTTGTTAATTTATCTTTAATTCTTTGAACTCAAAAAGTAGTTACTAAAATTAATAAATTAAAATAAATAAACAATAATTTTTTATAATGATAATTATATTACATTTATAATAATAATAATTATTGTTATATTACTATAGTGATAATATTATCATTATTATTATTATTATTGTTATTATCACAGAATATTATTATAATGATATTATTATTACTATTGTTATTAGTATTTTTATCACTAGGTGATATTATTATAGTCATATTATTATTATTACTATTATTATTATTATTATTATTATTATTATCATTACTATTATTATTATTGTTATAGTTAGACACACATTTTGTTTTTGTTTACTACAGGAACATATCTCAATTATTTGCATTTTTCATTTATTTTGTTGTTGATTTATCTCAACATCGAAATAATTATTTGAATTTAAAAACTAATTACTAAAATTAGTAAAATGAAAAAACTGATAAGTAATTTTTTTTATATGAATAATTATTTCAATTTAAAAGTGATAGTTAAGAGGATAAATTTAAAAAATTAAAAGAGGACACAACAAATATGTATTCTTTTCATATATGATTATAAAATTTTTGTTGTTAATATTAGTCTTAGTATTAATATTTATATTAATAGTTTTAGCATAAATATTTTTATTATTATTGATAATGTTATTATTATTATAAGTATTTTTTTAATTATAAAAAGTGTTATTGTATTACATAATTTTATTAAATAAATTTTTATTCTTTTAAAAATTTATACTATATAATTATTAATAATATTATTATCAGTGTTTTTAATTATTAAATATATAATTTTTAAATTTATTTAAATAAATATAACAATTATTAAATTATTATTTTATAAAAAAAAAAATAAAAAAAGACCCATGCCAATGCACACGTGAGAGACTAGTTCTTTTATAAAATCATCTATATCTACTTATCTTTTTCTCTATTTATCAACTATTATTTTCTCATATTTTTTTATATATTTCATTTTACTTTTAATAAATATAATTTTATTTTTTATATTAATTTAATAACATTATAATATTACGTATAAAAACGACTATGGATATGCCGGTTTGAAAGAAGGAGAATCCGCTATTCGGTGGTTTTTATGCTAGGTGCATGAAAAAACAGGCCTTAGAGTGGCACAGAGATAACAACCCAGAAAGTTTGAACCCAAGGCGCAATAGAGAATCTAAAATTCGGAAACGTGAAAAAGTTTCGTCGAATTCTAACGGCACCAACGATTGAATCCTGTAATGGTAGCAATGAAAGCGGGTAACTCTAGTCAGAGATATTTGTTGAGGGACCTATACGACATTTGGAAACCATCAATACACGCCTAAGCATGTCACCAAAACAATCACAAGTACACTTTCAAGGCCCATTTCACGAGAAGGAAAACATAAGTGTAGTGTTTAGCGTTGTACCTAACACTTTGGCAGAGGAAGCTGCAGCTATTTTTATGAAAGGAGGACAAAAGTGAAGGTTTTTATGTGCTATTAAATACCATTTATAAGATGCCGTCATAACATCTAACCAAGTTTTGTTTCAGTGATGAAACGATGTTCGAGGAAACACTAATTTAATTTTTTTTGCTAAAAGAATAATTGTTCAGGCAACTCGCCTCGAATATTGTGTGAAATAACTCCTACGTTTTTTTAACCCTTTTGGCTTGAAAATTTATTATCCTTTAAGAGCATACAACATCTTTACCTTTTACTAAAATCTCCATTTTTACGAAGGGAGTGAGATAGTGCTTCTGTTTCGGAAAGGTCCCATAGTGCTATCAATCAGTGGCCTTTAACAACGAGTGATGCTCATTATTATCTTCCTCTTCCTTTTGGTACATTGCAGCCTTTGGTGTGACCTCTAACTTTGTCCAAATGCTCATTATAATATTTTAAGACTGGACCATCCAGTGCGTGACTTCGGGGTGATTGACAAAACTTGTTTTTCTTAAGTGTTGATATTATGTCTGATACGATTGAGACAGGGTTAAGGTAAATTTTTTAACTTGTTTATAGCTGACACTAATTTTAATATTTTAAAATATATTAAAAAATATTTAAAATTATAATATAATATATTTTTAATGTTCGGTAGAAAATAATATAAAGAATCACTAGAGAAAATCTAGACTCATCACTAATTGAGTTTAGAATAGTATTAATCTAGTTAAAACATGCTTTTTATTTTAGTTAAAATTTATCGTAAATTATCACATATGTTCTTTTAACCCTTTTAAAGATGTTTATGTAAAATTCAATAAATATATATAATATTTTGTTTACTCTTAAATATGTAAGTATTTTAAAAGATATTTATTTGAGAATGAGCGATTAAATTCACTTATTTTCACCGGAATAACCGTTAATGGACAGTGATGGAAGCCCCCAAAATTTGGTTCAAAAATAGGAAAACAATAAAAGACAAGACAACACATAAAACAGAGAAGGTCTTGGAAACATATGCAACTGGGGTTTTTGGTACGCATCCCATAGATGTGTAAGTCGCAACCTGAAGAAGAAAAGTAGGAAGCACCACTGCCCCCACCCACTCTATAATTTAAAAACACATTTTAAACACTTCTTATGCTCTTCCATTAATTAAAGTGTTTGATGGAATCTTCCAACGCACAAAACAAAGAAACCAAGTCTGGCCTTCAATGCTTCAACTTCCGATAGCATAACCAAAATGTGAGGCCAAGGATCTATATCGATTCAATATCCAATGTAAACGAATTCAGGAGTAATCTAATAGGCATAATGTATTCTTGCTGATACTCCAAATATACATTATGCAAGTAGTGGAGTTTGAGCAAAGTATAAGAAATTACAAGTGTAGTTTTGATTACATTGTGAGTCTACTGAAATTGTAACTAAAATAGAGAAAGTTAAATTGTAATCAATTGCCACAGGCCAGAAAAATTCCAAAGAAGTCCACTAAAACAAAATCTGTAAAATAGAAATATTTATATGTAAGACATAATATGTACAACTTAAAGACAAGGTATAACCTATAATTGAACAACATAAATTGAAGAGCCTATATGAAAATTGAACAATACAAATTCAAGAAATTACTAAGGTTGCAATTTATTTTAATTTTAATCTTCAATAGTTGTATTTATTTCTTTATTTTTTAGGATTTAATGTTTATTGTATATTGTATTTATTGTATTCTATAAAATACATTTTATATTCAAACTTAACTTCATTTCATTGAATTGAATATAATATAATTTGTCTATTTACTTTAATTATTCAGTAACAGTGTATTTTAAGAATATATTATTATTAAGCTATATTATTTCAGACAAAAATATATATAACTTTAATTGAATGTGTATTTTCATAACCCTTTAGTATAGACATCAACTTAACGCAAAATTTATAAAAAATAATTTTGAAAAAAATGAAATAGTTCAATATTAACTTTATGACTAAAATATTCTACAACACTTACAATACGTCAAACAAATAGACCGTATAAATATCATATGTAAGGCCCATTAATCTTGACTTGTTATTTTCTGTCCTAGAGTTAAGGGGTTGTTCCTTGTAATTGGGCCTAGGGCGGGCCCAATTGATAAAAAAATCGATTTCAGGTTGTCCTAACTCACACTATTCACTCTTGCAGAAAACTCAGCAGCCATCACCTTCCCTCTTCCGCACTAGAGCTCTGCTAGGGTTAGCTTTGTCGTCTCGATCTGGTCTGCTCAAAGCTCACGTTCTACTTTCTGCACAATGTAAGTGACCCTAAAACCTACTGTCTTTACTTCCCTTTTCGTATTCCACCGTTTAATGTTAGTTGATGACCCTGTTCTTCCTACTGTTCCGCTGTTCCGCCAGTTCCCGGTTCGTCTCTCGAGCTGCTGTGCTCCGGGGTCCAATGTCGAGGTCTCGTACAAACCATTTCCAGGTAGGGAAGCTAAAACCTCACTCATATGTCCCGTTTTCTGGTAGTGTGGCAGTCATTTTCGAGTTTGTATGGTTGGAGTGTTGTCATGCTGATCTTGGATGTGTATATCTGTCGTATGAACATATTGTGGAGCTGGTACGAGGGATTGTCGCAGGAAAACAGTGGCGAGACCTGCTAATCTCGCCCAGGCGAGCCAGTCTCGCCTAGGCGAGATGAACAGGGACTCGCTTAAACCCTAAATCGCGAGAGGTCGCCCAGGCGACCCGCTCATTATTTTTGAGCGAGCGAGTATCTCGCCCAGGCGAGAGGGGTCTCGCCTAAGCGAGATCCCGCGTTGGTTTCTGTGTGCTTTTTTGAGCCTCGCCTAGGTGAAGGGGACTCGCCTGAGCGAGACAGTCTCGCCTGAGTGAGGTGCTGGGCGAGACAGTGCTGTGATTGGATGTTTGTTTATTTCTGGATGATTTGTTTTGGTTGGGTATGAATGTATGATGAGGGACATGTATATAATGGAGTATGATGTATACGTAGCATGATTCATGAATGATAAATGATGGGTTTGGTATGAAAATTGGCATGTGAACTAAGTGAGTGGGTCATTGTTAAAGTGGCATGAAAATGTGATGAATTGAAATCCTATGAGCATGGATGGTTTATGATGAGTTGAGACGGATTGGGCCTGGAACATAAAAGGCTGTGGCTTTAAAGGTTGGTACGATTAATGTATACTTATGCATGGTGAATATTCTCTAGTTGTGTGAATATGGTTGGTATGTGTCAGTGCATAATTCCTTGGAGCCTCTAGGTGAGACTTTCAGGGTCGTGCTTCAGTGGTCGGGACGTAATTCCATGGCCCCTGTTAGTGGGTGTCCATGGTGGTGCCCCATCTGTATAACTAGGTAAGGATTCAAGGTAAGGTTGCATCCTGACGCTCTAAGAGGTCAGTTAGTCTCACCTAGAGCGGACTGACTCCTGTGGTGAGAGTAGCAGGAGGCCTGAAATTCATTAAGGGCTAACCTTGTGGTGAGGGAAAATGATCCATTGTATTACTTGTAACACATAGCTCGGGGGTGAGTAGCTCGGGGGTGAGCAGAGGTATCCACCACAAGTGCAAGCATCCGCTGAATCCGACCAAGTTATACATATCCGGATGAGTCGAGTCGAGTCGTAGTGTATTGATTGAAGAGTCATAACATGCTTGGTTATTGTATGGACATTGGATGGTGAAATCATGTTTAACTGTATGATGAAAATGTTGTTGGCTCTAGCTTACTCTGCTTATTGTATGGTTGTCTTGTATGTGGCTCTTCTTTCTTGCGATGATCATCAATGTAATTGATGAGAGCAGATGGGCGAGGTTCTCGTGGTCAGCAAGGAAATGGAGATTCTGCTGCCTAGTCCGCGTGGATTGGACTATAGCTTCCTTTGGACTTTTCTTTAGGGCTATGGCCCCTGTATTTCGCTGTTCTTGGATTTGTAAACTTTTAGTCAAACCGTTATCCTGTTTTTGGTTGGCATCGTGGTATGCCTAGTTTTGTAGAGGTGGTGTTAAGAACCCCAGGACTGCGTTGTTGTACTATCTTATGTGTGGCGTTTCCTTTAATTGCTATTTTAAATTAAATGGGACGTTACATTAGATACAAAATATGTATCGAAGTAGTCATAAATCAATTCTTTAATGAAAAAAAAAACCAAAAACCATAATTTGATGGAAAATCTCTGCCTGATAATGCCTCACAGAGAAACACCTCATAACTATTTTTATTTTTATTTTTTGTTTTCAACAAAATCAAAAGAAATTGTACTCTCAATGAGGTGCTTTTGTCAAAATAAAAAAATGAAAACTAAGTTCATTATGTATCTTTTTTATTTCAGGCTTTTTTAGAATAGGAGTGATATTTTTTCATATTACTCATAAGATGTGGATTTGTAACAAACAAATAAAACGAATACGTTGTATTTTATATAATTTTATTTTTATAAAATTATTTTTCTCCATTTTGTTATTACTGTGAATTAACATTAATCAATAAATTATATTATTTATTAGCATCAATTATATTACATAATGTTATTAATTTATGGATAATACATATTGAGTTTCTGATGAATGGTCTATGATAGGTTAAATTGTTCAATAAAAGGTTTGTGATGGACTTAAGTATTCAATAACTTGTTGAGAGGCCTATAGTTTGGTAAGCATATAAAACTAACATCCCATTAACCAATTTTTAATATAGAAAAATAAAACATTAGATATGTGTTTTTGAGTGTTTTTTAGAGCATCTAGACTTTTAGACATATCTTATAAGGAAGAGAGCACTATCGTCTCACACACAAACCGTTTTAATCTTTCATTGATTCTACTAATTTATTTTTTTGTTATATTCAAATTTTACTGTCAAATTATTGTGAATTGACAATTTCTATATCGCAAAAGCAAATCACTTGATATAGTAAAAATTGTTGAATTTGAATTAAATATTTATAGAAATATTATTTTTCATAAAACAAAAGATATTATAAACATATTTTTTTCTATAAGATTATTCAATAGTATATTTTAAACATATTGTTTTTACAATATATTGTACAAATATAAATTCTTTCCCTCATTTTATATATTTTTAAAAATACATCTAATTAAATCTATGTGATATGTTTTTATTACAACTTATGTATATTTATTTTTTTTATAAAATTATATATAAAATAAAATGTGTTTTATTATTATTGTAGTTTAATCTATATTAATTAAATGGATAAATAAATTTATAGAAGTAGAAGTAAAATTTAGATTTAGTTTACCAAACAAAATACATTATTTTTTTCGCCCAAAAATACTTTCATAACAACTTTCAATTAAATACATTACTTCCGCACAATTATCAAAATTATTTTCATAAGAACATTTAATTGTTAGATATTTTTGTGACTAAACGTTAAACTAATCTTTATACAATTAATATATTTTAATTATCTATAAAATATAAATATTAACATGAATTAAAATATTATTTTTAAATATAATATAAATAAATATTTATTAAATTTGATTTTTAGGTATAAACATTTACAATAGTATCTTATTTATAACGTTTATTAATAACTTTAAATATTTGAAAAAAAAGTCATCATTTTTACATAATTTACACATGTAATCCTAATACTATATGTGAATTTTTAATTAAATATCATTAAAGTATTACATGATAAGAAGAATTTTTTAATACATATTCTTAATTTGTAGTGTTTTACTATAAAGGGATTATAACATTGTAAAATTATTAATTTTATTATAACTAAATAGAGTGGTTGTATATCAAATTATTATTTTTTAAATCATTTTATAAATTTTAAATACAATAGGATAACTCTCCTTACATTTCGAGAGTAAGAAAAAAAAAAGGATGTCATTTTTGTCATAAATAAGTTTTATTTATTTATTTAGGTTGTAACCAATTTCATTTTATTCTTCTTTCAAAATCTTTTATCGAAATATCTGTTTTAAATTGTTTTAATTGGTTGTAAATGGTGTCGTGTAATTTATGTTTAATTGACAGGATTATAAATTATAATTGATGAAATTTCTTATTTTATAAAGATTGCAATTTCTTATGCAGGATTTGCCATTATATTTTGAAAGATTTTTCAGTTAGGAAGATTCAAATACATTTTTTGTTTATGGCATATATGGACCAGTCAAATGTAAAATCCCGGTTGAAAATTCTTCACCAAAAGACACCAAAATTAAAGCTGGGTGGAAGAACTTTTATATTTTTAATTACTTGGAAGAAGGTCGTGAAATAGTATTTTCTAACTTTTAGTATCACTGTTATTTATAATAACAAACAAAATTACATTTTAAATACAAAAACTGGTACAATTATTGTTTTTATCTTCTTCTCTATCTTACATGGCTCCTGCGTGATTCTTTAGAAGAAAATTATCTTTTGATAATTTTTTTTTGACAAAATAGACAAACTTTCCCTAAATAAAATTAAAATAGATTAATTTTTATTTTTTAACTAAAATAAAATAATAAAGTAATATTTTGTTACCCTATCTTCTTTATATAGCCTCGTGGCACGGGGCATGATTTTTTATACCCCCGTGTATGGTGCATAATTCTGCATGTCCCTCGTGGTTTGCCATGGTGCTGGGTGATATGATATCAGTAGTGGGCCCGTATACAAAACCCAATAATAGTTGGTTAAATAACTTTCTTTCCTCCACGTGGCCCACATTTACATTTCTGGTCACAAAAGTAAAATTTCAGGATTTTTGTTAGGGTGTTGAAATGATGAATGTGAAGGTACATCTGTATCATGTGTTCTACATTTAATGTTACCTCACGTCACTTTCTCAATGAGTACAAGTGAACAGTTTTCTTAATCATATGAGGGTATAATAAATTAATCAAAAACATATGAAAATAAAAGATCAAGAGAAGTTATCGTATTAATATTAAGCTCCAAATATGAATGGAATAATCAATACTAATATTGATAACCACACCAATTTCATAAGCTTGTACTCAAATCTATCCGTGTGAATGGTACTCACATCGGATGTAAGTGATTTCAGATTAATAATTAATAATGTCATACAATCTTGTGAATGAGATAGCCTATATCATTTTTTGTAATTTATGAATTAAAGGGTAAAATTTATTAAGAAAAGCACTGTTTGAAAGAGATTCAAAAAAGTATAATCTTATTTGAAATAGTACATTTTTGTTTGGATGTGTTGAGAGGGTTATTACTTTCAAACAAATTTGCACCCGTGATTTGCCGTTGTCAGAAGTAAAATAAGATTATGATTCTAGGACAACCTTTTTTTGGAAGAGTTAGATGCTGCAATTAAAAAATTGCCAAAATTAAAGAAGTCTTCAGCTATTGAGCTTCTGGGTGTATAGGGTAAAATTTTTAATAATAAATACAGCACATGATCTTAGCCGTTAGCACTACCACAAATGAGAACACCTTTCTTGTTTCCTTAGTAACAAAATAAGAAGTGGAATAAGAGTAGAAACCGATCAGTGTCAAATTTAATGCCAATCAAACTTTTACTAGAAAAAGGAAAGAATATTATAACACAACAAAAATGGAACAGAATGCACAAAGCCATGTGGTAACATGCATCGGACAACACACTTTGTTTTTTTCTCCTTTTGTTTTGGGTAAAATCATCCCCTTCTTTGGCTTTCCACACCAGAGACAGCTTCAAATTAAAATGATTGCTTCAGTTTCTTTTCAATCTTTCTTGAAGTAAAATCGGCAACACTTACTTCAAAAGTATAGGTAGGACACCAAAATACACAGTCCAAACTCTCTCATAATCGAAGTCTACTAGAAGAAGTTTTTCCATATAAGTTGGCATAAACAATCCTTGTTCTTAACACTAGAACCGTGCATAGCGCTGCTGCAAGAACGCACAATCCTGACATGATCATGGAAGTTAGGAAAAAGCATACGCTCCCTTCACACTTGAGAGACTCAGCAGCAGCATTTGGTAAATGCAACAGCATTGATCCCATACTTTGGGGGTGTTGTTTCTCTGCTTCAGAATCGTAGATTGTGCTGGCAATGAGACTAGAGAAGACCAATGTTCCTGCAGGGTTTGCAAGAGTGATGAAATTGTAGAGTGCACCAAAGTTTCTGAGACCAAACAACTCTGAGGCAGTGGCTGGAACAATTGCCCAATGAGCACCGTAACCAAGTCCAACCAGCAAAGTGCCAACATACATTGACCCTGGCCATCCCATACCAATGAAAAGATGTCCAACAGTCATAATGAGTTGAAATACAGCCAATGCAATTGGTCTTGGATATGCATAATCTCTGCCCAAGTAAACACACCATGGAATTTGAAATTGAATGAGATGTAAAGGAGACAGACATCTAACAAATTTAAAGTGATTTCTAAGCTGAATAAAACAATCAATGAGTGTAAAAACTGTTCTTTTTTTACCTCACAACAAGCTCAGATATGTAACCTCCTCCAACACGGCCAAGGAAGTTCCAAATACTGACCATGGAGACAAATATATGTGCATTGTCATATCCTAGAGATTGGCTCATCTGACCCAGATTGTCAATTACAGTCAACCCGGATCCCGAACCCATGATCATGGAAATGAAAAGAAGCCAAAAGTCTGCTTTGATCAATGCTTGTGTCAAGGTGAAATCTTCCCCTCTGTGTGGTCCTCTCCTCCTCTTAACCCTCACTGCTCCTTCTGCAGCTGCTTGAAGCAGTCTTTGTTGTAACTGTGCTATACGTTTTTGCCTCTCTGATGCAGGGAGCATGTCCACTTCCTTAGGCTTCTCATCTTCCAACTCACTCAATATTACTTCATCAGAATCCATCTGAGACTTCCCTGCTTCTTTATTATGTGGTTCTTGAAGAAGGAACTCATCTTCTGGATTGCTTGCCTCAGGGCCAAAACTCAATATAATGGGAATAACAATTGGGACAACAAGGATCAGCAAGAGAATAATTGTGAATATTGAGATTACAGTTTCACTCACTGGAACTAGATCTTGGACAACCATGACTCCCAACAAATAAACAGCCAATAGGAGGCACACACCATACACAAATGTGAAGCATTTTCCATCTGTTGGCCGGACTTGTTTGTGACCCCCAACAGGCCTAACAAGGAACATAAGACCTATTCCTACCAATGCAGGACCAACAGCAACCATAAAGATTAATGATGCATGATCAGGGGCATGGAACAATGCATATATCTGTGTCAAGATTGCACCACTCAACCCAGCAAAGCCCTTTAGAATTCCCACCACAGGACCCCGGCTTTTGGGGAAGTTTTGTACACAAGACACCAGAGAAACTGTGTTGAAGTAGGTTTCACCATTTGTTCCCACAAAGATAAGAACACACATCTGCATGACAATAACCATTGATCACTTAACTTTGTATTATGGCCAATAAATATCATTAAAATACATCTCTTGAAGAAATAAAGGTGCTATGCTGATTTCTTATGATTATATTGTTATGAAATGTATATTTTCATCATAAAACGTTAACAGAGTGATGGATATTTTTATTAAATGAAGCTCCTGAGACATAAAACTACTACACATCAAATAGTACGGATAAACGCATCTCCATCCTTCCTTCTTAGTTAAGGTCATTACTATGGTCCAAACTCTGTATTGGTAAAACAACTTTTCAATTTCAAGTAGTATCTTGCAGGTTTGATACATATAAAAATATTATAATAAGAAAAATAACACAGCAAGCAACTATGTCCGTCGTTACTATAGATTAATGCTATACATTTTCCCAAGAGCAGCACACCAGAGAACACAACAAAACAAAAGTAAGAATAGAATAAATAACCAAAAGGGATATCAATTATGTAAGTTGTCTCTTTGTAGTAATTGTTAGAAAATTTGGCCAAGTTTTGGCATCATGTTCGTTCATATGGGAGACAGCTGACAGAAATTGAGCAGAGTGAAGTTTCATTAATTAAGTGTTTAGTATCGTGCAAAACCATTAATTAAGTTCCACATATTTCTCACTTCGTTTCATAATTTTAAAAGCAGACGGTGACTCATCATCACGCTGGTATAGTGATGTTCATGGAAAAAATAAAAACAGAAAAAGATGAAATAAAAACAAAAGCTGATGAGAAAGGGAAAATTCCCCAAATCAATATTGAGCATTGACAAGGCATAAATGGGAATATTCAACAATAAAAGGATGAGTTTCTAAAGTACAAAGCTATTCGATTCTGCCAACAACCGCGTCCTCTCACTTTTCAAGTTCAACAAACAAACGAACAGCCATTTATTGCGACCACATGTTAAAATTCAACCCTTTCAAAACAGAATACCCAGAATAAGAGGAGGAATCAAGCCGAATTTCGTACAATGATCCACGAAACCCACTTCACCCAATAAGATAAAAATAAAAAAATAAAAAAGTTATTATGTGGATTCTGGTTAACAGGAAACCCGGGATCAACGAATCAAAGGAAATGATGGGAAGAAGAAACACGAACAGAAATAAACATTAAAGTCAGAAATAAAAAATGTCATGTTCATGTCTCACGGTAAGTTTAAAGTTGCAAAAACAGAAATAATCGGAATCAAAAAAAATCCAAAACAGCGCATGTATGTGGGGCTATCTACTTACACACAATCGAGTGACTTCAAATTCAATTTCAGAGAACAAAATCGACAGAGAGAAAGACAATATGTCAAGATTGACAGTAACAATACGACACCCTCCCCAAAATGGAAAAACTTGATCACCATCATATCCCAAAATGGTAAAGAAGTAAAAATCCAAACAAGGAAGAAGAAGAAAAAGAACAGAGAAACTCACAGCCCACAAAGGCAAAACTGGAACTTGAGCTGTTACAACCAACCAGACCCAGCCATAACCAATGAGATTTAAAGCAGCACCGACAAGAAGAGCACCCCAGATAGGTAACAACTCACAGAGCAGCCCCGTCATGAAGCCGACGGCGTCGCCGAGGTCCTTGGCGACACCCAACATGGCGAGCTGCTTCTGGTTGTAACCGAGGGAGCTCTTGATTACCGGCGATATGCTCCCGAAGAGGTAGCCGATACCCGCCCATGACTGCAACCACATTGCGGCGACGAACACAAGCCATCGGCTCTTATAGAACAAGGACAGCTTTTCCTGTAAGACCCCCATCGCTGATCATTCACCAATCAAAGACCCCTTTGTTTTTCTTCTTCTTCTTCTTCTTATTGTTCCAGGTGCTGGTGTTTTGGTTTTGCGATCGTGGGAAGAGGAGGATCCTGATATGGTGGAAGAGAAATAGATAAAGCAGAGGCAGAGGAAAGAGAAAGAGAGACACACAGAGCGACGAAATTGGAAAGTGGACCAATACGATGAGCTGGCACGCGGGTTATTCTTTTACGTTTGTTTACTTTCTAACCATGATTTTTTACTCCCACTATACCCAATTTTTTAAGGAAAAATATTTATGTAAAAAACAAAATTCATCTATATGTAATAAAAATGATAGGTTTATTAACTCTATAATAAAGTAATAAAGAAATTATGTAATAAATATACATGATATAAAAGTATAAATATATATATTCTTTTAGAAAAATCACCGACCAAATATCCACACAGATAAACCTTGTAAAATAATATCCCAGTGTTCAATTTGTGTTCTTCTAGCAAGTGGAGACATGGGAAAATAGATCCAAATTCGACTTTGTGGAACTGGAGCTCTTATCTGATTTACTTTTTTCTTTTGTTGCTTTTATATTTAAGTATAAATAAAAAATAAATTTTAAAAAGTAGTTTACTAATTTTCATTAATAATTACTAATGTAAACACATATATTATGGTATATGTGTAGGTATGTTTTAAATATTTATTGTAATTTGAGTAAATTAATATATTAAGTAAACTTATATTTATTTTAAATAAATAAATAAATATATATATATATATATATATATATATATATATATATATAATATTCTTTAAAAAGAAAGTTATTAAATTATAGACTCATAATAGTGTGCATTAATTAAAATTTTAGTAAGAGATGAATAACGATCTATATACAAAATGAGTTTGAGATTTCCCTAATGTATACATATCTTTATATTTATTTTTTATAATAAATAAAATAATGTTTGATTAGATGACGATTAACAAATAGATATTAATTTTTGTTGTTAGATAAATATTCGCTTTATACTCGTTCCTATATTCGTGTGGGTATCTATTATGTGGGTTTTCATGTAAGGCCCAGTTTGTCCTGCTCTAATATTTTAAGAGCTGACATTAATCTAATAGGCATATGGACTGGTCCAAAGAGGCAAAATCAGACCTAATGTGCCCTAACCCTAACCGCTATTCTCACGTTCGTAAAACAAAACTCTCACAGCCTTGAGCTGTTGTCGTCTTCCTCTGCTAAGGTTTTGGATCTCGTTCATCCCCAAGTGCATACAACTCTCTTCTGTCCATTTCTGTAACCTTCTCCTAGAGTCGTGGTGTTCCGTTGTTCGGTGTCAAGGCCTTAAACTAGCTCATTCCAGGTAAGGGAAGCTAGGGCTTTTTATTGTATTTCGATTTCCTGTCAGTTCTGTTGTTGCTCTATGATTTTATGGTTGGTGTGTTATTGTGAATGCATGAAATGTCTTGGTATGTTATGTCAATTCATGGGTGTGGCTGTTGTAGGGAAACAGTGGCGAGAAACAAGCATTCTTGCCTAAGCGGGCTTGTCTCGCCTAGGCGAGACTTGCAGAAACAGGCCATATTCACACTCAAGCTCTCGCTCAGGCGGAGAGCTCTTGCTTGAGCGAAGAGACATCTCGCTCAGGCGAGAGGGGCTCGCCTAAGCGAGAACGCGTGAGGACTTTGGCTCGTTGCTGTAGTTTTCAGCCCAGGCGAGGAACTTCGCCTTTACTGTTGGTAGTCTAGCCTAAGCGAGGGCCTATCGCTTGAGCGAAAGAACCCTTTCGCCTGAGCGAGGGTTCCTGGCCTAAGCGAGGTTGACGCATGTGTTGGTATGATGTTGTTGTGTCTCATGTCTTGACTGGTGATTCATTGTATAATTTCATTACCCTATTAAAAGCATGAATGAGTTAAGTATGAATGAACTGTGTGACCTTGGATTGGAAATGATGGGTTTAGGATGATTTTGGCTGTGATTTAATTGAGATGGTTGATATCAAAGTGGCATGGTATTGGTATGAGATGAAGTTCTACATTCAAGGTAAGGTTGCATCCTGACACTCTAAGGAGTCAGTTAGTCTCACTTAGAGCGGACTGACTCTTGTGGTGAGAGTAGCAAGAGGCCTGAAACTCATTAAGGGCTAACCTTGTGTGTGAGGGATTGGAAACATTGTAACACTTGTAACACATAGCTCGGGGGTGAGCAGCTCGGGGGTGAGCAGAGGTATCCACCACAAGCGCAAGCATCCGCTGAATCTGACCAGGTTATATGTATCCGGATGAGTCAAGTTAGAGTCTAGTGTATTAATTGAGGAGTCAAAATATGTTTGGATGATACATATTGTTTGGACTGTGTAATGGCATGTGACTGCTTGATGAACTGTATCTACTCTAGCTTACCCTGTTTGTTTGCTTGGTTGTCTTGGATGTGGTTCTTCTCCTTTTGCGATGATCATTAATTTATTGATGTGAGCAGATGTGAGAGGTTCTCGCGGTCAACAGGGGAATGGTGACTCTGCTGCTTAGTCATCTGGGCTGGATTTTTCTACTCCGAGCTTTCTTTTAGGGCCATGACCCATGTATTGGCTATCCTTTAAATTTCCATTTTATTTCTGTTGAATTTCTGTATTTGGTTTAGTTTGGCATCGTTGTATGCCTTGGATTATTGTAAGGAGTTATGTGGAAACTCTAAGACTGCACTACTATACTATTTTGGTGTGGCACTTCCTTTAATTACGATTATTAATTAAATGGGGTGTTACATTTATGGTATCAGAGTGGTCATTCCTTAGGTCTGTGGACTTGGATGTCCGCTTAGCTTTCTCTATGTCTTTTTGAGTATTCTTAGTTAAATTCCTGTCTTATCAAGCCTAACCAAGTGATTTCCTATGTGCTAGTGAATCATGTCACCTCCTCGCAGGAACTCTCAATCCTCCCAGGCGATGCATCAGATATCGCAAGAGTTATAGAAGCCATGGTAGCTGCTATGACACAACAAAACACAACCATGATGCAACAACATGAGGCATTGATGCAACGACAAGCAGCGTCGCTAGAACAACAACAATTGGTAATGCAGTAGATGCAGGCTGCGAGAGTGGCTGCTGAGGATGCTCACTGACAGCATAAGGAGGCCCTCCGCCAGCTGGAGGAGAACAGGATGGATGCACCTGCCTTTGGTCCTAAGCCACAACCTGCAGTCAAGGAGTGGAACCTAGAAGACTTTCTGAAACATCATCTAGTGAAATTTGATGGTAGGGTCAGCCTAGATGCAGCAGACCAGTGGTTGAAAGATATAGAGAGGATCTTCGATGCGAAGATGTGTCCGGCAAAGAATCGGTTGTCGTTTGCTGTATACATGCTCACCGGTGAGGCAGATCATTGGTGGATTTGCATGAAGTCCATCATGGAGGAGAGGGATGAACCAATCACATGGGAGGCCTTCCGGGGAAAGTTTTGGAGAAGCATAGCCCCAATGCCTACATTGGATGCATCACACTCAATTTCAAAAGTTTTGGAGAAGTCAGGGAGGGCTAGGAGTGGTGCATTGGTCAATTTTTGTTTTAAAGTTTCAAAAGCCTTTTCTTGATCTTTGCCCCACTTATAGACCACACCTTTCTTGACCAATTCATTGAGAGGGGCGGTTATGGTGCTAAGGTTTGACCACTCATATAATCCAAACTTAGTCTTGAAAGAGGTTTTCCATTCATCACCTTCTAATTTGATTGTATCCACTCTTCAAGTCTATTTTGGAAAATATGGTTGCACCATGTAATTCATCAATCAAATCATCTAGTCTAGGAATGGGATGCCTATACTTGATGGTTATGTTGTTGATAGCCCTACAATCTATGCACATTCTCCATGTTCCATCCTTTTTGGGGACAAGAATCATGGGCATTGCACAAGGGCTCATGCTATGTTGCACCCACCCCTTTTCTAACAACTCATTCACTTGTTTTTGAATTTCCTTAGCCTCCTCGGGACTAGTCCTATAGGCTGGCCTATTAGACAAAGATGAGCCTTGTATGAAATCAATTTGGTGTTCTATACCTCTTAGGGGTGGGAGACCCTTTGGAGGTTCTTGAAAAACATCTTTGAACTCATCTAAGACTAATGACAAGTCTAAGGGACATCTAGAGTGAGGGTTTTGGAAGGAGGGGGAAGATTCACTAGGATAAGCTAGGAAGATGGGTTTTTTTGGCAAGCATTACCTTCTTCACCCCTTTGAGGGTGATCAGGCTCTTCTTGGACTCATTGCCATGCCCTTGCACCTTCTTTTGCGCCTTCTCTTCTTTTCTTTTCTTTAGCATTTGCATTTGGTCCTCATTGACTTCTCTTGGTGAAAGAGGTAGTAATGTGATCTTTTTGCCTTGAAAGCTAAAAGTAAACTTGTTAGCATGACCATCATGAAAAGCTTTTCTATCAAATTGCCATGGCCTTACTAATAAAATGTGAGTTGCTTCCATAGGCACTAAGTCACATAACACCTCATCCTTGTAGTTTCCAATGGAGAAGTTAATAAGGACTTGTTTGTCCACTTTGATCTCACCTTCCTCACCAAGCCAAGAAAGCTTATAGGGCTTGGCATGAGGGATGGTTTTCAAGCCAAGCTTGTCCACAACCCTTGTGCTAGCCACATTAACACAACTTCCACTATCAATTATGAGGGAGCAAGTTTTTTTGTTGATTTGGCACCTTGAGTGAAAAATATTTTCTCTTTGATTTTCAAATTCTTTTGGCACTTGGCCTAGCATGCGCCTAACCACCAACAAACCTCCTTCATTAGGTTTGATCTCATCCTCACTTGAAGATTGGGAAGAAGTGTGGGAGGAAGAACTTTTTGGGGAGGGGGGAGAAGAATGTTCATTTTCAACCTCTCCTTTAGGGTTCAAGATCATGTTCCTCTTTGTTGGGCAATTTGAAGCAATGTGACCATAGCCCAAACACTTAAGGCCAAGTGTAAAATTTTGTCAAGAGTAGAGTACTCATACAATTCTACTACATCTTGAACTTCCCTTATAAGGCCACTCACAAATCTAGCTACCTTTTCTTCTTCACTTTCAAATTGGAATCGTACTTTGAGAAGCATGGACTCCATCATTTTAAAATATTCATCCATACACATGGACCCTTGTTAAAGCCTTTGGAGCTTCAAAAGAGTCTCTCTCCTATAGTAGGAAGGAACAAATCTAGCGCGCATCAAAGTCTTAATGTCCATCCAAGAGGCCGCGGGTGGCTCTTAGTTAATATTGTCCATAGATAATTGATGCCACAATGTCATGGCATAATCCTCAAATTCTAAAACTACTAATTCTACTTGCTCTTGATCACTAACTAGATGAATATTAAATATTTGGTCCACTTTTTGCTCCCATTCAATGTAGAGGTTTGGATCATTCTGTAACATCCCTAAGGAATATTACTTTGAAAAGAACATAAACAATTAAATAAAATGAAATAAATACTATAACATCGGTAATTTCCTCATTTATAAACACATGTTCCCAAAACACGGGAAAATTAAAAGTCGCAAAGTTCAAAACATTGTAAATGTTCGCAATTCAAAGTTATTACAACTATAAAAGCCCAAAATGGCTAATGTTCAAAACATAAAACATCAAAAACTCAAGTCTTCAAAAGCCCATATGATCCCGCACTCCAGTCTCAAGCGTCTCCTGGCTCACCTGTCAAATCATCTGCTCCCGGATAATAAATCATCCGATCATCGCCACACACATACAGATAGGGTGAGCTATGCATATATAAATACAAATTAAATATGATACCCTTCCCAGGAAATAAATTTACTGATATGTGTTAACTACAAATTATCCACCCCTGATCTCATATTCCTTCATGAGTCATATGCATGAAACTAGGTCTTAGGACTTACTGTGCTTCCACGAAACTATCCCTTTCGTGGTTCAACCCTACGAGCCAATCCTGCTCATAGTCCAACCCCATAGACTCCTCGTCTGTAGTAAAACATCCAAATCAGCTCAACTTGGACCCTGACACGCACGCAATCACCATACTACGGACTCCTCGCCCAATAGCAGCCGACGGGAACATCACAGTTCCTTCCCCATCGTGCGTCCAATGCATGTAATCACCATACTAAGGACTCCTCGCCCAATAGTAGCCGACGGGAACTCAACCAGTTCCATGCCCATCATGCGTTCAACCACTCAAGAACATCCCAAACCCCTATTGGACTTAGTCCATCAAGCCCAAGCACAAAGGTAAGTGAAGCTAGTCCTTTAAGTCCACTAATCAAGACAATAACCAATTACACAACCACCAAAACCGCCTGGCACCACCTAGACACCGCTAGGCGAATACTGGCAGAAAACTGCCCGGCGGTCACACCCCCACCGCCAGGCGCCGCTGAAGTAAACAACCACACAGCTCCGTCACCGCCTGGCGGACACAACCCTGCCGCCAGGCGCCTAGCGTTGACAGTGGCCACTGCCACTGTTTTACACCCTATCGCCCGGTGGTTCGCCCCGCACCGCCAGGCGCTATACCAGTAGCGTAAGGCTACTGGTTTTTGGCACTTTTTACAGGTCTTAATAGACCCTAAACACACAATATTTCTATCACTCATCCATTTATAGCATTTCAAGACATAAAACCAAACCAAAACATAATATGTACAACTAGCTCATGCCCAAGTCAACTATTATCACATCTCAATACGCCTCACATGATTCAATACAAGGACAAGACCTAAGATATAAATATTATACTCACCACTTACCACAATACAAATTACAATTTACATTACTCTTCTCCAATTTCATTTACACAATTCACACCGCAAAATGATCCTTAATACCCACATGTTGGAATGTTCACTCAATTCTGAAGAGTAAATTCCTAACTATTAACCCAATTCTCACATAAATCCCCTGCGACTCTTCAAGAACGCATCTCACAACACCCTCTACTCTGATGCATCGCCTGGCGGTCACCCAAGTGCCGCCAGGCGGTTCATACCAATTTTGTGGTCTGCCAGATTTTCCAACATTCAACAGTATTCACAACCACCCCCAACTCACTTTGCATTAAGTCTAACATGATTTCACTTACACATAGTAACCAGATTTCATATCCTAATCACTTTAACTTCTATTTCCACATCAACATGGCTAATCACAACGTTCATCCACGTTTTCCAATTCTAATCCCTCATGAACCCTAAATCCCCAATTCAATTAAAATTCATGCAACAGTCCACCAATTACAAATTTACAGATAATAATCCATCATACCAATTACATTCGTATCACAAGAATCTCTCACAAGCCTCTCACACCACGAAAATACCAAAAATCAGAAAGAACTAGGCAGGCCAGTTCGTGTCGCTTGGCGGACGACATTTAGCCGCCAGGCAGTGCATAGTAGAAACCCAAAAAATAGGCTTTAAGGGCATGAGCCGCCTGGCAGGCCTTCAACGCCGTCAGGCGGTTTCTGGAAATTTCTAGAAAACGCGAAAAAGAGACAGCGAACCTCCAATTTACACATTCCATCAAGTCCAGAACAGCACGAAAAACATATACATAATATATAACATGCAAAATAAACTCCCCTAACCTGGATTAAAGCTTCCCTTGCTTAAAGTTTGAGTTCTTGAAAGCCTCCAATGTTCACCAATGGCCTCCTCCCAACTTATCCTCCTAACTCAATTCGCCTAACACTCCAGAAACACGTTCCACTCTGAATTCTTGCTTCTCACAGTATCTCCTCCAATTCCAGCCAACCAAACCCTCCTTTTTACCACTAATAAACCTTATAATGGTGGTTTAATAATGCCTAATTATCAAAAACGCAATTAAGGTTTAATGGCTTTGTTAATTACTATTCAATTGCTTGATATCCTCTGCCTTTTCAGCCATCCTTAGCTGCTAAGTCTACTAGGGTTTCCTTTAACCCTTAGAATTCAAGACAAGCCTAAAAATAGCAAAAAAATAAAGTTTCATTTGGGTCCCTCTAGGTTTAAACCCGCACCCAGACAATTGCCAACTCAATGCCAAACCATTCATATTTCATGCTAATCAATATAATTCAATTATTATAAAACTCCACAACATGATTAATATACATAAAAATAATACTAATTTAATAACACACAAAATGACATACATAGGACTCGAACCCAAGTCCTTACACACAAATAAGTACTCTCAACAACTTGAGCTAGTACTTTTCCATGTCACAACATTCTGCATTTATTACCTTAAAGGTTCTCTTTACATGCATTTATTAAATTAATTATTTAATTATTTTTCCCGGAATCTTGATTGGTGGAGGTTGTCTTTGTGGGAGTTGATTGTGCCTTCCACCACCATCACGGTCGTGCCCTCTCCTTCTTCAACCATGGCTAGAGTCTTCGGAAGAGGACCTCCTCCTTCTCCTCTCATCTTCTCTAAGCTCAAGTCTTTGGATGTGTTCTTGTAGGAAGATCTCACTTTGCCTCCTATCCACCCCTCAATTGATCAAAAGTTTCTCTTCTACTCACTTCCATCTCATGTAGGATGTTGGCAAGGGTGATTTGGTCACTTTCTTGGGCCATAGGAGTCACCATGGGAGGGGAATAAGGTGAGGCCGATTCCTCCTCTTCTTCTACCTCCAAGATTGGATCCATATTCATGTTCCTACACCAAAACTCACCAAAAACCGAGACAAGCAAAAGGTTAGTTAATAAACAATGCAAAACCCGAGATCAAGTGTGATCTTCTCAAGAACCCAAGTTTTTTTTATCACACTCCCAAAGCACACAAGCAAGGCTAGCACTCAAAATCCTGCCAAACAAGTGAAAACACCTTTAAAGAGATGAAAACCTTTCAAAAGCAAACAAGTGGCTCGACCACAACACTCTAGGAAAACAAGGAAATGAAAACAACTAAGACAAAACAAAGATTACCTAAAGACAAGCAAGCAAAGCTAAAAAACAAGAAAGTTTAACTTCTAAGGAAATTTGTTTTAAAGACAAAACTTGAACAAGACTAAAGCAATGAAAAGCACTTTTAAAGACTCTATGCAAAGCATTTGAACAAGCTAAGATTATACCTCAAATTATGCATACACCAAGAAAGATCATAACCAAGTTAAAGCATAGAACTAATTTACCAATATCACCCAAAATCCAAGTATAAAATTTGGTAGCATAACACCTAGTAAAAATGGCCAAATGGATTCACCAAGGAACACTTTAGCTCTCAGCCAAGTGGTTTTTTGTCATGAAAATAATTTTTTTCTTTTTCAAACTAGGTACTTAAGATGATGAAAAGGATGTTTTAGGTTGTCTTGAACACTTAGTTCCTTAAAAATTAGGTCAAAATCAATTTCAAGGAGCATACAACAACACAAGGCATAGATCTCATGCAATAGCTCAAATACTTAGAAACAAGAACAAGAAAACTCAAAGAAGCATATGACAAGAGACTCAAAAGTAACTAGGAACATTTTAGGATGACTTTCAACATGTGAAGAAAATTTTTGGCATGATAACATCTCAACAAGCTCTCGGTCAAAGGTAATATAAGCACCAAAATTTCATGTTTTCACTTCACCAAGCAACATATATCAAGAGATAGGGTTTTTAGATACTTTAACCTCAAGTGAAGTGGAAAATTTATGTGCACACCATCTTGAACACCAAAAGGCCGAGAGGTCTTCAAGCCAAACAAGCCACCACAACAAAGGTTAGCACAAGAAAAACACCATATTCAAGATAACCTAGGCTCTAGATACCAAATGATGAAGGATTATCTTGTTTTCTTTTAGAGTTATGAATATGGTGAAGTTGTTTAAGAAAGCTTTTTGAAAATTCCCACTGGACATTAAGATAGCAAGCTATCTAGATGTGAAGGTTCATTTCTCAAGCTCATGAAAGGAAGAAGAGAGTTAGATTCAAACTTAAAACTCACACGACATTAACAACACTTAAAGAGCAAAATGAAAGAAGAAACAATGAAAATGGAAAGCAAAGGAGATGATAAATGGAAGAAGCACGCCACTCATAGGGGGATCTAAGCCAACCAAACCCTAAAGATGAGTGATGGTGCCGCCACTTGCAAGCAAGATAAGGCAAATGTGAGTTCACTTCTAAGAAGGAGAGCTCACGGAAATTTGATGGTTGAATGCACAAGTTTATAACAAAATGATCAAACCTTTTACAAGACAAGGAGCACCCTTTAAATAGGAGTTCATAGGGGTCCTTTAGCAAATACAAAAACATGAAAATGATGAATTAACAAACTCTAAACCTAATGTGAAAGCTCATTCTCGGCCAAGTGAAGCAATTTGATTGGTGGATGCATTTCCATGAGGATTCTAGGCCAAAAGAGGAAGGAGACCAAGTAGCCTTCAATGGAATAAACCAAAAAGGCAAAAGGAGACAAGGTACATGTTTACTTTTGCTTTTACTTTATGCTTTTTGCTTTCCTCTCTCTTCCACTTCATCCACGTGCTCCAATCACCATATGCCACCTAGCCATGCTCTACTTTCTCTTAATTACCTACAAAACAAGACAAACAAAGATTAGCATGTTGGTTTAAGTTAATCTAATCTTGGTCAAAAGGTCAACTTTGGGTCAATGTCAACAAGTCAACCAAAATAAGTCAACTAGAAACCAACTTAGGGTATTCAAACTAAAGTAATGCAAAACAAAGATAAAGATGATGGACTAGAAGACTCCCCTCTAGACATGCTTCTGGTGATCCTTCTTGAAGGAGCTTCTAAGGAGGTGGTGGTGGTCACGCCTTCATCAGCCCTCATATGAGGAGCGCCTACCCGCGCATGGAGGGCTACTGCCGGTACAACAACTGTGGCAAGGAGGGCCATTTTGGGAAGGACTGCCCCACCATTGCTAGGGCAACGACACGCCCTCCAGTGCAGACTCCTACCCAGCACCAGTAGAGGAACAAAGGCAACAGGTCTCAGGCGACGGGCAGAGTCTACGCTATGATAGGAGCAGAGGCTGCAGGCTTTGGTAACCTTGTTGTGGGTTATTGTGTGATTGTTGGGATGAGATGTTGTGTATTGTATGATTCTGGAGCGACACACTCCTTTGTGTTAAATGCTTGTGTGAAAAAGTTGGGTCTGCCGGTGTGTGAGCTACAGTGTGAACTTGTGGTGTCTACTCCGGCATCGGATTTGGTCAGGACGTCGTCCTTATGTGCTAGGTGTCCAGTGGAGGTAGAGGGACGCAGGTACAAAGTGAATCTGATTTGCCTACCTCTATATGAGTTGGAGATAATCTTGGGGATGGATTGGCTCTCTGCCAATCACATTCTTATAGATTGTCGAGAGAAGAAGTTGTTTTTCCCCGAATCAAAAGAGCTTGAGTTGTTAACATCTCAAGGGGTGGTAAGGGAACTACAGGAGGGCGCGCAAGGTTACATGATCTTCACACATCTGGAAGTGGAGAGGGAGAGGCGAGGTCAAGGATACCGGTAGTGCAGGAATTTGAGGATGTATTCCCGAAGGAAGTGCCATGATTGCCTCCTAGTAGAGAGGTGGAATTTTCGATCGACTTGGTACCCGGAACCGACCTAGTATCGATGGCCTCGTATCGCATGGCTCCAGCAGAGTTGGTAGAACTCAAGAAACAAATAGAGGAGCTGATGGAGAAGCAATTCATCCGACCTAGTACTTCACCGTGGGAGGCACCAGTGTTGTTGGTGAAGAAAAAGGATGAGAGTTCATGCCTATGTGTGGACTACAAGCAACTGAACAAGATGACCATCAAGAACAAGTACCCCTTCCCGAGAATCGATGATTTGATGGATCAATTGCATAGGTCGTCGGTGTTCTCGAAGATCGATCTTAGGTTGGGATACCATCAGATATTAGTAAAGGCAGATGATGTACAGAAGACGACCTTCAGGTCCCGGTATGGACACTACGAGTATGTGGTTATGCCTTTCGGTGTGAACAATGCTCCGACAGTGTTCATGGACTACATGAACCAGATCTTCAAACCGTTCCTAGATAAGTTTGTTGTAGTCTTCATTGACGACATCCTTATTTATTCCAAGACTCAGGAGGAACACACAAAACACTTGAGGTTGGTGCTCGGTCTCTTGAGGGAGAAGCAACTATATGCCAAGCTGTCTAAGTGCGAATTCTGGATGGACGAGGTACAATTCTTGGGTCATGTGATATCTGCACAGGGCATTGCAGTAGATCCAACAAAAGTTGATGCGGTGGTTAAGTGGGAAAGTCCCAAGTCTGCAACAGAGATAAGAAGTTTTATGGGATTAGTTGGCTACTACAGGAGATTCATAGAGGGATTCTCCAAGATAGTGGCGCCTTTGACACAGCTTACCCGAAAGGACCAACCTTTCAATTGGACAAACAAATGTGAGGAGAGTTTTCAGGAGCTTAAACAGAGATTGACCATTGCGCCTATATTAGTGATCCCAGATGTTGGGAAACCTTTTGAAGTTTATTGTGATGCTTCTCACTTAGGGCTTGGCTGCATGTTAATGCAAGAGAAGAAGGCGGTGACGTATGCTTCGAGACAACTTAAGGTGCATAAGCGTAATTATCCCACTCATGACCTAGAGTTGGCAGCCATAGTGTTTGCCTTGAAGATCTGGAGGCACTAGCTCTATGGTGCTCAGTTTCGCGTGTTCAGTGATCACAAGAGTCTCAAATAGTTATTTGATCAGAAGGAGCTGAACATGAGACAGAAGAGGTGGATGGAGTTCCTGAAGGATTATGACTTCGAACTACTATATCACCTATGGAAGGCAAATGTACTAACGGATGCCTTGAGTAGGAAGACGGTGCACACTACTCACCTTATGATCAATGAGGTGGAGCTACTAGAGCAGTTCAGGGATATGAAGCTGCAGGTGGAGTTGGGATCCGAGTCCATTAGGTGTAGTACCTTAACTATATCTAGTGATTTCCTGGATTCAGTCAGGGAGAGGCAGTTGTTGGATGTTAGTTTGAGTAGAGTCAGAGAACAACTTGGGTCAGATGAAGCGAGGGATTTTACCTTGGGTGATGATGGTATATTGAGGTTTCAGGGTAGGATCTGTGTACCTGATGATGCAGAGGTGAGGAAGTTAATCCTTGAGGAAGGATATAAGAGTCGCCTTAGTCTGCACCCCAGCATGACTAAGATGTACCAAGATCTCAAGGAGACCTTCTGGTGGCAAGGGATGAAGAGAGACGTAGCACAATTTGTATCAGCCTGCTTGACGTGTCAAAAGGCGAAGGTTGAGCACCAAAGACCCGATGGGATCTTACAGCCCTTGGAGATACCAGTGTGGAAATGGGACAACATCTCGATGGACTTTGTGACCCATTTGCCATGAACTTTTAGAGGGCACGACACTATCTGGGTTATAGTGGATCGACTGACCAAGAGTGCTCATTTCCTGGCGATAAACTTGAGGATGTCCATGGTCAAGTTGGCTCAGTTGTACATCAAGGAAATTGTGAGGTTGCATGGAGTGCCTTCGAGCATTGTATCAGACAGGGATCCACGGTTCACGTCACAGTTTTGGCAGACTTTGCAGAGTGCGTTGGGAAGCAAGTTGACAATGAGTTCAGCCTATCATCCTCAGACCAATGACCAGTCTGAGAGGACAATTCAGTCGCTAGAAGACTTGTTGCGGACAAGCATATTGGATCATCTGGGTGCTTGGGATGAAGTACTACCTTTGATAGAGTTCACCTACAACAATAGTTTTCACGCGAGCATTGGCATGACGCCATATGAGGCTCTTTATGGCAGGAAGTGTAGGACCCCTCTATGTTGGTATCAGGATGGGGAGGCAATGTTGGTTGGACCAGAACTTTTGGAGCAGACCATAGAGAAAGTGAGGATGGTGAGGGCCAGGATGCAGGCTTCTCAGAGTAGGCAGAAGGTCTATGCGGACTGCAGGAGGAGACCCTTGGAGTTTGTAGCTGGAGATCATGTGTTCTTGAGGGTGACCCGAACCACTGGTGTGGGAAAGGCTCTCCGCTTAAGGAATCTCTCTCCTAGAGTGGTGTCAATGCCTTATGTGGTTGGGCTTAGGTCTCATTGGTGTTGTATCTCCCCAATGAAACTCCCTCTATAGACCTAACAAGTTACGTGAGGGAAAAAGAGAGAAAGAGAGAAAAAGAGAGAAAGAAAGAGAGAAAAAGAAAGAGAGAAAGAAAGGGGAGAAGTTGGAGTAAGAGATTAGAAGAAATTTCAACCTTCTAGAATAATTGCTAGTGTGCCCCTTCAATCGATAAGGTAAAGGGGAGTGGAGGTTAAGCTCGATTTATATTAATCTTGATAAACTTGTGTGTGTTATATTAATCTTTTATTTATTTTGAAATATATTTACCTCTATTTAACTTATTTTCATTTGTTATCCTCTTTATTTATTTATATTTTATTAAATTTATCTCTAGTTACGTACTAATCATGTTCATTTATTTTATTTTATTTTATCCTCAGTTACACACTGATCATGCTTAATTACTTCTTTTAATTTATCTCCAGTTACACACGGGTCCTATTTATTTATTTTATTTAATTTATCTCTAGTTACACATTGGTATTGCTTATTTGTTTACATATGTTATTTAAGTTATCTACAATTTTGCATTGGTTCATTTTATTTATTTAATTTATCTCCAATTATGCGTTGGTCTTGTTTTCTATTTATTTATTTATTTATTTAATTTAATTTTATCTCTAGTTATGTACTGGTCTTGCTTAATTATTTCTTTTATTTTATCTCTATTTATGCACTGATTTTATTTATTTATTTAATTTAATTTGTATCCAGTTATATATTGGTCGTGTTTATTTATTTATTTAATTTATCTCCAGTTATGCATTGTTCCATTTTTTTATTTTAGTAATTTATCTCTAGTTACATATTGGTCATATTTATTCATTTCATTTCATTTATCTCCAATTTTGCACGAATCCTTATATTAATTTATAATTTATTTTATTGGTTTAATTATGCCTTTGGTCCTCATTTTGGAGTCAAAATCTCAAAATGGTATCCAAATTTTTAAAAGTCTCAAATTGGTCCCCTTTTTTGTTAAAATGTCTCAAGTTTGGCCTTTCTGTTAAGTCAAGGTTGATGCCGTTAAAGAGAGTTTCACGTGCCAGTTCCTCGATTTTTTGAATTTTTTATTACTTTTTATTATTTTTTTTGAATTTCTTTAAAAAAATCAAAAAGATTGCCACGTGTCAAGTTGTCATCGTGCCACGTGACAGTGACAAAGTGATGTGGCAGTGACAATGACACGTGTCAGTATTATGCCAAGTGTCATTTCCTTAGTCTCAATTTGCTCCCTTTATTTTAATTTGTCTCAATTTAGTCCCAATTTTTGTAAAAATTAGCAATTTTGTCCCTCTCCAAATTGAAACAAAAATTAATTTTATATAAATGTTATACAAATATTTTTATTAAATTTGATATTTTTATTCAAATTGATATTTTTATTATATATTTTTAACATAACTAAGTTTATTTAAAATTGTGTTTCACATTCAACTTTACTTAAAATTGTTTTCAAATTTTAAATTTATATGTGTTTTATTGTTACATGAACTAGTTAATTTATGAATTTTTTTCTATTAACAACTTTAAAACAATTTTAAATAAAGTTCATTGTAAAATATTAATTAAATGAACTTAATTTGGTTAAAAATATTTACTTGAAATATCAATTTTGATGGAAATATTTCTGTACATTTATATAGAAATTAAATTTGATTTCAATTTGGAGAGGGACAAAATTGCTAATTTTTACAAAAATTTGGACTAAATTGAGACAAATTAAAATAAAGGGATCAAATTGAGACTAAGGAAATGACACCTGGCATAATAATGACATGTGTCACTGTCACTGCCACATCACTCTATCACTGCCACGTGGCACGATGACAGCTTGACACGTGGCAATTTTTTGATTTTTTAAAAAGAATTCAAAAATAAAAAAAATTCAAAAATTCAAAAAATCGAGGAACTGACACGTGACACTCGCTCTAACGGCGTCAACCTTGACTTAACAGAAAGGGCAAACTTGAGACATTTTAACAAAAAAGGGGACCAATTTGAGACTTTTAAAAACTTGGGTACCATTTTGAAATTTTGACTCCAAAATGGGGATCAAAGACATAATTAAACATATTTTATTTTATAACATTTTAATCCGTATATAGTTAATGATTTAAAGTTCTTGGTTTGATTCTTATTTATTTTAAATATTTATATATCCATAATTTATAGATAAATGTTAAAGTTGCTTTAAAAATAAAAAATTTATAAATTCAAATATAAAATTAAAAAAAAAATTATAACAATTCTAACATTTGTCTATAAATTATTGATATATAAATATTTGAAACAATATTTAAATAAAGTTCAGTGCAAAATATACATTTAAATAAACTTAATTTTGTTAAAAATATCAATTATAATAAAAATACCATTGTAAATTTATATAAAAATTAAATTTGATATAGGAATGAAATTGATTCAGTTTTAAAAAAATTGGGACCAAATTGAGACAAAATAACAAATACAGGGACTACATTGAGACTTTTGACATCCAATAGTGACACGTGGCACTGCCACTGCCACATGACACTGTCTCTGCCACGTGGCACAATGTCAGATTGACATGTGGCAATTATATTTTTTTTAAAAAAAATTAGAAAAAAAAATTAAAAATTAAAAAAAAATTAAAAAAATTTAAAAAAAATTTAAAAAAAAATTAAAAAAAATTAAAAAAAATCAAAAACACCACGTGTTGACATGTGGCACATAATTAGCACCGTTACTGGACAACTAACGGAAAGGAACTGATTGCAACAAATTTTCAAAAATAGGGACTCAATTGAGTCAAATAAAAATGGGGGGACCTACTTGAGATTTCGCTACAAAAATGGGGACCTCTGTAATGATTTAACCTTTGTTTTATCATTATTTTATACTTTGAAAAATATAAAAATAATGTAAAAGCAAATATTATTTTATTCAATGAGCTTGGATAAAAGAAAGTTACCTATATGTTTTATTGTTATTTTATATTTTTTGTGTATCGTGTACATATATTATTGGTCAAGGATGACCTGACTTGATAGTCATCACATTTTATGATCTTTGAATATGTCTAAGTGTATGTAAGTTAAGAAAGAATCTTAAGTCAGATTTCAATAAGTTGAGACAAAACTAATGTCAGAGTGTTTGTATTTGGGGAGTCATAGTTTGGTACACTACATGATGAAAGGTAGGGACCATAGTGGGGTTTAAGGAAGTTTTACAAAGTAGGTGAGTATCTTGATAGTTCAGAATAACACCCTAAATTAGGATATTCATAGGAAAAACTTGGGACTATCCGATATCTGCTCGTCATCGCCAATGTTAGGTAGTGAGTATATATCTCTTTTATAGGTTTGTAAATGACTAATATTCTCGAGAAAGAAATAATTATGATTGTACCAATGTTTTGATATTCATAATGGATCATCAAAAGTGGAATATTGATCCATATGTTTGATAAGATGAGATTGCGTCATGTGGTTGTAAGTCAAATTCTAGGCCCAATGTCTGTATTGTTTTTTGAGTTTATTAAGATTGAGTCATGTGTTAGGTGAGATAAACTTTGGAATGCTGGTCAATCTGTTCTTCAACTTTTGAAACTCTCTTTACACTTTTCTATTCATCAAAAGGATTGGTCTTTTCGCCCCAGCAATTCCCAAGCAGCCACCAACCTTGAAAACTCCTTTAATAAATCTTATATAATGATCAAGAGAAACCACAAAGCTCCCCACCTTAACAAAAAAATTTAGGACTTCCCCTTCCTAAAATTGCCCCCACCTTGACAAGGTTTACAGCTATACCTTGAGCAGACTTAACATGTCCTAAAATTACACTTCCCTTGGCAAAAACTCACACTTTAATAACTCGTCTTAACTAGTTCTCCTTCTAGTTTTCCAACATTGTCCTTAAGTCTTTCATGAGTTTCATAATAGGCATCCATGTTGTCTATGAAGACTGCTACACATTTATCTAAAAGGGGATAAAAGATCATGTTCCTTTACTTCATGAATACGATAGAGCATTATTCACACCGGAAGGCATCACCATAACTCGTAATGCTCATACTTAGATCCAAGGGTTGTCTTCTAGATATCCCTAGCTTCCACCAAGATCGATGCTACCATTACCTTAATCTATCTTTGAAAACATTGTAGGACAATGCAATTGATTCTTTAGATTGCCCTTCCAAAACTAGAAATACATATTCTTGCTTGTTGACTTATTAAGTAGATTGTAATCCACACACAATCTTGAATTACTATCCTTCTTACTTACTAACAACATTGGAGCTCCTAACACTAACACATTGGGTTTTAATCAAGAGTTTCTGTAACAGGTCTTTCACTTACCTTTTCAACTTGACCAACTCAATAGAAGTCTTTCTATAAGGTGTTGTTGACACTTCCCCAAGCATCAAGTCAAAGGAAAACTCCACCCCTCTTCTAGGTGGCATACCAAGTGCTTCCTCTGGAAACATATATAGGAAATGTTTCAAAACTATAATCCTAGGCATTTGCCCTTTATTGTCATCCTCAAACGAGTCTAGATTATCTAACATTCAACCCCTTTCTTCATCTCACCCCACACTAAATTAACCTTTACTAACCTAAGCGTTATTCAGTATGGTAACGTAACTCCTTATTGATCACAACCATGAGAATCTAATTAGTAGAGAGCCAAATCTATTCCGGATATCATCCCATAAAGGTAAGAAGATCAAGTTGGCCTGGAATTTGTACTCCTCTACTACTTTTGAACACTCCACATAACCACAAAGGCGAAAACTTGTCTAGAAGCTGATGTTGAAACCAAAACTCAAACTACAACTATTCCTCTAACAACCCACATCTACTAGCTACACAATATACTTTCTACTTTCTACTTTCTACCAACTACTTGTTGTCTTTTGCTATTTACCTCAAACTTTTGGAATCAAGAAGGGAAAGCATATTTGATGTAGTCATAAGTGTGCACCCTTATCATTCTATCAATATTCTTTCTTTCTCGATACTTGTAGTGTTAGGTGCCATATCTGTAATCTAAACTTAGACACTTATACACAAAAAAGAAACACTACAAACCCATAACCCTCATATTGTCCTAAGGACGAAAAAACCTTAACTTTTAAACACTTATCGGTAAGTTGAACATACAATCAACACAACAAAAACATAGCACCCCACTTCCCACTAATCACCTAAGGTTCGACTTGCTCTAATATCATAGTAGGACTACAATACTAATTTAAAGCATTACAAGTTAGGTACTAAGCATAAACAATCACATAACATATATCTTGAATTTACAATCCTCCATGAAAAATTTAAGAAAATCTTACAAAGTTAAACTTCCTTTGTGTACTAGGAGGGGTATAACAATCATATGTACATATGAAGCTACTACACTACTACACCTTATAAATCTTCCAAGCAGTCTCATGCTACCCATCTCTCACACATGCAAATAACAAACAAATGAAGGGGTAAACTTATTTATTTTTTATAATGTTCTATCATGCATTTCATCTCTTACAATTCATCTTTCAATCATATATTCATCAACCACCCAATATATAACATAATATCATCCAATTCCAAATAATCATTCACTAGTACACTAACACATATAAAACTAGACTCAATAACGAAATACATGTATTGAATTGAATACACATTAAGTCTTGCACCTATCGTATGATGCTTTATAGTGGATTCGAGCACACTAACCATTGTGGTTCCTTTAGGCTCACATCTATCATGACATGGTCAATTCTTTATAGCAATTTCAATCTGGTTCTCTTTTAAACCAAAATCCCACTATAGGAACTTCCTTAAACTCTCTCCACCTAAACTTCATTTTCTATATGAGTCTGTGAGTTTAGTAAAGTTAGGATGACTTTAAATTGGGACTCTCGTTCAATACATTTACTAACACATGCATAATGAAGAAATTCTACTTAGAATTACTCTCATTAATAAAAAGCCATTACCTTCAAATTTCATAACCTTAAACAGAGCACATTCGCCTTAACGTAGGAACTAGCTCCCAATGTTACCACTGATGCCCAACACTAATACCACTAGAGCTCTCTGTCAAACGAGCGTCCAACAGTCCCTACAGTGCCAATGCCCCAATCCACTAGAGCTCACTGTAAATTGAGCTTGATGATGTTTGGCTTACGCTTAGTGTCGAGAACCCTTGGGACTAACTATTTAGAGGGCACCTTAGAGCTCTCTACTTGAGGGCGCTCATCGATACCCAAGCTACGCTCAACGCCATATCATAATGTAGATTTCAACTTTTATGCAATTAATCTAATTCAATGATCTACTTGAGAAATTTTCCTTTCTTCATTTTTTAAATAAGTGCCATTTAACTCAAAGTATACTCAGATAGTATCATTCAACCAATTTGATCACATTACACCTCAAAATTCAATATTCGAATCACACAACCCATCACAAAGAAATCAATCAAGTTTTACAATTTCCATAATACATCTATATCAATTATCAACCAATACATTCACTACATCACAATTCACAAGCAAATTAAGAGATCGTTTAATACATTCACATGCATCAACTACGCATAAATTTAAGCTTGAACAAAATAAAAATTTTAAACTTACCTTACCTAGAGTAATAACCCCGACTCAAAGGTTGGTCCTAAAGCTCTAATCAACAAATGCTCTAACTACACAAAGAAAACCCTATCAAAGATCATAACATGTCTTTTTGATCACAAAAAAACATAGATTCACCTTGAGTTATTGAGTCACGTGCATGAACCAAAGATCCACATGCAACTCAAAATAGTACACTAACTCAAAAAAGAGAGACAAAGTGAACTTAATTTGTTTTGAATCCTAATCGGTTGGATGTGTAGAGATCTTTGAAGGATCCCTCCTACGGTCTCTAATCTTCAAACATATGAAGGAGTTAAAGATTTAGAGAAAGTAAAGAAAGGTTTTTAGAAAATAGTTAGAGATGCTGATTTTTATTGAATGAAACTCGATTTATAGAAATTCTATTTATATTATAACATTTTAAATAAAAAAAAATGAGTGTCACCTTTTTAAAAGTCAATATATAAAAATTCTATTTTCTTGGCCATTATACCACTCAATCGAGACCATGTTTTATTTTGTTATATGTAATGCTTTTCATTGTCTTATACATTGAAGGTTAAACATTTATGGCTCATTTCTCTTGTGTATTCATAGTTGATTTTAAGGTTATATACAATTAATGTATTGTTTTTCATTTATTCTTCTTGAATTATGACTTCTGCTCTTAAAATTGTTTTAGAATGCTCGTTGATAATTGAATTTTATTCTTGAATTAAGAATTATTGTTAGTTTACTTAGCTCTAAGAGTCTTTTGTTTGTTTAATTCAAGAGATAACAAGATAAACTTCATAGTATACACATGGAAAGAGTAAGGAACTTAATGTATTGATTGCCTCATGCTTAATTGATTCAAGTTTGTTTGAAAATTAAATTAATGACAATCATATAATAACTAGTTAAGAATTCAGATTTGAAGAATCAATTTGTCTTCATATAATTATTCTATTTTTATATCATCTATAACAAATCCTCTTTTTACTATTATTTCAAGATTTTAAGCTCTACGCAAACACTTTAAGTGTTGACTTATTGAGATTGATATTAAATTCGTTCATAGACGACTTAGGTTGACTAACTATATTTGTACTTATTTTAAATAGAGTAAACAGTCCCTTGGACAATCTAATCAATGATTACTTGATCTACAAAGAGTCTACTAAGGTACATAAATGTGTATTAGACAATGTGCTTCTACTTAATTTGATTCTCGACATCGATCACATGATTCTCATAATTTTGGTTTTTAAGCATCAGTCCATGCCACGACTGTAGGCTCACATTAAACAATAAATACTTTTTATTTTTAGTCAAAATAAATCTTATTTGAATTAACATATGACTCATTATGAACTTATCAGTTTGTCAAGTAATTGAGAACGTGTTTATAGTAATGATATGATCTCCATTACATTTTGCACATTTTCATGAATGTTTGGTCCAATACTTGAAGGTGACACATAAAATGTTAACACTTGTACTGTTTTATTTATATTATAATTCTAATTGTAGATACAATAAATATTCGCTTAAGTCCGCACTCATTTAAGTCCACATCCTGCCAAAATTCACATTTGGAAAGAGAAAATTCTTGGATCAATAATTTGTGACTTTATTTTCTGAAAAAAATTACGTAAAGTCATTCCACTTTATATTCTGTTACATTTTGTTATATATATATATATATATATATATATATATATATATATATGTATTTATATATAGACAAAGAAAGAAAATATATGAATAAAATAAAATAACAAGTTCTTCTTGCAACATATATCTTATATCTCTCATATTTTTACAATCTCTACAAATTTTCAACACTCATAATATTTCATATTGTAATGATATGACCCCTAATATTTCCTATTGTAATATAACTCTTAAAATTTCATAAGCCTGCATCTCAATTAAGTCCGCATCAAACTCTCAAGATTAAAATACAGACTTAAGCGAATGTTTACTATACTACAATTCTACCACTTTATAATTTCGTACAAGTATAAAAACCACTTTAACACACATTCAAAAATAGATAAATAAAATGTTCAGAAAAAAATATAAAACTACAATGTCACCATATGTAGCAATTTATTTTCGATGAAATTTATGAATAAAAAATTCGATGATAAAACCAACAAAAACACAAATAATTTCATGTATATTTTTTTATCCTACCTAGCAACTTTAAAACGTTTCTAATTTGAAAGGATTAATGGAACAAACCAATTGCTTCCTTGGACTTAATATTACTTAATAAAAAAAATGTATAGATATATTGATGAAAAAATAATCAATTTTGACATGACCTTTTTGTTGATTTTTAAATAATATGTTTGACTTTCAAAACAAGCATTAATGATGAAAAAAAATGGTGAGTTGGACTCTGTCATGGTAGAATCTTTTTTGTTATTATAGGGGACAAATGTCTCCCTTTGGTGAACCTAACCATTGTAGACATGGTCTTTATAAGACTAAATGTATGAATAAAATGACAGAAAGGAAGCTTTTTTTTTTATTTCTTTCTTTATTTTTATCCTTCCCCATTCTTTGTGTCATTTTAATGCTCTCATGAACCTAGCTCCATGCCTCCTAAGCGAAACAAAGAAATGGAGGAAATCCTTCAAATGATCATGGAAAAATTAAACTCTATCCATACCAAATACGATAATACCTTAACCCACATGAAACTCGTCTTATTGCTTTCCATAATGCCATGGATACCAGCCAATCTACCCTAGAAACTAAACACGACCACCTACAACAAACCATCATTACCCTATTAGCCAAATTCCCCCCTTAAACACTACCATCCATTTCATCCATAGGTCCACCTAACCTATCCTTGGGTCTCCACTTCATTATTCCCCCACTTGTTTCCACCCCTTTTCAAACAATTTTTACCCTAGTTACATCCACCACCACCACCATCACACCTCCTACCAATACATCTCATATCCTTCCTCCACCTTTCACACCCCCAAAACTACAACTAACATTCTTTGATGGCTCAAAGCCATTGGATTGGCTTTTTCAAGCTGACCAATACTTTCAGTTTTATAACATCCCATGAGATTCCTGTTTGAATATGGTTGCATTTTATATAAAGGGTGAAGCTCTTAGTTGGTATAAATGGATGTACCAAAATCATCAATTGGTCAATTGGCTTTCTTTTATTAGAGCCTTAAAACTACGTTTTAGGCCTTCTACCTATGTCAATCATCAAGCAGAACTCTTCAAACTGCATCAGCATGGTTCGATAACAAATTACCAAACCACCTTTGAAAAGCTCTAAAATAGAGTTATTAGGCTCACTACAGACATGATTTTGAACTGTTTCATATCTGCATTGATCTTATATATCCGTCGTGAGCTAGTTGTCCTTCAACCATCCTCCATTTCTCAAGCTATAGGATTGGCTAAACTACTTGAGTTTAAGTTTCACGACAACAAACCCAAATATCCAAAGGGTCGAACCTCCTTTCCTTTCCATCACCCACCTTTTTACCCAATCCTAAACCAGTCATTAGCCCTACCACCTTACCTACCAACCTTACTCCACTCCCCATTAAAGTTTGACATCTACCCAACTTCAAGAACGACGAGCCGCATGTTTATGCTATAATCGTGATGAAAAGTTTTACCCTAGCCATAAGTGCTCCACCACATTAGGAGATGATCCCCCTTTAACCCTGACATCAACACATCTCCTGAAAATTTCTTTATTCTCGAATCCGATGAATCTATCCATTTCCATTTGTCTTTCCACGTTTTTTCCAGCAATCTGTCCCTACACACTTTCAAGTTCCATGGTTACATAGAACACCTCTTGGTTACTATTTTGGTTGACACCGATACTTCCCACAATATCTTATGACCTCAGTTAGCTGTCCACCTTCAAATCTACATTGTACCTATCACCCTATTCTTTGTTATGGTGGGAAATGGTGAACGCCTTCATTACTCCATCGCTTGCCCTATTTATTGTTACCATTTAATCCCAACTTTTTAGCATTCCATTTTACCTCCTACCAATTGAAGGTGTCGATGTAGTGTTCGAAATGGACTAGAGATCGAGGCGTACCTGATCAAATAAAACATTTAAATGCAGTACTCAAGAATTAACCCAAGGTCGTCTCCTAGTGACTATTGTTTTCACTCAAAGGTTCTAGATTGCAGTTCAACACAAAGGGGGGGGTTGGTAGATTCACAATGCTAATCAACAGATTAAATTAAATGCAACAGTGATTAAAAACGTATTGACATCCTTGATTCAAACATAATTTCACTTATCATAGACCAGCAAATTAACACCTTTGCCTTCCCTCAATCCACTAGATAATAACCCACTAAAAGTTACAATCCAGCTTCATTATGCAATTAAGCAATGCACACATCTATAAATTCATGACAGCCAAGCTACATACATTAAGCATGAACATAACCTAACCCAAACATATGCAATTAATCTGTAAATTAAGCATAAACAGATGAACCACATGCATTCCCCAAATTCAGGACAAAGACATGGTAGATTTTACAAAACAAGCACAACCTCAAAGCTCCATTGCATTTTTCATTAAGGAGTCAATAGACTAATTTAGCTAGACATTGAAATAGGGCAATTAAACACTTCAAAACGAAATTCACCAAAACAGAACATCAAACCCTAACTTAGGAATTATTCAAACGCAGATTCAAGAGCAAAAGAGAATTCTAAAGCTTTAAATGAACGAAAATCACTGCTATCATATAAAAATCGAAAACCCCATACATGGGTGTCGTTCCAAGTCAATACAATTCAAAAAATGAGATGCCCAAGCTAGCAAATGAGTTCAAAATGTAAAACCCACATTAGGTGCTGTCAAATGTGCATAAAAATGGTAAAAACAAGTTCTAAAACGTGAAAAACAAAAGAGGCACCTTCATGGTCACCCACCAAAGCTTCAAAACATGAAAATAGAGAATGGAGAAGATGGAGTGCGGCTGCCATGCCAGAAGACCCTAAAATCTCGTAGTCACATCAATTATGCCACTCCTATTTACAAAAATGCCACTCATGGCTCCAAAATTACAAAACTACCATTCTGGTCAGCAGAATTACAAAAATGCCACTATAGGCAAATATTGCTGGCCCAATGACGTGAACAAGTTGATTGACATGACGCAGATGTGGCAATGATGTGGAAACTCTCTTCATCTAAAGATTAATGTTCAAGTTCCAAAATTGCTTCACCGAAATACCTAAAAATAATTAAAACCAAAAATTAGGCCAAATAATGTGAAATTAACCCAAATTAGGAACATTGGCCCACTTAAGCCCAATTGACGAAAATGCACTAAGAACAACAAGGTAGTGGAATAAGGAAAAATACTGACTCATCAAGGTTACGCTCATTGGGTCCCATCCAAGCAGATTTCTCCACTCCTCAACTGTCCTTTACCCATGGTCTCTCTACTGTTACTCTAAAAGGTACCATTGATACTAAACCTCATCCAACCTCTTTTCATCAGCTTTCTCATTTTATACATACAAATGCAATTGGATCCTTCCATATACTCACATTTCAACTTACACCTTCCACCCCCTCGCCTTTCATTAGTCAACCCATCCCCAAAGAACATAACCATATTATCCAAAATTTTGCCACTATTTTTTCAGTTCCTTACAACTTAGCCCTTAACTGCCCCTACAACCATCACATTCCTCTCCTTCCCCAACCCACACCAGTTAACATCAAACCATATTGTTACACTCATGCTCATAAAAAAGCAATGACCTCCTTCATCAAGACTATGTTGGCTGAAGGCATCTTTCAATCTAACAAATACACCATCTCTTCCCCAGTATCTTGATAAAAAAAGTATGACACCTATAGATTTTGTGTCGATTATAGGACATTAAATTCCATTACCATTAAAGACTGCTTGCTGATTAAACTATTAAGGAGTTATTCGATGAGCTAACAACAACTCATGTTTTCATAAAGCTTAACCTATGTTCTGGGTATCACCAAATCAGGGTAGCCCTTGAAGACTGTCATAAAGCAACTTTTTGCACCTTTGATGGTCATTATGAATTTTTGGTGATACCCTTTGGTTTGTCGAATGCGCCTTCAACTTTCCAAGCAGTCATGAATGACTTTCTAAAACCTCACCTTCGTCAATTTGTGCTTGTTTTTTTTTATGACATCCTCATTTACAGTACATCAATGAGGGTTCATCTTCATAACCTATAGGTTGTTCTTCAGTTGCTTAAGGACAATCAATTTTATGGAATTTAAATGTTCATTTGGTCAATCTTTTGTTTCCTATTTGGCCATGTTATTCATTAAGGCACAATGTCCCTTGACCTAAATAAAATCCATATTATTCAAGATTGGACCACCCTTAATTCATTCACCATTCTACGATTGTTTTTAGGCATTATAGGATTTTATCGAAATTATTAGCTGTTATGCCACCTCTTGCCTTTCCACTCACGAATATCTTTAAATTATCAATTTTTACATGGTTTACAAAGGCAGAAATTGCATTTACTAAATTAAAAGAAGTTCTCGTCCAAGTTCCCGTTCTTTAACTTTTTCGGTTTATCCCTTCCATTCGTGGTGGAAACTGATGCCTCTAGAGTCGTCGTTGGTGTAGTGTTATCTCAAAAGGGATATCCATTGGCTTTCTTTAGTAAGAAGTTGTGCTCCAAAATGCAAGCTGCTTTTGTGTATGCTAGAGAAATGTTAGCTATAACAGAGGCCGTAAAGAAATGGCATCAATATTTCATTGGTACACATTTTTTTATTTTAACAAATCAACAAAGCCTAAAGGGCTTACATACTAATGTATGCCATACCCTTAAACAATAACGCTGGCCACCAACTATTAGAATTCGGCTTTGGTATCCAATACAAACAAGGTCATCATAACCAAGCAACTGACACATTGTTCAGACCACCCCCTGTTTCCTTATTAATGGCCATCTCCTCCCTTACACCTCAAATCATCCAAACTCTTCAGTAATACTACATTAGCTCAAAAGGAAAAGCTTTAATACCACCACAACTTTTTATACCATTACAAGTGTTTATTTTTACTCGATATCTCCATTGTCCGTAACACAGCCTTGCACGAATTCCATGCAACTCCCACAACTGGTCACTATGGTTTAAAAGCCACAATGGCTCATCTTGCAATGTCATTTTCTTTGTCGGGACTGTACTGTGACACTAAGAAGTTCATCGAAGAATGCCTACCCTTCCAAGAAAATAAACCCATTATTAAAAAACCTTTCGGACTACTCTAACCCCTACCGCCACTAACCAACTTTGGGATGAACTTACCACAGATTTCATAACTCACTTGCCTTCATCCTTTGGCCACACTGTCATTTGGGTCCTCTATGACAGACTATCAAAATCTGCTCACTTCATTGCCTTTCCCACCTCCTTCAACGCCTCCCATTTAGCTAGCTGGTTTTCTATTAAAATTTGCAGGTTACATGGAGTCCCAAAGTCAATAACTTCTGATCAAGATATGTTGTTTCTCAGTAATTTCTAGAAAGATTTATTTAAAATCCAACGAATCAAACATAAATTCAGAACTGCCTACCACCCCCAAATTGACTGACAATCTAAAGTCATCAACAAAAGCTTAGAAATTTACCTTAGGTGCTTCACGAGTGACAATCCAAGAACTTGGTACAAGTATCTTCATTTGGCGGAGTTCTAGTATAACTTTTCATACTATTCGACCATCAATATGTCACCATTTCAAGTGTTGTATCGTCGTCCACCACCCACACTACCAGACTTTGTTTCCAGCACCACTAGTACTCTCGCACTCTATATTACTTTGCAAGAACGCGCCCAAATCTTGCATAATCTGAAGCACATGTTGGAACAAGCTCGATATCGCATGGCTTCCATGGCAAACAACTCCCGTCGTTAGCACACCTTCAATCCAGGTGACAGGGTTCTACTCTAACAATGCCCCCACCTCCAACACTCCTTGTCCGCTCACCCCCACAACAACTCTTTTGGAAATTTTATGATGCATACTCAGTGTTACAAAGAATAGGAGAAGTTGCCTATAAAATCGACCTTCCACCCTCATTTTGAATCCACCGGTCTTTCACATTTTTGTCCTTAAAGCTTATCATGGACCCATGCCCCCTTCTTTTCACTATCCATTAAAGCCTCATTCTCCTCCCACTTCTAACCTTTTACCCACTTTGTTTCCCCTACTTAATAAAATCCCAAACTCAACCCACGACTTAAATCATACTTTAGACATTTCAAAAGTTTCTTCCTAACCTATTAACTCTCTTTCCTTACCAACCACTACCATGATACCCACCCCAATGGTTTAGATTCCTTCCCATCATCCATTTAACACTCCACCTGCCACGTACGGTCAGCCCATAAATTCTACCCACACCAACGATTGAGATTACTTCATTTCATCCAATTAAGCACCAAACTACCACATATGATAAGCCATTAAATGCCCCACCCAATGATGAAGGATTGACCCCAACCAAGGATGGAGGCAACATGCTAATCTATTTTTATTTGCTTTGTAGGTTAATTAGGAGTAAGAAAGCAATGCTAGGTGGCACATGGTGATTGGAGAGCATAAATGATGTGGAGGAGAGACTAAAGCAAAGGCATAAAGCATAAAGTAAAAGGCATAAAACAAGTGTACCTATGTTCCTTTGGTCTCTTTTGTTTTTAGCACACTTTGGCCACTTTTTGGAGACATATGAGACACATTCTTTGTCTCCTTTTGTACTAGAACGAAATTAGCCTTGCACACACCATAGTTAGCTCTTTTGTCTCTCATTTTTTGTAACCGTATTTGACCTAGTTTCTAGAAGCTAGGGTTAGGTTTTTGTAGAGGCATCCTTAGGTATCTTTTATTTGCTTAGAGGCCCCTAAACTCTTCTATATAAGGGGTGCTCCTAGACATGTAAAAGGGTTGAACATTTTGAAGTAAAAACACTCTTGTGTCTCAACCATTTGTGAGAGTTTCCTCCCTTGGGAGTGAGTACTTTTAAGCCTTATCTCTCATAGCAAGTGGCGACACACATCCACTCATCTTCAAGGTTGCCATGGCTTCTAGCCTAGCCTTGTAGTGGTGTGCTTCTCACATTTTTACAATTTCTTTCCTTTCCATTTTATGTTTTCTTCTTCCTTTAATTGTTCTTGGTTTTCTATGGTTTATGTGCTTTCCATTTCCTTTTTGTTTTGAATCAATCCATTATCTTCTTCTCTTGAGCTTTCTGAAAGGAACCTTCACATCTAGATAGCTTGCTATCTTAATGTCCAATGGGGATTTCACTTAGCTTTCTTAATCAACTCACACCATATTCAATAATCTTAAAAAGGAACAAGATAATCCTTCATCATTTGGTATCTTGAGTCTAGGTTATCGTGAATATGGTGTTTTCATGTTCTAACCTTGTCTTGTGTAGCTATCTTTGAATGGTCCACATAAAAATAATGTTGGCAGAAACTGTTCATGATTTTAAAAGATTAAACTGCACCTTCTCAGTGATCCAAAAATTATGTTCTTGATGTCAAAAGAAAGCTCTGTTAGTCTAGTTTCTAACAAAGAAAGAACCAATGCAGTTGGAGTTTTGTGGAGAGAGTTATGATTGAAATAGTGAGTAAAGGTCAGAGCAAAGGTCAACGTTTTTCAGGTTATGTTGGGCAGTTTTGGCTACTGTTTTTGTTACTCTTCTTACTCCTAAATGTGGTTGGATAACATGTCTTTGGATGCTTAGTCTTTGATCCTCAAATGCATGAATTTAAATGCATGATAGCTACATGTTTGTGTCTTTGTGTATGTCATGTTGAGTCTTTAAATGTGCCTAACTTTTGCTTGAGTCATATGTCATATGCTTCTTTGAGTTTTCTTATTCTTGTTTCTAAGTATTTGAGCTATTGCATGAGATCTATGCCTTTTGTTGTAGCATGCTCCTTGAAATTGATTTTGACCTAATTTTTAAGGAACTAAGTGTTCAAGACACCCTAAAATATCATTCTCATCATCTTAAGTACCTAGTTTTGAAAAGAAAAATTATTTTCATGACCAAAAACAATTTGGCTGAGAGCTAATGTGTTGCTTGGTGAATCCATTTGGCCATTTTTACTAGGTGTTATGCTACCAAATTTTATACTTGGATTTTGGGTGATATTGGCAAATTAGTTCCATGCTTTAACTTCGTTATGATCTCTCTTGGTGTATGCATAATTTGAGGTATAATTTTGGCTTGTTCAAATGCTTTCGATAGAGTCTTTAAAAGTGTTTTTCATTGCTTTAGTCTTGTTCAAGTTTTGTCTTTAAAACAAAATTTCCTTAGAAGTTAAACTTTCTTGTTTTTGTGCTTTTCTTGCTTGTCACTAGGTGTTCTTTG
>Ga0214544_1001848_pt1 | contig 44589 bp, 18 predicted proteins | sample CNSS3metaG_FD_160074 | JGI IMG/M metagenome (GOLD analysis project Ga0214544, IMG submission 160074) | Root nodule microbial communities from cowpea collected in UCLA plant growth center, Los Angeles, California, USA - CNSS3 | ecosystem: Host-associated > Plants > Roots > Nodule | place: USA...
GTTTTCTCCACATGATCACCGCCTACCAATGTCTTTTACAGTTAAATTAAATGATTGGTGGTGTGATTGTGGTCATTTTCAAGCTGTTCGACTGCCTTGTCATCACGTAATAGCTGTTTGCTCTTTCTCACATATAGACCTAACCACATACATCCACCCAGTTTATAGCCTCTACAACATCAACAAAGCTTATGAAATACAGTTTCATCCGGTTAAGAATAAAGAATATTGGTCCATATACACCGGACCAAATTTCATTCCAGACCCAAACATGCGTCGTAGGGTAAGGGGAAGACCACCAACTAATAGAATCCATAATGAGTATTATCACACCTTTAAAAACTAAAAGCAACACAAGTGATAAGAGTTGAGACACAATCTTTCGGAGGTTATCTCGATCTTCTAACAACATGTGATAAAAGTATTTTAGGTGGAAGCTTCTGGGGCGATAGAAGAAAGAAGAAAAGAAAAAGATATGCTTTAAAACAAGTCACATGCTATTTTTTCTTTTAAAAAAAAGTTGTCTATATTTAGGATGATTTTGAACAAATGTTTCTGCATAACCATGGGGTGATGCTTACATTAATAATAAGTTGTACTAATCCTTTTGGTATATGAGTAATTTCTGGAACATAATATTGTTATCTTGTGTGTATGTGTTTTCACATGGCAACAAAACTTTATTTTTAGGACTTAATATCATCTAAGATTAGCAAAGATCAATTACAAAACATAATCAATTTTGACATTTTTGAATTTTTAACATTTATTTGATTATAAATAACATTTTTGGCATTCAGTGGTCATTGAGTATTTTATCAAAATAAAAAAATAAAATAAAATTCATTTAGTTTGAATTACCCCACCCAAATAAAACATTTAAGAAGTAAATAATTTGAAATTGGATCCATTCAATTATAATATACTTTAAAAAATGAAATTTTCGCATTTAAAAACAAGGTTAATGTTTAAAAATCTTAATTGAATATCAAAATTGTTTAAATAAAAAGTTATACAAACCAAATTGAACGATTGGGGTCCTTAAAAGTGTCTTTCTATAAACTTAACGTGAAGGTGAAGGCAAAAAAATGAAACACAGTGAGCGGGGCTCACGAAGGAAACTATAACACGTGTATGGAATTTAATATGTACAGTGATATTTTGATTACTAAATTTTGACAACTTTCTCTTATAATAATGATGTGTCATTTTTTAAATGGTTTTGAAATACGAAGGATGAAAAAATGAAAAAATAAAAAACCATTTAGAAAATGACACTTCATATTGTAAAAAAATTGTCAAAATTTAGTAGTCAAAAAATTATTTTTCATTTAATATATAGAGTGATTGGAATCTTTCGAGAACTATAACGATTTTTTTTTATCGACAAAGAATAAAATTTTAACTAAAAAGAATACTTGACAGGGGTAGGTTCTGCACAAAAGATGTCATAGTTTGGCATAAGAACAACAAAACAAAACTCAGCCTCCATCAAATATCTAAAAAGATCAGCTATGAAGTAAAGACAGAGTATTAGGCCAGGAAAAAAACTATGCCCATGTTTGAGAAAGACCTATATCTGCACAAAGAACCCAAGAGCCATTTGAACCTATTGCATTAATAATCTATTAAAATCTAAACTCCCATTGACAGCGGCAAGCAAGGAGAAAAAATGGTAGACTACTAACGTCTAAAGCAATGCTCTATGTGAACTAAAAGACCGCCCATTGGAGCAACGAAATACGTTTCTCGTAATTGGTAATAGCTTGTGCCACCATAGTAATATAGAGAATGGTGGAAGAAGAAGGAAGTCGTCCTCACCATTGCAGCTTCACGGCATAGAGTTTATGTAATGTACTCAACACATAGCCAGATGAAGCATTCTAAAGTGGCATAAGCATTGATCACTGTAACAAAGGGTACGCACCCAGATTCTATCTAGTGCCAGTTACTCACACACCAGTAATCGCCCAGAAATCATTTTGAATGGAGGAAATCATATATGAGCACCCTACACGGCAGTGGATGATAGCTTGTGCCAAGCTAAATTCCACGTGGAGAATGCCCCTGTCTTTGGTCAGCAATTAATCTGGCCTGGTACTGCTTGGTACCAAATTGTTTTTTCTCACAGTCTGTTATTCCAGTAATACTTGTTCCTTCCTTTTGAGAGTCCTGATTTACATCGTATAACGGTTTCTTTTATCATTAGGAATTGCTTATATATTTTACGTTCTTAATAAAAAAATTGAAGGTTCTATCATATTTCAAGTCTTTTATTAGTATTCTTTGTTTTAGGACAACTTTGAATTCGTCAGGTAATTTTAAATTTTTGATGCAAAATATATAGTTTTTTAATCATGAAATTCATACTCTTGGAAAAGATGACAAGTGTTAATTAAAAAACAAACAACAATGAGACCTAACTCCAACTACATAAGGCATTGACACTACTCTCAACCCAAAACTTTAAGACAATAGGTTTATGCGTCTTTATTCTTATATAGTGCTCTACTTTCTCATTTCTAACCAATGTGAAACATAGACTCACACTTGGATTCCTAATATTAATAAATCCTCTCAATTCATGTTCCAATCAATAGACACATGATCATAAGATGAAGTACGGTTGGAAATCCTATCTTGTGCCAATACTCTTAGGTAGCTATTAAACACGTATGCATAGTTGAAGTCACACGAGTGTTGACGTCAATATCCACAAGTGTCTTCTCACCACTAGCTTCTTTAATTAAGAGTTGTCTCAATTTTTTTGGCTTCTCTAGCAGGTCTCCTAAAAGATCCTTCATCCCCTAATGAATTTTGATCATTAGCCATAGCTCTCGTAAGAAAAAAAAAAGCACAAAACATTAATAACATGTACATATAAACTAACACTATTTAACAAAACACATAAATTTATACAATATGAAATTCATAAATAAGTTATGCACCAGTCATCAGTGACGGAAATCGGACCAAAATCTTAGGGGAGCCAAAATTATTTCTTTTTATATGTAAATTATTTTTTTCTATATTAAAATAAAATTATTTCCTTACATAATTTTGTATATTCAAAACAAGCATATATGATAATAGAATCCAGAAAAATATGATAATAATATATATGAAAGTGTAACATAAAGTTTATTATCAACAATCATATATTAAAAAAAGCAAAATTTACCTTTAATGTTTCTCAATGTTCTTTCAATAACTTAAAATCTTGAATAATGGAATCATAACTGAAGTTTGTTGCAATATCCCTTCCAATAAGGATTATTATAATGCTTGTTATAAAATCTTTTAAAACCTATAAAAAATACACTAAAAAAAGTTAAAACATGTTGATGACAATAAATTGAATGCCAACTAGAAATCAATGAAAATCAATTCAATTACATGTAACAATAGAAGCATTTGAGTCAAGTCGTATGCTTGGTTTTTTACTAAAAAGATAGCACAGTAAGCAATATGCAACATTTTTTAATTGCGAATACCGAATACTTTAGCCATGAAGGAAATAGGTTAAATCATGTGTATTAAAATCTTCTTGGATAATCATCTTTAGTAGACAACGAATAATTTTCTAGATGCATTTGATATGAACCCCATTTTAGATAAATCCTTCGTACTTCATCAATTTGATTTGATGGGTATTGTCAAATTTGAGGACGTTTTCCCAAATCACATTCTAAAATATTTTCAAATTCATTGTATGTAACTCTAGGAACTTTAGATAGTTGTTTTTTATTTTCTTCATTTTTTGGATTATCGTGAAGTTTCTCAAGTTTAGATGACGTAGATACATTTTTTCCATCTTCATCACAAGCATTCCTTTTGAAAAAATAATCAATTCTTTTACTCTTTATCATAATTTTTCCAATGTAAAATTGTCACTCCTTAGCTATTTCAGAAAAGATAAAATTATGAATATTCCAACCAAATTAAATCTCAAAACCAAAACTTAATATTTTAAGAAAATTAACACTTTCTAAATGGTCCCTTACCTTAAAAGTAGATTCCTAATATTTTTTTTTCCTTATATAAATTCAAAAACTAAAATACCTCTATCTACACAAAGAAAGTTTAATCAATAATTAGAGCATGATTTTATGACCATAAAAATATGCCTAGAGCGTAGAAAAGCCATAAAGAAGACGAAAACATATTGTTTTGAAGAAAAAAAAGGATAAAAAATGAACTTACTCAAAAGAAAGAATTGTTCGATCCAAAATATTCCTTAACTCCTCAATTTTGTTGTGGTGCGATTTGATTTTGAAAATGATAAGAGATTGATGGTAAAAATTGGAATGGAAAGAAGAGCATAAAAAGAAATGAAAGTACTCAAGAGAAAGAAATCAAATAAAGAAATAAAAATAATTTATAATAGAGAGAGAAAACATGATTTTTAAATTTAAATAAAACTTTTTTAAAATTAAATTATATAATAATATATAAATATATTTTTAAAAAATATATATAAAAAATAAAGAAAAAAAAAGCGTTGGGGAGCCACGGCTCCCCCTGTCATACATAAGTTCCACCATTGCTAGTCATATATATATGTATTCCCACATTGTGATCTTCTCGAATTGCATGTACATTATCAACTAGAGGATCTTCATCAAAATTTATCATTGATTTAAATGGATGGGTATCAACAATATGAATTTTAGTCATATTCTACTCATTAACATATATTCTATTTTTTGCCATGAAGAACAATTGACCAATGTTTAGACGCGTGATCTTTTTCATAGAAAACCGTATATGCTTGTTATGCCATGATAAAGTGGTCATCTCAATAACCCGCATTTCGAAAATCAACTAGTCATACCTGATTCATCTATTCTAATACTACTCTTATTGTCAATCCACTTACATTTGAAAATTGGAGTAGTAAGCATAGAATAATCAACCTCCTAGACCTCTTCTATTATACATAGTACATCATTGATCCAAATATAATATTTTTATCTTTGGATGTGAAAAATTGTATCGACTTAGCTTCAAGACGAACTCCACTATTTTGTATTGTACTTTTATCACTCGAAGACTTCGTATAGAATGTGCAACTATTAATTTCATAACTTGTACAAGATAGGACATCAAACTTCAATCCATTTTCTAGTCACATTAAAGTCTCAGAAGATTTTGAATCTTTCAACACCTTAGCTTTAAACCAATGTATGAATATTCTGTTATACTCCATCAATAACCATTTCTTTGATTGTCTTAGGTTATTGTCCTTCACAATGACTTTGGGTGCAAATAAGTAAGGGATCACTTCATTTGTGTTATTCAGTATATGTGCTTGCAACATTCTTCACATGATTTGGTTACCACATTTACACCTCAAATGCACTTACTTGTAGAACACTTGTTCCTAAGAACCAAAGCCTATTCTCATCCTATCATGTATAGGCTTCGGTTTCATAGAGAACTAAAGCCTACACCTCTGTCAAATAAAATATTTTAAAATATCAATGACACTTTTAAAATTATTGGCAACTTATAGGGAACGGTTCCCAGACAATCGAAGCCTATTCATGTATAGATTTCAGTTCTATGAACAATTGAAGCCTATATGTATACCAGTTAAATGATTGAAGCCTATTCATGTATAAGCTTCGGTTTTTTAGATAACCAAAGCCTATACGTTCCTAATAATTTTAAAAATGTTACCGAATTTTTATAGACTTCGTTTTTCTTAAACTCTTATGCATATTAGGCGAAGTCAAATGGCCTTGTTTGCACTAGTGAAAAGACCAAATCACGACGATAAGGTATAAGTATTTTTGGTTTACAAATGAATTTTTATGATTACCAACAAATTTTGTGTATCAATAAATCCAAATTTTTGGATAGTTGATGGCAATTTTTTATCTAAGAGAGGTAGCTTTTCACGTAACTAAAAAATATGATAAGCTCCTTGTCATTGCGTCACAAAAAACATAAACAAAAAGTATATGAAAAATCACCTAACAAACTAGAGATAAACTTTCCATTGAAAATTTATGATGCCTTCTAGAAATATATTTTTTCTTCAGCTGAGCACTTTAATTGATTAAACCAATTTTCAGACTTAGTCAACCTTTTTGTGTTAGAAAGAAAAAATAAAGAAACAGAAAAACTATGTTCCAAACCACATCTGTTGTTTTTCACCAAAATCTTAATTAAATAGTATTTAAGTTTGTCCTTTCTAAATCATTTTAATAGTTTTGATAAATTATCGTAATTTCTTCCAATGTTTAAAAGTCTTAGTTGTATACATAATTTTTTAACGAAAAAAAGTTAGTTGATTTTTCTTTTTGAAATCCAAAGTAAATAATTGCAGCCTTGAAGTGTCTTTCCAAAAATTGAATGTGAAGGAGACACAAAAATTAAGAATGCACTTTGAGTGGGTCCAGCTGGAAAATACAAAACACATTGAATTTAATACCTTGATTATTGGTGGATCAGGAGAAAAATATACGACGCGTAGAATTTAATATAGAGTGATTATTGGTGGGTCGTAACGAACTTGGAGACCACATATAAATCTAGGCTATTATCTTTCCAACAACTATTTTTCGTTCCTAACAAAAAAAATATATATACTTTTTTTATTAGCATTTTCTGTATTATGACAACCTATAATTCATCAACTAATTTTAAACTTCGACGCAAAATATATTGTTTTTTTTTAATACGAAATTTCTTATCAGGCTCTGCTATAAGATGAGATAACATCTTTAACATTAGTGCTTTACATTTGAAGAGTTGACTTCAATTCCTTGGATGGGGTTCGCTTCTTCTTCATCATGTTCGTCCTTCTTAAGATCAGAACCGTATTTCATATACGATGTGTTCATCAACTTTTGGGGACAAGACATCGGTAGAAAGTTCGTTTCTCATCTCCACGCTGTCCTTTTACAAGCCCAAGTCAAAACGTTGTTTAACGAGGAGAAATTTCACGAGGGAATGAAGGTGGAAGAACACAAGCGAGCAATAGCGTGCTCTAAGATTGCAATAATTGTTTTCTCAGAAACATACACTGAATCTACCAACTGTCTTCTTGAGCTTGAAAAAATCATTGAATGCCGCCAAACTTTTGGCCAAATAGTTCTGCCCGTATTTTACGAGATTGACCCGTTGGATGTACGTCATCAGAAGGATGATTTCGGAAGAACGTTGGCAGAAACTGCACACAAAAGTTATTCAGGAGAACAAATGGAACATGCGTTGTCCAGGTGGAGTCGTGCACTCACCACAGCTGCAAGTATCATTGGTTGGGATGCCAGAGATTTCAGGTAAACAAACGAATCCTTCTTACTTACTTTCATTTGAGACTGAATGAAACATATGTTAAGGTTGTGCTTTACTTTCCCTAATACATTACCATTCATATTGAAGGCATGACGCCGAACTTGTGGATGTTATTGTTAATCGCGTTCAGACATTACTGGACTATCAGGACTTCGTTATTACCCAATTTCCTATTGGATTAGAGTCCCATGCGGAAAAAGTGATTAGATGTATTGAAAATCATTCCACCAAAGTATGTATGTTAGGGATATGGGGAATGGGAGGATCAGGTAAAACTACCTTCGCTAAAGCCATCTATAATCGAATTTATCGTCCATTCATTGGTAAGAGTTATATTGAAAATATTGAAAAAGTTCGGAATCCAGTATACGGAACGCATGTTCATTTGCAAGAAAAACTTCTGTATAATGTCCTAAAGACGGACCTCGAGGTGGAAAGCGTTGCGATGGGAAGAACCATAATCGAGACTGAACTTTCCCGAAGAAAGTTGCTCATTGTACTTGAAGATGTGAATGAGTTTGGCCAATTAGCGAACCTATGTGGGAATCTCAAATGGTTCGGCAAAGGAACTGTAATAATCATTACAACTACAGATGTTCGCGTCCTGAACCGACTCAAAGTTAATTATATTTATAAAATGAATGTTATGAACGAAAATGAGTCCCTTGAGCTTTTCAGCTGGCATGCCTTTGAGGCAGCAAAACCAAGAAAAGAGTTGAATGAACATGCTAGAAACATAGTTGCTTATTGTGGAAGACTACCACTAGCTCTTAAGCTCTTTGGTTCATTTTTATGTGGTACGACAATGGAAGAGTGGGAAATTTTATTGCCAAAACTAACACTAATTCCCATTCCTCAAGTTGAAGAGAAGTTGAAAATAAGTTTTGATGGTTTACGTGACTCGGAAAAGGATATATTTCTTGTTATATGTTGTTTCTTTATCGGTAAAGAGAGAGGCTGTGTCACAGAGATACTAAATGGTTGTGGACTACCGGCTGATATTGGAATAACAGTTCTCATTGAATGTTGCCTCATAAAAGTTGGAAGGAACAACAAAATTGACATGCATCCTTTAGTACAACGCATGGGAGGAGAAATTATTCGTGAAAGATGGCCATTGGAACCGGAGAACAGGAGTCAATTATGGTTTCAGGATGATGTAGAAGATGTAGTGAAAATGTATATTGCAAGAACATTCTTTGTATGATTTTGAAACTTCTTTTGAATGTGTTTTCTTTCTAAGTGTAATGCATGTGTTTTTAACTTGTGAGACTCAACATTAAGTATCAGTAATCTACTAGTATCGACGGATTTCTTATTATGTTTTTCTTTACTATTTTCATCACAGGGAACAAAAGCTACCCGAGGATTGTCCCTGAGACTGCATTCAAACAAAATAAATTGCCTTGAAGCTCACACTTTCAAGAAAATGAAGAGATTAAGACTGCTACAATTGGATCATGTACAACTTAATGCAGATTATAGGCATCTTTTTAAAGACCTGAGATGGATTTGTTGGCAAAGGTTTCCTTTTATATACATTCCGAACAACTTTTATATGAAAAATATAATTGCAATTGATTTTAAGCATAGTCATCTTCAACTCGTATGGAAACCACCACTCTGGAAACAACCCCAGGTATTCATTACATTGCCTTTTCATGTAAAATTCATAGGTTAATTAAAATAGAAAGATTATAATTGGTTTCGGTTATACTGATTACAATTTGTTTATTTTCCTCCCTAATCTCTTGTTAACCAACTATCTTTGTAGGTTTTAGGGCGATTAAAATTTCTTAATCTTAGTCACTCCAAGTACTTGAGAGAAACACCTGACTTTTCAAGACTACCCATTCTTGAACGGCTCATTCTAAAAGATTGCCCAAGTTTGTGCATGGTACATCCATCCATTGGAGATCTCTGCAATATTCTGCTGATAAATTTGAAGGACTGCACAAATCTAAGTAGTCTCCCCAAAGAGGTATATAAGTTGAAATCTTTAAGAACTTTCATCCTCTCTGGTTGTTTCAAGATTCACATATTTGAAGAAGATATAGTGCAGATGGAATCCTTGATAATTCTAGTTACTGAAAATACAGTTGTGAAACAAGTGCCCTATTCAGTTATAAGTTCAAAAAGCATTGGATATATATCCCTACGTGGATTTGAAGGACTGCCACATAATATTTTTCCTTCAATCATTCGATCTTGGATGTCACCAATAATGAATCCACAATCTTATATTAGTACGTTTAGCATGGATATGGAGAATAATAATTGGCGTGACCTTGTGCCATTGCATAGCGGCCTTGCGAATGTTAGAAGTGTTTTGGTTCAATGTGACACAGCCTTTCAACTGTCTCAGCAAGTGAAAATAATTCTAGCTGAATACGACCTAAATATTATAGAGTCAAGAATTTCAAAGCATCAGTTGAGGTTTTCTTTGATTGGTGTTGGATGTTACAATGAATTCCTCAACACTCTCAGCGATAGCGTTTCTGAGGTTCCTTCTCTAACTCTTACCTTTGTGTACATACCTTCACCATTCACTTTAGCTATTACATAAGACAACATGAAATAATGATCCTAATACAGTATTTAAAGGAAACCACAAAACTCATCTTTTTGCACCAGTCGTTTCTATAGTAGAATGCTTCATTTAAAAATATTTGACTTTAATGATCATGCTACACATGAACCATGTTTGTTAGATTCCCATTGATAGTAAAATTATAGTGAAAGTATAAGTTGATTTGTGTATTACATTGTAATTTGATCAAAAAGCTTATTTTTGTGTTTCCCATTGCTTATCGAGATTGAAACTAAAAGGAATAGTTGGCACAACAAACATCCATCTCATCCATATTTTTTATACGGTAGACCCATTGAAGATTATTGTGGTGACTGATTCCAAGAATAGATTGTAATTTGGAATGACAAAAGAATTATTATATAGATGACTAAGCCTTTGATATGCTGATACAGAGATTGGCATGCAGTGAGTCTTGGGATGTTTCTCTTCCAAATGACAATTATCCATACTGGTTGGCTCATATGGGTGAGGGACATTCTGCTTCTTTCACTATGCCTCATAATTGTGACACGAAGGGAATGATTTTGTGTGTTGTTTATTTATCAAGCCCTGGAATCGTGGCAACTGAATGTCTTACAAGTGTCTTGATTGTGAATTACACAAAGTGCACATTCCAGATTCACAAGCGTGACACAGTATTTTCTTTTAATGAGGAAGATTGGCATGGCATAATATCAAATTTAGGATCTAGAGACAAAGTGGAGATTTTTGTGACTTTTGGTCACAAATTGGTGGTCAAAAACACAGTTGCCTATCTGCTAAGTGGTATGGAAATGGAGTCTGCCAAAGGACCATATCTTAAAGAAAATTATTAAAAAAATGGTAATGTGTGACTGGTCGTAAGTTAATGTTCTTCTTTGAGAACAGAGCAGGATTCCCTGAGTTATGGAATAAAATCTAGTGTCCTTGTTTACAATTTAACTCATTGCATTGTTTTTTGTTCTCTGTTGAGTAGTAGTTTATAGTTAAGAAATCTAATGTTTATTTTGCCATGTTTCTCACTCCTCGCATTCTTATTGGTTGTACAAAGTTGGTTGCATCACATTCATTAGTTCTTGTTTATCCTCACTTACATTTCTTGCATCACTTTCAAAACTATAGGCACCTAATTCAGTACTTTTATGACATAAACTAGGCCCTCTGTCCGATGCAGCAAAACTAATTTTAGATGAAGTATGTTTACATGAATATGAACCTAAAAGATGTTATCTGATGATCCAGCCATGTGAATCATATTCTACAGTTTGCAATAATTTAATGCACAATCGAGTTTAAAACAGTAACAAGCAAATCGGGGGTTTAGAGTTGGCAGTTGCAAACAACAAAGAGTCACAAATTGGTAAGGATATAGGGTTGCACAGAATATTAGTGTTTTTCAAACTGGGGAAGAAAAATGTTTACCGTTTGTTTTGATCCACAAAGAGCAATTAAAGGAAATTATTTAAGCTTTAGTACAGTGTCCTTTGTTATAGTTTATTTATTTGCACAGTTTCTTGGATTGTACTGATTAGGGATGGCAACGGGTCGGACATGTATAGTATCTACTGCAACTTGACCTGCAAAAAAAATTCACACGATATCAGCCTCACTTTTGTGTGGGTACCCGTCTAAAAATATTCATGTATTTTAAAATTCGTGGGTATCATGGATACCATCAAATATTTAAAAAAGTATATTTCATAAATATTTAAAATTAAATTTAAGTAAAATTACAAAAATAATGTAAAATAAAATATTAATTTAATTTAATTTAATCTAATAAAATATAAATATAAATATAATTTTAATTTTAATTAAATTTAGCTTAATAAAACATAAATTTAATTTTAATTTTAATTTTTTACGAATAACATGTACATGCGGGTACGGATAGTATGATATTCGCATCCGATCCGTTTATAAGCGGATATTAAAATACTCGTAACCCGCTATTCGCGGGTACCAACTATACGTTATGGATTTTATCCGCGGATACCCACAAATATGTACTAAGTAGTAGTCTATAGTTAAGAAATGTAATGTCATTGAGTTGTTTATTCTATTTCCTATCTAGTTGTTATTTTTGTAAACTTTTTCCTCTTTTACCATCATCAATATTGTATCAAGAAATAAAAAGAGTTGATTTTCAGGAATTAAGGTAAATTCAATTTAAAATGTGTTATGATTTGTTGCCTATTAGTTTCTATGTTTGGTTCAACATTATATGAGTGTTATCCATTATTGAATTAAATTAACACATTCTAATTTAATTTATGATTTTTCATTACTCTTCGCTCTCCTTACTTTTTGTGTAATAATAACGATGATGATGGAACATAACGAGGCCAGCGAGAGTATTATCACACCTTTAAAAACTAAAAGCAACAAAAGTGACACTACAAAAAAATATAATTTTTACTGTCAATATGTTTTTCTGACTGTTATACTAGACCGTTAAAAAATGAAAAACTTTTTTGTCAGTTATTTAAACCGTTACAAAATTTATATTATTTAAATATTTTTATTTTAATAATGTGAATTAATTTACTTCGTAACTTTGAATTTTGAACTCTTTCTCAAAAATTTCAAACTGGTTTGTTATCGTGCCATTTCTTATCAATCAAATTTTCTCACATTGGTTCCATACTCCATCAGTTTCTAAACCATGACTGAACAACTCAACATCGCATTCTTTCCCTCTTTCTTTTAAAATCGCGATTCTTCGTCCCCAATTCTCCACCAACCAACGCACGGCGAGGAGGTACCTCTCGTCCAGCGGTGTTGTCGCCTTTCTCTTCACCGGCGACGAGGAACTTGCAGCCCTAGCCAACGGCATCTTTCCTTTTTTTCACTCTGGTGATTACGAACTCACAGCCTTAGTCGGCGGCGTCTTTCCTCTCTCTGCACCGGCAACGAGGAGCTTCCAGCAGTGTGTCTTCCTTTTCTCTTCATCAGCTTCATCTACGACGAAACATGGTACATTCATCATATAAATGACCTGGAATTGATTTTCTCTTTTTACAGGTATATGTTCAATTGTTTGATGGATCCTACAGGTTTAAATATCACATTCACTAAACTATTTTACTTCTATGGTGAGAATCAATTTTAAATTTCTATCAAATTGATTATCCATGAATAAATTTCTTTAGTAGAAAACCATGATTGATACATAGTAATCAAATTCATGATTCTTGTTTTGAGCTTAGTTGTGAAGCTTCGCAGAGCAAAGGAGCAAATATAGATGGCAAAAGTTTAAACAGAACCTCTTGGACTTGTACATGACTAATTGCATGGTTAAATAAATGGTTTATTTGTCTTTAATAATCAATATTGGTATAGCAAAGATTCTATTAAATGATTTCTAGATGAAAATAATTGTATGGATAGTGTCATCTTAAAACATATTAAAGTATAGTAAAGTTTCCCAACATATATGCAAACTACAATAAGAGTTGAGGTAGGTGGGACTTCTTAAACTACAAGAAAACGATTTATTAGTAAATAATTGGTTTAATTACTCAGATCATATCCATTTTGGTTCGAAAATTTCAAAATGGTACTCACTTTGAACTTTGTCTCAATTTAGTACCTAATTTTGATTATTGCATCAATATAGTACCCTCCGTTAAGTCTTCACAAACGGTGTTAATTACCTTGCCACGTGTCAGCCTCTGGATTTTTTAATTTTTTTTAATTTTTTTTTAATTTTTATTTTTTTTTTTTATTTTTTTAAATAAAAAAAAATTTGCCACGTGTCAAATTCTTGATGTGACATGTGGAATTGTCAGTGACACGTGACAAGGTATCACCACGTGGCAAGGTATGTTCCAAGTGTCATTATTTTCATTTCAACTTAGTCCTCATATATGTCTATTTGTTTCAATTTAGTACCCAATTTATTTGTTTGAATTTTATTCAAATATTTTTTTTAAATGGAGAAATATTGTATCTCTCTTAAGAAAAAATTTGTTATTTATATAAATGTTATATTGATATTTGTTACTAAAAATGAGTTATAAAATTAAGTATTGAAATTTATATTAAAGTTAATGGTAAAAGTCATGAATAACGTATTTGTAAGTCATTTTTAATAACAAATATAAATATAACATTTATATAAATAATAAATTTGGTCTTGAGGGAGACACAATATTTCTCTATTTTGTAAAAAGATATTCAGACAAAATTTAAACAAATAAATTGGGTACTAAATTGAAACAAATAAACATATATGGGTACTAAATTGAAACAAATAGACACATCCATTAGTGCAGTAAGGACTTTTGGCACCGATTATTTTTTGTATTTTTGCCCTGGTTCCATAATCGAGGCATATTAGGGTGAGATCAAAAGGGCATGACTTTTGGCCTCAGGTGTGCGAACCGAAGCCAAAGCACAATCTGCAGTTTTTGAACCCTAACGACCATCTTCTTCACGCTACTACCATATACAGTTTTATCGACCACCGCAGCCTCGCACCAGTCCATTCAACCACCATGGAATCAACCAACCTGCAGCAGAACACGAACGACAATAGCATTGTCGACGCGAATATCGTGACAAACCACCTCTGCAACACGAGCATATCGAAAATCGTCGTCGCGAGAACGAACATGTCAGCGCCTGCATCGCGAGTTCAGCCTCACTGCGAGCTACCATTGAAATCACTTACACCTTGAAACATCATCTTGATGGTCATAGAAACCCTAATCGCGCCACCAAGCACCTACAATGAGCAAAACGCGCAACACGTTGTGGTGGCTCTGAATCGCGCAACAGAGGTTTGATTTGGGGATGAAGAGGAACAGTGTTGCGATTCACGATTTGGGGACCTAAATCAGACATATGGCCTCGGTTCAATTAATAATCGAGGCCTAAAGTGCATACTGCCTCGGTCCTATTCCACCCGAGGCCAAAAACTCTGCTGCCAATGGCATTTTTGAAATTTTGAGGTACTCTGGTGCCTTATAGGCTTCGGTTGCCTTTTAACCGAGGCAGAAAAGTCCCTATAGGCTTCGGTTGACTTTTGACCCGAGGCAAAAAAGTTCAAAAAATTACAAAAATGCCACTGCGTCCTTATATGCTTCGGTTCTGCAATAACCGAGGCCTATAAGGCGATGTAAAAGCAACAAATTGCACTAGTGATCTGAGAACTAAGTTGAAATGAAGACAATGACATTTGGCATGTACCTTGCCACGTGGCGATACCTTACCACGTGTCACATCAAGGATTTGACACGTGACAAAAAAAAATTTAAGAAAAAAATTCAAAAAAAAAATTAAAAATTAAAAAAATTCAAAAATCAAGAGGCTGACATATGGCAAGGTAGTTAACGTTGTTTGTGAAGACTTAACGGAGGGTACTACATTGATGCAATAATCAAAATTGGGTATTAAATTCAGACAAAGTTCAAAGTGGGTACCATTTTGAAATTTTCGAACCAAAATGGGTATGATTCGAGTAATTAAGCCTAAATAAGTTTAGTGACTAAAAGTGATAAGTTACTATAGTGACCAATTTAGATACCAATTTAAAAAATAAAAAATTATTGGTTACTAAAATAGTCACGGTTATAAATAAAAAATTATAATGGGTTACTAAATTAGTCATTATTTAATTAGAGACCAATTTAAAAACTAAGTCACTTTGGTAGTCAAAACCTAGGTAGCTAATTTTTAGTGACTAATTTCCTTTGGTAGCAAAAACCATTGTAGCTAATTTTAAAAACCAATTTAGTGACCAATTATATTTTTTTTATTCATAACAGTGACTATTTTAGTAACCAATAATTTTTTACTTTATGAATTGTATCAAAATTAGTCACTATAGTGACTAACAACTTTTGGTCACTAAAATTGGTTGCTAATGAAGCATTTTCTTATAGTGGCAACAAATAGTGTTCTCAGTTCTGAATTTGGTGATCATATTGACATTTGGTGATTATAATTTCAGCCATAAAATTAAAACAATTTAATTTTATTTGTAGTACTCTTTGATTGGTTTATAGGTGTAAAAAGGTCGGTTGATGGCCATTTAGAGTTCAAACTTGGAAACAAAAGTTCATAGTGTCATGAAACAAATGTGTCTTATAAGTTATCCTACAATGGCCATGAAACAAATGTACCAATGAATGACTAAATTAAATTATGAATTTTTGTGTTTTGTTCAATTTAGTTCTTATTTTAGTTAAATAATGTTCAATTTAGTCTTTGTTTAGTTAAATAATGTTAATTTAGTCCTTTTCATCATCCTTGACCCTTAACTTCATCACCCTTGAGACTCAACTTCATCACCACTTGAGCCTTCTAACTCTTAACTTCATCACGCCCTGAACCTCCACTTCGCCACCCTCATCGTCGTCTTTGTCAACTTCTGTAACACAACCAACCTAACTATTATCTCAACTCTCTAAATGTCCATGACAATAGCCAACAACTTCATTTAAATCATGTCATGACAAAACCCATACCACTTTATCTCCCAAACCCTAATTCCCCTTTTATCCCCAATTTCATTTCAAAATATAGTCATCATTGCAACAACTACATTCATTAGAGTGCCATGTAATAAAAAACTATCCACGTAACACAAACAATGTAACACCCCATTTAATTAATAATCGTAATTAAAGGAAACGCCACACCAAAATAGTATAGTAGCGCAGTCTTAGAGTTTCCACATAACGCCTTACAATAATCCAAGGCATACAATGATGCCAAACTAAACCAGATACAGAAATTTAACAGAATTAAAATGGAAGTTTAAAGGGCAGCCAATACATGGGCCGTGGCCCTAAAAGAAAGCCCAGAGTAGAAAAATCCAGCCTAGATGGCTAAGCAGCGGAGTCACCGTTCTTCTGTTGACCGCGAGGACCTCTCGCATCTGCTCCCATCAATAAATTGATGATCATCGCAAAAGAGAAGAGCCACATACAAGACAACCAGACAAACAAACAAGGTAAGCTAGAGTAAAATAGTTCATCAAATAGCAGCATGCCATTACACAATCCAAGCATTTTATATATCATCCAAACATGTTCTGACTTCTCAAACAATACACTAGACTCTGACTTGACTCATCCGGATACATATAGTCTGGTCGGATTCAGCGGATGCTTGCACTTGTGGTGAATACCTCTGCTCACCCCCGAGCTGTGTTACAAGTGTTACAATGAATCATTCCCACACACACAAGGTTAGTGTAACATCCCGTTAGGATATTATGAATTTAATAAAATAAAACAAAGGAATTAATTACATAATAATTAATAAAACCTCATTTCCCAAAACACGGGAAATTTAAAACTTTATTAATTTACCAAAAAGTCCATAAATACAAAACTGCAAGAGTAATCAAAATATTCCATGAGCCTGTACAACCTATTTCAAAAAAAACCAAGAAAACATAAAGAAAAAGATCCCACAATCATCCCCTCTCCGCAGCTAAGCCTCACCAGCTCCACCTGCATCATCACCTACTCACGTGTACCGCGTACATGATCATCGCCAAACACAAGCAGATAGGGTGAGCTAACAGATGAAACACATATAAATATACCAAACACATATATACATGTATAATCGATAAAAAATGATACATCAAAGACACAAACTCTTCCCTATACCGCATGGCCACAACCAAATATAATATCCTTTCATTTCCCACAGCACTTGCTCCATTCCCATCACATGGCCACTACCATGTACAGCGATGTGCCTCATGGAAGACTCGTTACCTTCCCTCCACATGGCCACCACCATGTATATTAATGTACATCAGGGAAACTCATTCTAGTTCGTCCACATGGCCACAACCATGTTAGCAGTGTTCTCATCTTCTATTAAGTATCTCAAGGCGCCTTGCTGCCACACCTATTGGCCACAACTGATAGAGCACGTGCAGAAACCATGTTACGGATCATACACCGTAACGCCAGGTGGAGTTCCCAAATACGAACATAGTCCGTAACGTCCCAGGATTACCAAACTTGTCAGTGAATCACTGAGGAGGGCAATCCATCCGGACCCATTCGTACTGGCCACAACCAGCACACTCACACCGGAACACTCGCCAACCCGAGCCACAACTCAAGGTTCCTCGTGTTCATTCGCTATCCTGAGCCACAACTCAAAGGAAGTCATTTTGGGCCACAACCCATAGAATGCCACGTGCTTAACCCTTATCCTGAGCCACAACTCAATGATACGTTCCGGGTCACAACCCATGGAACACCAACAAACTCACCATTGAGCTATCTTAGAAGCCTTATAGATCACACATCACCATTCAAACTTCAATCAATCCAATACTACAAATTTATTGCTTCTAAACCTATCATTCATCCATCCTTGGGCTTAAATTTCCATCTCTCACTTAAGCATTCCAGTTCATCTCGCTTAGGCTAGGTTACCTCGCCTGAGCGAACACCATACACAAAACCAACCACGAACCCTCGCTTAGGCGAGTCACACTCGCTTGGGCCAGTTCACGTTTTGCCCAACAACTCTCATCTCTCGCTTGGGCTGCGAGTTAAACCCCCATCAGAATGCTCTTCAAACTCTTGCTTAGGCGAGAGACTCCTGCCTTAGCGAGACGCATTTTCGCCTAAGAAACAAACCCCGCCTGCGTGAGATGCGCAAACAACACACTCGAGTCACACACAGATTCTCACTTGGGCAAGTCACACTCACTTGAGCAAGATGGTATGTCGCCCAAGATCAAATCGCCTCACCTGAGCGAATTGCTCGAGCATAGAGAGGTTTTTGAGTCCCTGCATGTCTCGCCAAGGCGAGCCTAGCTCGTCTGAGCGAGAATTGCAGGTTTTGGCACTAATTCACGCACACACACACTACACCAGAGACTCTAAACACGAATCAAAACATACCAATTCATTCAGCACCATTTCATTAGACATATGAGCAGATTTGGACTCGAAAATATGCCACAACCACCTTAACCTTGCATAATCACAGAATATACCGAACACAACCCCAATATATACATACATCTAGGTCAAATTCCAATGAAACAGTACCCAAAACCCACAACCCCAATTTCCCTCATGCGCAACACGAAATTCAAGCACAGCTTCATCAAAATCAATCAAAACAATGCAACTAAGATAGAATTTCGGGTTCAGCTCCCCTAACCTGGAATTTCATCGCTTAAAACTTGAATTTGGGAACCTTTCCGAGAACACCAACGCCCGCCACACTAACTTTTAGCAAAAAGAAAGTTAAATTTGAGTCCACAAAGGTTCGAACCCACACCATGCCAAAGCCAAATCACTACTAAACCATCAGGCCAACTCATGTTTCTTGTTTACACACACAATTCAAGCATTATCTCATACGAAATGTGGCCCAACATATTATTAAAACAATAATAACTAAATAACACACAATTGGCATACTTAGGACTCGAACTTAAGTCCTCTCACACAATCAAAGTACTCTCAACCATTTGAGCTAATACTTTTCCACATCATACATAACAGAATTTAATGTCATAAATGCACTACCTACCCGCATTTATTAATTAATTATTTATTTAATTAATTAAATTCTGCGGATCTTACAGTTAGCCCTTAATGAGTTTCAGGCCTTCTACTACTCTCACCACAAGAGTCAGTCCGTTCTAAGTGAGACTAACTGACTCCTTAGGGTGTCAGGATGCAACCTTACCTTGAATCCTTACCAGACCATATAGATGGGGCACCACCATGGACACCCACTAACAGGGGCCATGGAATTACGTCCCGACCACTGAAGCACGACCTTGAAATCTCACCTAGAGATTCCAAGGGATTACGCACTGACCACAGACCAAACACAAACCAACAACAAGAAACACTTATCATGCTCATAATATCATACCAACCTCTGAAATCAATTCTCATTCGTACCACATGTTGAATCCATACCACTGGTCATTCTCAAATCCATGAGTATAGGGCCTCATCTCATACCAATACCATGCCTCTTTAATTTCTAACCCACTCATTAGTTTCACATGCCAAGATCCCTCCATCACATCTATCCAATTTATAACCACAAATCATACCATGCATTTCATTTCACAAGCCTCATGCATCATACAGAATAGCTCATAAATCAAACCATCCAATTACCAATTGAAGAAAACACACAACCTGTAGCGGATCTCGCTCAAGCCAAGAGCCCTCGCTCAGGCAAGAGGGGTGCTCTCGCATAGGTGGTAAACCCTCGCTTAGGCGAGATCGTGATCAGTGCTGGGAGGTTCTCGCAGGCTCGCTTAGGCGAGCCCTGCCTCGCCTGAGCGAGACAACCTCTCGCCCAACAATGAGGTCCCTCGCTTGGGCTAAACCACAGCAGCGTCCCAAAGCTTTCACTCCTCCTCGCTTAGGCAAGTGGCTCTCGCCTGAGCGAGACAGTGCCTCGCTCAAAACCATAGCTCTCCACCTGAGTGAGAGTTCGCGAAACCCCTAGTTTGCTCCTACAAGTCTCGCCTGGGCAAGTTAGTCTCGTTTGGGCGAGAGTAATAGATCTCGCCACTATTTCTCCTACAATAGTCACATGTTCGCACCCAAATAACAGTACAAGGCAGTTCACACATTCAACACAATCATATAGTTCATACAACACCCAACAAACTCTAAATCAGCCAAAAATCATTCAAGACCCAAAACCCTAACTTCCCCGTACCTGGAAAAAGGTTTAGCAAGGACCCTGATGGCACGACCACGAGCACAACAACTCTAGGGATGAACTACAGGGCTGAAATAAAGGTGGAACAGAACCAGTAGATGGGGTTAAAAGAGGATCCTAGCTAGGAATATGAAAGGTGATTAAAGGGGGACCAGCATGAACTAGAAAGGGATACTTACGTGGAGCAACGAGTCCTCTTAGCTCAACGCAACAGTGGAAGCAAACCCTAGCAGAGAGGTTGACGACTGTAGTTCAAGGTTCTCTGAAATGAGTGGAAAGTGTGAGTTAGGGCAGACTATGAGTGGTTTTTATCCTTTGGGCCAACCTTTAGGCCCAACAGTTGTAAGGCAACCCTTAAAATATTAGGACAAAAAAAACTGAGCCTTACAAACAATGTCACTTTATACAATGTTGTGTTATAGATTTAAACGGTGTTGAGAAAAAGGACAAAATTGAACACAATTTAACAAAATACATACCAAATTAAAAAAACTTGACTAAAACAAGAAACAAAATAGTATTTAAACATTGTGAAAAATAAAAATTAAATTCAAAATAATATAAAAAAGTTGTGGCGGCTAAAAATAATTAACAGAAATAAAAATATTTCTGACAGTTTCTTAAATCACTAAATTGGAATGGCTAATAAAAAATAGCTCTTTTAGTCTTCAATGTAATTTTACTTTTATGTTTGTCCTCACAAATATATCACTTTGTCTTTAATTTATTCAAATATGTCAATTTTTATTTTAAATCTAATGATATATTTTGATGTCATCATCGTCCGTCACTTGACCAATTTTAGCAGAAACCAGAAACAATTTTAAACTACACGGACATAAAAATAAGAATAAAATGACATGGATAAAAATAAAAATAGATAGAGTCGGGGAAAAAACATTTAACTCTAACTAGGGTTTAAACAATGTGACAACCGTAATTGTTATGACTGCAAAATGCTTCTGAGATGTAGTTTGAGTTTTACACTATTGCTTCGGTCTTATGGTAATAATTTGTCACAGCTTAAATTATAAAATTAGATAACCAATAAATGACTGAATTGTTGAAAATTAGATGACTTTTCACATTTTTCACGAGTTTAGATACGCTAATTCGAAGTCAATATAAATGAAAAAAAAAATGCTTGTTTAATAATTACAACAAAATGATATTGATATAACGGTATATAAATTGATTAAAAATTAATTGAGGCGTTCGATGTTCTTCTAAATTGTATTATACTTTCTACTTCGTTCATTATTATAATTACCTCTCTCCGAGATCTCTGTGTAATGTGAAAGAGGTACATGTCATGTGCTTCTGAAGCGTAAAGGGATATGTGCATAATTTTAAAAGAGATGCTTTTAAAATAAAGGTTTAAATATTTTTTTCGTTCTCATTTTCGTTTGTTAAAATGGTCCTCATTGTTACTGAATGTTTAAAATAATCCTTATTTTCACAATTCATTCGTGTTTTATTTGATTCTTTTCTGTAACACCGTTTAAATCAGTAACGGAGCCTGTATAGGTGGTACTGTTTGTATCTAATACTATATACAATTGGGAACTAACAAAAGGTAAGTTTTTCAATTGAATAATATATCTGACCTACTTCTAAATTCAAATTTTTATCTACAAAAGGTAAAAACATTGATGTATCAATCTCTCAGCATTTTGAAGTTAGAAAAAAAAATGGAAAAGAAATTCAAATCCGAAACTTTTAATTAAAATTTCTTTCTCTCTCTTCCTCAGTCTTCTCACCTTCCATTGTCTCAATTCTTTCTCTCTCTTTCTCATACCGCCTTCTTTCTTCTATCTCTCTCTTTCTCGTTCTCTCTGGCACTGCTTTCTCATCTTCTTCTGTTCATCTTCTTCTTTTGATCCAGTTCATCTTCTTTTTTTTCTGAGCTTTGTTCACCGCCTTCTTTCTTCTTTCTTTCTCTCTCTTTCTCATTCTCTCTGGCACCGCCTTCTCATCTTTTGTTCATCTTCTTCTTTTGATCCAGTTCATCTTTTTTTTTTTTGAGCTTTGTTCTGTTCATCTTCTTCTGTTCATTTTTTTTGTTTACAGGCTTCAACTAACGCTTACAAAGACATGCATCTGAGATTTGTCGTTCATCTGTCCATTTTTTTTGTGGATATCTTTTTTTTTGCTTTCTCAAGCGAATTGTTATTGTTCTTTATGTTTTTTACTGAGATCTAATGGTTTCTTTGCTTGATCTTATGTTTACAGTGAAGAACACAAAAAAAGGTAGCAACTTTTTTGCGCTTTTTCGTTTTTCTACCATATTTGGATGAATGTTTTGCTCTCATATCTACTTATTTTTGTTGTATTTCTGTGTTAGATGAATGTTTTGCTATCATATCTACTTTTTCTGGTTGTATTTTTCTGTTCGAGGATGTTTTGCTCTCAGATTCATGAGCACGGCAAAGAACACCAAAAAGGTAACAATTTTTCTGCATTTTTTCGTTGTTCTAACATATTTAACTAAGTTTTTTGTTGTATTTCTTGTTTGGATGATTTTTTTGCTGACAGATCTATTTATTTTGTTGTATTTTTGTGTTGGATGGATGTTTTGCACCCCATATCTACTTTTCTTTGTTGTATTTCTCTGTTCGATGGATCTTTTGCAGTCAGATTCACAAGCACAGTGAATAACACAAAAAAGGTAGCAACTTTTTTGCGTTTTTTCGTTTTTCTACCATATTTTGATGAATGTTTTGCTCTCATATCTACTTATTTTTGTTGTATTTCTGTGTTAGATGCATGTTTTGCTATCAGATCTACTTTTCTGGTTGTATTTTTCTGTTCGAGGATGTTTTGCTCTTAGATTCATGAGCACGGCAAAGAACACAAAAAAGGTAACAATTTTTCTACATTTTTTCGTTGTTCTAACATATTTAACTAAGTTTTTTTTGTTGTATTTCTTGGTTGGATGATTTTTTTGCTGACAGGTCTACTTATTTTGTTGTATTTTTGTGTTGGATGGATGTTTTGCACCCCAGAACTACTTTTCTTTGTTGTATTTCTCTGTTCGATGGATCTTTTGCAGTCAAATTCACAAGCATAGTGAATAACACAAAAAAGGTAACAACTTTTTTGCATTTTTTCATTTTTCTACCATATTTGGATGAATGTTTTGCTCTCATATCTACTTATTTTTGTTGTATTTTTGTGTTAGATGAATGTTTTACTATCAGATCTACTTTTTCTGGTTGTATTTTTCTGTTCGAGGATGTTTTGCTCTCAGATTCATGAGCACGACAAAGAACACCAAAAAGGTAACAACTTTTTTGCTTCTTTGCGATTTTTGTTCTTCTACCATATTTAAACATTTTTCCTTGTATTTCTTCTCTTCTGGATGAATGTTTTCTTGTGAGATTCATGAACACGGTAAAAAACACCAAAAAGGTAACAACTTTTCTTCTTCTTTGTGATTTTTTTGTTCTTCTACCATATGTAACTACTTTTCTTTGTAGTATTTTTCTGTTGGATTAATGTTTTCTTGTGAGATTCATGAACACTGAAAAATAACACAAAAAAGGTAATAATTTTTCGTCTTCTGTCATATTTTTAGTTCTTCTACCATATTTCACTACCTTTCTTTGTAGCATTTCTATTTTTGATGAATGTTTTCAAGTCAGATTCTTAAACACAAAAAAAGGTAGCAACTTTTTTGCAGTTTTTCATTTTTCTACCATATTTGGATGAATGTTTTGCTCTCATATCTACTTATTTTTGTTGTATTTTTGTGTTAGATGAATGTTTTGCTATCAGATCTACTTTTTCTGGTTGTATTTTTCTGTTCGAGGATGTTTTGCTCTCAGATTCATGAGTACGACAAAGAACACCAAAAAGGTAACAACTTTTTTGCTTCTTTGCAATTTTTGTTCTTCTACCATATTTAAACATTTTTCTCTGTATTTCTTCTCTTCTGGATGAATGTTTTCTTGTGAGATTCATGAACACGGTGAAGAACACTAAAAAGGTAACAACTTTTCTTCTTCTTTGTGATTTTTTTGTTCTTCTACCATATATAACTACTTTTCTTTGTAGTATTTTTCTGTTGGATTAATGTTTTCTTGTGAGATTCATGAACACTGTGAAAAATAACACAAAAAAGGTAATAATTTTTCGTCTTCTCTCATATTTTTAGTTCTTCTACCATATTTCACTACCTTTCTTTGTAGCATTTCTATTTTTGATGAATGTTTTCCAGTCAGATTCTTAAACACATTGAAAACATCCAAAAGGTAAAAACTTTTGTTCTTCTCTTCAATTCTTTGTTCTTCTATCATATGTAACTATTTTTCTTTGTAGTATTTGTCTATTAGATCAAGGTTCTTTTTGTGAGATTTATGAAATTATTGAAGAACGCGAAAAATGTCTATGTTTTTCTTCTTCTATCCAATGTTTCCTCTTCTACGTATCTAACTATCTTTCTTCGTATTATTCTTCTGTTGGACCCATCTTTTTCTTTGTCATTCATTAACTAATTGAAGAACACCAAAAAAGGTCAATGTTTTTCTTCTTCTGTCCGATTTTTTCTTCTTCTACCCTATGTAATATCTAACTCATTTTCTTTGTAGTACTTAACAGTTGGATCAAGTTTTTCTCTATCAAATTCATTAACTAATTGAGGCAAGGACATCCATCAAGATTTTGGGCAAAATAGTTCAATGAACTCATTGAGCAACATAAGAAAGGTGAAATCGGTTGAATCAATAGTTATCTGCGAGATGATTTAGATTTTTTAAACTTGTTTAATCAATAGTTATCTTTCAAAAATCTCTTATTTTGTTATTAACAAAGTTGACTAACAATTTTTCGTTTTTAAAACTTCATTTATTTTTTTCTTTAATTAACAAAGTGTAGTAACATACTTCAAAGTTGCATTTTTGAACATTATCAACATATATTTTTTATATTTAATTATTTTATCTTATGAAATTATTTTATATATAATATTAAATGACTTTAATATATTGATAATAGTCAGTAACAATTTTTCAATTTTAAAACTTCATTCTATTTTTTTGTCTTTTTCTTCCAAATCTTATTCTTCACATAACAGACCTGCAATATTTTTTGTAAGGATGAATATATGAATATGGTGGGTTATTGAGAAGAATAAAGGAGCCAAAAGATGTTTGTTGAAGATACAAAGTTGTGCTCGAGACATTTATGCAATTCCTAAGAATAAAAGAGCACACAAACTAATGCAGAAAATTTAATCTTTGGGTAGAACATTTATGTTTGACAGAGGTTGAAATGGCATGTTGGAGAAGGTCTGCATGGGAAGATACAACATTCATTTAATTAGTGAGGGAGTGTCATGTAAAAAAAAAACATAATGGGTGGTCTGTATAATTAATGTTTTAAAGCAGTAAGTATCATATCAGGACACTTTAAAAACCTTTACAAAGTTTCTTTAAGAAGGTAATCAATTTTTTTTTAAAAATTCAAAGTTTTTGGGAGAAGATAACTAATTTTTTTAGAATAAATTAAATTAAAAATTGTAATAAAACAAATTTATTAAGATTTGGTGTGGAATTTACAAATATTACACGATATTTACTAAAACGTTTTGCAGCATTGAGAGTGAATAATTTCAAATATAATTTTAATGTTATTTTATAAGATAATATTTACTATTTGAGAATTATAATAGTGAAGTAAATGAAAATTATAAACTACAATTCATTTTTAAAATAAATGCAAATTATAAAGGTAGAATCCAAATTTTCTAAATTTTTCAACAAACAAACTTAAAATAAAGCTCATGCTCCAATAAATATTTCTTAAAGTTTAATAGGTTAAATCTATAACACACATTCTAAAAATTTCATAGTAAAAAAAAGATTTATAATTTAAAATTAAAAGAAATACATAATGACTCAGTTTGTAATTATCAAATATTTTTATATAAATAATAATAGTTTCTCCTTTCTATAGACAAAATTAGGTATTTTATAATTTTTGTTTTAAGAATAATCATTAAATATGACATATTTTTTTGAATATGATCAATTAATAATTTCTTATTAATTAATTAATAATAATAATAAATGAAAATAAAATTACTTACTTTAAAGTTATTTATTTACCTAATTAAAAATTAAGACTTTTATTTTTATTTTACCTAGCTTATCGAAGAAGTTTATATACTTTTCAAATCTTACTTTTCATTATTCAAAAATTAAAAGATGTTGAGAAAAATAAAAATAATTTTTCAGTTTCTTTCAACACTACTTTTCAGTTTCAAATCTTACTTTTCATCCTCCAAAATTAAAAGATGTTGAGAAGAATAAAAATAACTTTTCAGTTTCTTCCAACACAACCTCCAATGTAAACTTTGGTCTCTTCCAATGTCTTTTTGTCATTAATTAGCATTAATTATGAAGAAACCAAAGAGGTTTTGTATATCTCAATACAATGTTATATTTGAATTTATTGTATTATAATTTTCAATGAAAAATACTTTAAAAAATCTACCTACTTTCTTGAAAATTTTTTACACTGGTTTCAAAAATCTTCTCACCTTCCATTAAGTAAAAGTCATTTTGAATTATCAAATAACTAATGGTATCTAATCTAATATGTAATACATAATATTATATACAATTACAAAGCTAATAATATTCTTTTGAGTTGTAAGTTTAACCATTATTAAACGTAAATATTATAAATAAATGAATAAATAGTGAATAGTAAACAACAATTAAATTATAATAAAGAACAAAGATAAAAAAGAGAAATAACGAAGAATAAATAACAACATATACAACATTCACGAATACATGTTCAAGTATATGTTATAATGCATTATAAAATATTTTTTGAAACTAAATTTCAAAATTAGTTTTTTAGAAACAAAGATGTTCTTTGCTTTTTAATTCAGTGAGAAATATCTTTTAACATATTAAATAATAATGTTTGGATTTAAAATTTGAAATAATAATAAAAAATGCAAATAAAATTATTTACTTTAAATACATTTATTTACTAAATTAAAAATTAAGACTTTTGTTTTTTTTACTTGGCTTATTGGATATGTTTTTTATACTTTTCAAAAAATATTTTTCATCTTCAAAAAATTAAAAGATGTTGAGGAGAATAAAAACAACTTTTCAGTTTCTTTCTACACTACTTTCAAGATAAAATGTTGGTTCTTCCAACACATCTTTATAATTAATTAGCATTAATTATGAAAAAACCAATTTTAGTGTCTCAATACAATGTTATATTTGAATTTATTGTATTATAATTATAAATTGAATTTTTTTTAAAAGATATACATACATTTTTGAAAAAGTTTTATACTGGTTCCAAAAAATCTTATCACCTTCCTATAGAGTAAAAGTCATCTTGAATGACCAAAATTTCTAATAGTATCTAATCTAATATATAATTATATACAATTGCAAAACTAACGATACTATTTTGAGTTCTAATGTGCATTGTCCCAAAAAATACATAATTAGTGGTCTTCATAATTAATATTTTGAAGTAAATATTACAGAATAACAACTTTAGAAACTTTTACAAAGTTTCTTGGAGAAGGTAGCTATTTTTTATAAATAAATCTAATTAAAAATTGTAATATAATAAATTAATTAGGATTTTGTGTGAAATTTACTAATTAAACCAAAAATATATTAATAAAATTTGAATTTTGACATTCAAATAAAAAATTGTGAAATAGTGTAAGTTTTTTAATAGATTCTTATAATGTCTCTAAACAACTTTCAAATATTTTTAACTTATAAGAAAGGTTCGTATTTAATATATTATCAAAATCTAAAAAATAATAAATTGAAAACATTTAATGGAAATACATTAATATTCACATATTTTTAAATATTTTTAAATATTTTTTACATATTTTTTACGTTTTACACAAACTTAAATAATAATTTAAAAAATAATTTTTATAACATAGACATTGGTATATCATTACAAGTTAAAATTATACATTCTTAAAAAATTTAAAGATATAAAAATCACTAATGATCTCGATTTCAATATATTTTTTTTTCTAGATTAAGATACATACATATATATATATATATATATTGTCAAATTTGAAATTCAAAATATATAGTAATAAAGTTTGAATTTAAATTTTAAATTTTAAAAGCTATAAAATATGGGACCAAAGTTAAAATTTGAAATTCAAAATTCAAAAAAATTGTGAAAAAAAGACTTCAATAAAGGAGTCTACCAGAGTATAACCTTTGTATTTTTGCATAGTGTACTATTTATATTTGTCTACATAGTCTACATTTTGTAAGTTTTGGTTGTTTATTATTTATATTTTCTTTGCAGTCTAACATTTGTATCTTTAAAGAATCTATTATTTATATTTAGGTGTAATTAGTCGGATAATACTCACTTTTGTTTGGATATGTCAGTTTGATACCCGCTTTTAAATAGGTGTCAATTAGGTCCCTTTGAAAAAAAAAGTATTAACGTCATTAACGGTATCAATATTTACAAGAGTGAAAGGAACCTAATTGAGACATTTTTTCAAAAGTTAGATCTCGATTGACACATATTTAAAAGCGAGTACTAAACTGACACATATGAAGAGAGTGAGTACTATCTGATTAATTAAACATTACATTTATATGCACCACGATCTATCATTTGTAGCTTTATATAGTTTATTCTTCACATTTTTTGTATCGTTTAACGTTTGTATCTTTATTAACTCTTTATATCGTCCATCATTTTTATTATTAGAGAATTAACTATTATATTTTTCTACATTTTTTACTCAATATTTCATTTAAAATTTAATTTAATTTCTTAATTTTAATTAACTAAATCTTAATATATTATTTAAAATATTAAAAATATATATAAATAATTTAAATACATTTTTATCATAAAATCGATTAAAATATTATTAATTAATTTTATAAAATAAAATTTATATTAAATTTAATTATACTTTAATAATTTTACCAACTTTTGAAATATACTATAATTTTAATAAATATAGAAGAAAATAAATATACTATAATTTTTAATTTTAAAATTCGATATCTCGTGCGTTGCACGGGTAAAAATACTAGTTACCTTACATTGGAATATGTTACATGTACTGTACATACGGCATATGGCTATTAGTGTAATATTTTTGTACATATGGCTATTAGTGTAATATTTTGCTTTCTATGATTCATAATGGTGGGATTTAGTTAGTCTATATTTTAAAAGCTAAAGTAAAAAAGCTTATGAGATGGTGGTCTTAACGCGCTTCCACAATTGTCGTCTTATTTTTAAAAAGATTCTTTGATGGGTTGGTATGTAAATCATGTATATGTGTGTTGCATTATTGCTTTCTCTTCATTTCCTTCCATGGAATTCGGTTCCTCAACATCCAAACTCCAATGGAAGTTTGATGTGCTTATCAACTTCACTGGAGAAGACATCCACAAGAAATTTGTTTCTCATCTCGATTCTGTCCTCTCTGCTAATGGGCTCACCACTTTCCTACACCACCAGAATGCATTGCAGCCAATGCACATCCAACAACCTATTCTCAATCTCTATCGGGTAGCAATTGTTGTTTTCACCAAAACCTATTCTCAATCTGCTTGGTGTCTTCATCAGCTTCAACAAATCATTCAATGGCACCAAACTTATACCCGACATGTTCTGCCCGTATATTACGAAATTCAGCCATCTGATGTACGTCTTCAGAAGGGTGATTTTGGAAAAGCCTTCAAAGCAACTGCACACCAAACATTTTCAAGACCACAATTGGAGCATAGCATGTCTAGGTGGGGCCATGCACTCACCCAAGCTGCAAATTTCTTTGGATGGGATGAGAGCAATTACAGGTGAATCACTCACTCAATCAACCATATTTTAACCTTCTGATTTAGTTTTGTTAATACATGACTTTTTCTATAATTTTCATTGAACTTGAAGGAGTGATGCTGAACTAGTGGACACAATTGTTAAAAGCATTCTTAATTTACCAGTCTTGTCTGCTACTAAATTTCCAGTTGGATTACAATCCCGCGTGGAAGATGTGATTCAAATTATAAAAGATAGATCCTCGGAAGTTTGTAGGATAGGGATATGTGGAAAGGGAGGATCTGGTAAAACCACCCTTGCCAAAGCCATCTATAATCAAATTCAGGGTACATTCATGGAAAAAAGTTTCATTGAGGATATTGCACAAGTTAGTGAAAGAAGAGGGATTCTTCATTCACAAAAACAGCTTCTTTCGGATGTTCTCAAATCAAAGGTGGAGATACATAGCGATGAGATGGGGAGAAGTATGATTCGGGAGAGACTTTATCGGAAAAGGTTGCTCATTGTACTTGACGATGTGGATGATTATTGTCCAATCGAACTACGGGACAGTAATTCATGTTTCGCTGAAGGAACTGTAATAATCCTTACTATAAGAAATGAAGACAGTTGGATTACGAAACAAGTTCATCCTATTGTTCACACAAATCTAATGAACCCAAATGAGTCCCTCGAGCTTCTTAGTTGGCACGCATTCAGAGAAGCAAGACCAACAGAGGAATTCCATTTCCTTGCGAAAACAATAGTTGCTTATTGTGAAGGACTACCTCTAGCTCTTGAAGTCATTGGAAGCTATTTATATGAAAAGACGAAACTAGAATGGAACAGAGTATTCTTAAGATTACCCAACACTCCCGAAAATAAATTTTCAGAGATATTTGAAATAAGCTTCGATGGTTTACATAATCAAATGGAAAAAGATATATTCTTTGATGTATGTTGTTTCTTTGTTGGTACGAGCAGAGCCTATGTCACCAAGATCCTAAATGGCTGTGGAGTAGACTCTGATAGTGGAATAAGAGTTCTCATAGAACGTCACCTCATAAAAATTAAAAAGAACAACAAACTTACAATGCATCCTGTGCTACAAGAAATGGGAAGACGAATTATTGTTCAAAATTCTTTAGAAAACGAGCTTGGGTCGATTAAACCAGTGTGGATTGATATCGATGGAAAATATACCCTGCTAGAGAATATGGTAAGAACATTCTTTACCTATTGTTTTGAAACTTCTTTTTAGAAGTGTTTGCTTTCTCATGTACAATTTATTTGTTTTTCCTAGCTCTTTTCATCACGGGGGCCAAAAGTCATTCGGGGATTGCCTTCAGGAAGAGATTTATTCGAACGTTATCCTTTACAGGTAAGAGATCCACCAAAATGGACGAAACGCACAGGAAATTCTGAGAACCTTTCTCAGAGATGGATCAGTTTGCAAGGATTTCCTTCAGAATACCTACCTCAAGACTTTTACCTGCATCAGGCAATTATCATTGAGATAAAACACAATCTTCTTCGGTTCGTCTGGAAAGAACCCCAGGTTTTTATTACGTGCCATTTCTTTTGAAGACTCACCTTAAAATAAAAATAGTATTTGTTTCCACTTATAGTTACTTTATTTTTTCAATTTCTTTTCTAATATTTTAGCCAAAAAACCATCTTCTTGAAGGTTTTGACTTTGCTAAAAGTCCTTAATCTTAGTCACTCCAAGTACCTGAGAAAAACCCCTGACTTTTCGGGGCTACCAAGTCTTGAACAACTCATTCTCAAAGATTGCCCAAGATTGCGCCAAGTACACCAATCTATTGGATGTCTCTACAATCTTACACTGCTAAATTTGAAGGATTGTCCAAGGCTAAACAATCTCCCTAGAGAGATATATATGTTGAAATCTTTAAAAACTCTCATTGTTTCTGGTTGTTCGAAGATTGACCTATTGGAAAAAGATATAGTGCAGATGGAGTCCTTGATAACTCTAGTTACTGAAAATACAGCTGTGAAAGAAGTGCCTTTTTCAATTGTAAGCTCAAAAAGCATTGGATATATATCCTTACGCCGATTTGAGGGACTGTCACGTAATCTTTTACCTTCTATCATTCGGTCTCGGATGTCATCAACAATGAATCCCCTTTCTTATATCCATTCGTTCAAGAAAATGGAGGATAATAGTTGGGATGATATTGCACCATCTTTCAGCAACCTTGCCAATCTTCGAAGTGTTTTTGTGCAGTGTGACCCTGAGTTTCAATTATCTAACCAACTACAAACTATACTGGTTGAATGTGGTGTAAATATTACAGAATCAGTAATTTCACAGCACCACTTCATGTCCTCCTTCATTGGTGTCAGAAGATACAAAGAAATCTTTGATGCTGTCAGTGATAGCATGTCTCAGGTTCTTCTCTGGCTTTCCCTTTGTTGTTTATTACTTTCACCGTCATTTTAGCTATTATTTGAGAGAACATAAAATTATCTTAATGAAGTATCTAGTAGAAACTACAAACACCCTTAGCTTGTATAACCCAATGACTTAATCTAAAAGTATCTGTTTTAATAATCACCTAACCAAGTCATCATGCTTATACTAAGTAGTAGGAAATTGATTTCTACTTTCTTGCTTCACTTGTTTTATTCCCATAGGTCACAAATGATCATAGAAATATATAAACTGAATGAGACGAAAACAGAAATGCATTCTAAATCCTAAGGACATGATGGTGATATATACGAATTTGAATTGTCTGCTGGGTTTTTTGTATTGCTTCTCTACTGTGCCTTCATAATACACTGATTACCACTAATTTAAACGTTTTAAAATATATTAAAAAGATATTTAAAATACCAACATAGTATATTTTTAATGCTCAGCAGAGGACAATACCAAAAAAACCAGTAGAGGATCTGGACTCGATATATACTCAACAAAACTATTAACCAGATTTTTTTAAATTAATTACCATTGGCATGGCTTAAATATGTTATATTGTTGTTTGAATATAATTGTTCAATTTATAATTTCTAATGATAAAATAATGACTAATCTTTTAATCTCATGGTACAGGTATTGGCAAGTAGTGAATCATGTGATGTTTGTCTCCCAGGTGACAACGATCCTTATTGGTTGGCCTATACGGGTGAGGGACATTCTGTTTCTTTCACTGTGCCTCCGGATCGTGACATAAAGGGAATAGCTTTGTGTGTTGTTTATTTATCAACCTCCAAAATCATTGAACCTGAACTTACTACTGTCTTAATTGTTAATTACACCAAGAGCACATTACATATACACAACCATTGCACAGTAATTACCTTTAGTGATGAAGATTGGCATGACATATTGTCAAATTTAGGATCCGGAGACAAAATCGAGATTTTTGTGGCTTTTGATCATGGATTGGTGGTTAAGAACACTGCTGTGTATCTGATCTATGGTGAGCCAAAGAAAAATTCCCTCATTAGATTCATAAAGAAAATTGTAATGTGAATTGGGGCAGGTCATTTTATTTTATTTTTTTTAACATTATTATCTTTAATATAAACAACCCACATAAATTTATTAGAAAGTTTATGTGTACATTAATTTATTCACTCCTTAAAAAGAAATACTCATAATAGAAGACTTGGTTTATGTGTACATTAATTTGCGACTTTTGGCTTGGAAGAATTGATAATACAACACAGGGATCAGTTATTTGCAACTTTTATCTTTTCACAAGGAAATGATAAGAACGTTGAACATTTCCTTGTGAACAAACAAATGTGTTTTATTTTTTTCAGCTTTTTTCATGATTGGCATTGAAACTCCATGGAACTAGTGGGATTACTTTCGAGAAAAAGCTTTTATGGAAATGAAAAGATGGGAATTGTTGTACAAGTCACTGGATTTTTTTGGACATTTTTCTAAGAAGTTGAGTTGAAATCAATTCCATTGAGAGGGATGTTTGCCTTAGAAAGTGTTGAGAAATAAATGTTGTTTCTAGCAAAAGTATGGAACATCTATAAACTGAATGTCAAATCAGCCTTTTTAAATGAATCAGAAGGCTTCATCAAAAGATTACTGTGTTTTTTTCTTCTTAACCTTTGTTCTTAACCAAGCACATAGCAGAATGAGTAGAATGTGAACACTTACTCCAATTCCATTATTTCCATGGTTTCAAATGGGTGTTTTAAGTAAGATCAGAATGCATGCTATTTATATTTACGTCATTTCTTTTCATTTATTTGGTGATTACAAAATTGAAATCACTAATTTTTTAATTTTCAAGGTGTTGGGATTAGGGTTTGAAGTGTTTGGATTAAGGTGTTCTTTCGTTTTTACAACCATTACTATTTTAATTTTTTTTTTTACGGTCAGGTTCAATTTCTAGATCCTGGTTTGGAGTGTTTAGATTAAGGTGTTCTCTATTTCATTTTTTCAACAGTTATTGTTTAAATGTATATTTCAGTCAAGTTCAATGTCTAAATTATTTTCTTATTTTATTTTGTATTTTGGTGATTAAATTTATATTGCATTTATTTGTCAAATATTAATTATACTGTATGGGTAATTGAAAAAGCTAACCAGTTCATAACTTATGTATGTCCAAAATTTTTGATTTATTTTATAATTTATGTAATTAAAAATTTTAAAATTTTTTAAATTATGTATAGTATTTAAACTTTTTTAAATTATGTGTAGTATATTAAGAATAAAAAAATAAAATAAATTTTTTTTATTTGATTTATAAAATAGAATATTTAATATTAATTGATAATAAAATTTGAAATCAAATATAATAAAGAATATAAAAAATTATTAAGATATTTTTAATTTGTCTTCTTAATTTTTCACATATTATTCTTATCTTTCACTTTTACTTTTACTTATTTTTTTTAAAGAGAAAAATAATGGTTACATATACTCTTATCTCTTATATGTTCTCTTCCATTTTTGAAAAAAAAATTATCTTACTTGAAAATTAAATATTATTTTGATAGTTAAAATTATTTTTTATCTAACGAGCTTTTTGTATATTCATTTTTAGGAATATAGAAAAAAAATATTGTATTATGTATTTTTTCATAAATTATTTTTAATTGTAACTTGATTATCATAAATTTTTATTTTAGTATTTACGTCTCAATTTTTTATTAGATATGACAAATTATTCTTTAGTCTTAATCTTAAAATATATATATATATATATATATATATATATATATATATATATATATATATATTGGTGAAGAATAAAAGAACAAATTCATATTTTAAAAATTATAAAAGGGGAAGCTGTGTGAAGATGAAAACAAGATAAATTCAACTTTTTCGCATATACTTTGAACCATGATACTACTGACTCAATTGTGCAATTATAATTTTTTTTCTTAAAGTTCAGAGAATTACAAGTGTGCCATTACTATAATAGAAAAATTATTTTTTGTAATGAAGATTATCAAAACAAGATTGCTCAATAAAGATGGAAGGTGAATTTTTTGCTGACAATTTATTTATTTACATTGAAAAAGAAATCACTGAAAATTTTAGTTATGTCCAATTATTGATGAGTTCAATAATATGAAAGAACAAATGACAATAATTATTATTTCTTTATATAGTTACGATTATACTAAATTATATATTCATTATCTTTGTCTTAGTGACAATAATTAAACATATCAATTTTGATTGTTATGTTGACTCTCCAAAAATATTAGTCAAGATCTGACACTGAGCCCGATGTTTTTGAAAAGGTCAACTTGTTTTTGAAATGTCAAATTAATTTAACAAAATTTGGTTAAAATGACTAAATTATGATTTCTAAGTTGGATGTTTTTGAAATGGTCAACAAGATGCGTTTGAAACGTTAAATAAACTTAATAAAATTTGGTTAAAATGACGAAATCCACTATTTCTAAAGTTTCAAGACTAAATTGGGTCAAAGTTTGAAAAAGGAACAAATTCCAATTATCAATGAAATTTATGGAACCAAACATATATTTAACTCTAGAATTGATATCTATTATATTCAATTTCATGCATTATGTTGCCTACGTTGTCCAAAACTATCATCACATATTATATATGTCTGAATTACAATAATCCACGTTTGATAAATAGTCAAAAGAAAAATAAACATAATGTTTTTGTTCAAACATTTAGAAGAGTAAGAGTTTTTCTTATTGTGATGCATAATCAAATTTTAAATTAAAATTATTTAGACATCGTTTAAAGAAGGATGCAAAAGTATGTTACCGTAATAATAGTTGATAACTTCAATTAATATAGAAATAGAAAGAAACATCATTTCATATTTTATAATTATGTATTTTAAAAATTAGTTTATAACCAAATATTTAGGAAAAGGTATCATTATAAGATATTATTTGTAAAAGTAATATACATAAATTTGTATTAATTATTAAAATTACTTTCTTTATTTAATTAATTTTATTATTGTGTGAAAAGTACATTTTATTAAAAAATATAAATATATATAATTTAAATATATTTTATGGAAAAAGTAATAAAATATTATTATTCAATTTTACAAAATAAAATATTAATATTATTTTTTATTATATTTTAATTAGCATAAATTTATATAATAAATAATACTTTGTTTTTAAATAGCCTCTTGCATTGCACGGGTAATGTGCTAGTTTCTTAAATGACTAAATAAAAGGGGTTCTGCGTCGTCTTAACGCTCCAACGACTATTAAAAAATATTAATCTTTGAATATTGGCGTCTGTACAAGAAGTGAGTCAACTCTTGACTGTGTTGCATTATTGCGTTTCCAACAAACAACTTCATCACGGTAGCACTTCCTCCCATGGAATTCGACTCTTCAACTTCAAAACTCCCAGGGATGTACGATGTTCTCATCAACTTCACAGGAGAAGACATCCGCAGAAAATTTGTTTCTCATCTCGATTATGCTCTCTGTGTTGCTGGGCTCACAACTTTCCTTCACGAGGAGAATGCAGTGAAGGGCATGCAAATCCAACAACCTATTCTCAATCTGTGTCGGGTAGCAATTGTTGTTTTCTCCAAAACCTATTCTCAATCTGCTTGGTGTCTTCATCAGCTCCAACAAATCATCAAATGGCAAGAAACTTATTCCCGACATGTTCTGCCCATATATTACGAAATTCAGCCATCTGATGTACGTCTTCAGAAGGGTGATTTTGGTGAAGCCTTCAAAGCAACTGCACACAAAACATTCTCAAGACAACAACTGCAGCATGGCATGTCAAGGTGGAGCCACGCACTCACCAAAGCTGCAAATTTCTTTGGATGGGATGAGAGCAATTACCGGTAAATCACTCACTCACTCTAATCATATTTTAAGCTTGTACTTTAATTTTGTTAATACATGACTTCTTTTATAATTTCTATTGAACTTGAAGGACTGATGCTGAACTAGTGGACAAAATTGTTAAGAGCGTTATTAATTTACCAGTCTTGTCTGCTACTAAATTTTCAGTTGGATTACAATCCCGTATGGAAGAAGTGATTCAAATTATAAAAAACGAATCCAGGAAAGTTTGTGAGATAGGAATATGTGGAGTGGGAGGGTCGGGTAAAACCACAATTGCGAAAGCCGTCTATAATCAAATTTGTAGTACATTCACAGAGAAATTTTTCGTTGAAGATATTGCACAAGTTACTCAAACAAGAGGGCGTGTTCCTTCAAAAATACAACTTCTTTCTAATGTCCTAAAAACAGAGATACGTAGCGTTGAGATGGGAAGAAGCATGATTCGGGAAAGACTTTTTGGGAAAAGCGTGCTCATTGTACTAGACGATCTAATCGAGTATGGTCCATTATTCGACCTATGGGTATTCGACCTATTGCCATATAGTGGAGCGTTCGGTAGAGGATCTGTAATAATCATTACAACAAGAGATGAAGACCTAGTGAAAAGACTAGCTTATTCTATTTTTCGGATAAACATAATGAACCCGAATGAGTCCCTTGAGCTTCTCAGTTGGTACGCATTTAGAGAAGCCAAACCAAAAGAGGAATGTCATTTCCTCGCAAAAATGGTAGTTGATTACTGTGGAGGATTACCTCTAGCTCTTGAAGTCATTGGATCTTGTTTATATGAAAGGCCGAAAGAAGAATGGAATAAAGTATTGTCAAGATTAGAAAGTATTCCCCGCCATGAAGTTCTACAAATATTGAAAATAAGCTTCGATGGCTTACTTAATCAAACGGAAAAAGATCTATTCCTTGATGTATGTTGTTTCTTTGTTGGTAAAGACATAACCTATGTCACGAAGATCCTAAATGTCTGTGGAGTAGACCCTGACTGGGGAATAAGACTTCTCATATAGCGTAGCCTCATAAAAGTTGAAAAAAACAACAAAGTTGGAATGCATCCTCTGCTACAAGAAATGGGAACAAAAATTGTTCATGATTTTTCAAGAAAAAGGAACCTGCGAAGGACAGTCATCTTTTGGTTGATGAAGATTTCAAACATGCGCTATCGGAGAAACACATCAAGAATGTTGAACCTCAGTGAAGATTTTGATTCAAACAAACTGAGATGGTTGAGTTTGCAAGGGTTTCCTTTAGAATACCTATTAGTATACCACTTTACAAAATAAAAAATTATTAGTGATTAAAATAATCAATATTATGAATAAAATTTATAATTGATCACTAAATTGATCACTAATTAATTAGAGTTTAATTTAGAAACTAATTTCTTTGGTAATAAAAATCTTGATAACTAATATTTGGTGACCATTTTCTTTGGTAACTAATATTTGGTGACCATTTTTTTTGTAGCTAAAACTTTAGTAGTTAAATTTTAGAAACCAATTCAGAGATTAATTATAATTCTTTATTCATGATAATGACTATTTTAGTAATCAATAATTTTTTACTATATAAATATGTATCTAAATTGTTGTTAATGAAACATTTTCTTGTAATGATTATGCGATTTATGAATAAGAAAATATGCAAAGAACATTTGGAATAATATGTTTACGATATTCAACAAATATTGACTGCTTCACGTTCCTTACAATCAATGGTTCTTTATATATATATTGTTCAAATAAGTTGTTTCTCCTACCTCTTTTGTCAGCAATAAGAAGGTGGATGATTATGATCGAGGTTGGATAAACCATTAGATGGAAGGATTAAGTGAGTGCTTTGAGAAACTCTAACCCATAGAAATTTGCAGATAGGTAGCGAAGGTAGAGACTAAAACATCTATTCAATCATTTTCATTATAACAAAGGTATTATTGTCTACACGGATTTACGAAAGACAATGATATTATGACTTTTATGTTTTAACTCTTATTCTTTACTTTTTAATATGGTTTAATGTGAGTCATTGATTAATATATCACTATTTTAAAAATAAAAAAAATCAATGGTCCACATTAAGCCACACCAAAAAATAAAAGATGAGAGTTAAAAAATGAGAGTCAAAGTATAATATTTCATTTGCGAATTTACAGTTGTCAAGGGTGTAAGTTGATGCAATATTTTTAAATAGGAAAATGATAAACTGACTCCCTAAAAGTTACTACTTTTTTACTCCCTTACGTGTCACTGGTAGGTGGAATTTTGAAAAGAATTTCGATTTATTATTTTAATTGTTGACGTGGCATTGAATACGCGTTGGAATTTAAATTGGGAGAAAAAGAAGGGTTTAGGTTTTGAGTTTGTGGTTCCCCTTCTCACTGTCATCTTCTGTTTTCGTACACACAATTGGAACCGAGCCAGGGAGAAAAAGAAGGGACTAGGGTTTTGTTTGAAATAAAATGAGTTTTGGGTTTGCTTCGTCTCTCTTGCTCAAAGTAAATCGCTCTTCCCTTTCGCTCACACTCATCTTCTATCTCCATACACACAGAAACACAAATCGTCAAATTGTCATACCGGACCAACATCAGATCTCACGTCCTCTCGCCGCTGTGTCGATGAGGACCGTTTTCCTCTGTCGCTACTAGGGTAAGGTCTTGCTTCTCCCTCTCTATTTCGTTTTTTAATATCATATTCCTTTTTATAAGCAGTTTCTATATTTCATGGAAAACACCAACATAGTACTTGAATTTGTTGTAGTTGGTGTTCGTATTTGTTGGTGATGGTAAAGGTACAACGTGGTCTCTCGGAACTTTCAAAGGGATTGTAGAAATTGGCAAGTTAGGTAATTATGTGACTATGCCAATCATTCTTACTTTTGCCAACAATCCCCGCAACCTCAATAAGTTCATACGAAATGTATTCTCCTAAACCCTCATCTTATTTCTCGTATCTAATCATTCAGGGTTCATGTACTTTAATCCATGTTCACCAAAATATGTTCTTTTTAAATTTCTTGTTTCTAAATTTCATGACCATTAGGTGGCCATGGTACTGCTAATCCCTTGCCTTCCTTTTTCTTGGTGTCGATGGATGCAATTTCAAGGACTTGATAATCCCTTTACTTGGTTATTCTAATGTTTTAAATAATCTTTTTAGGTTAAAAATATAATTCAACCCCTATTTCTGTTAAGATTTTTCTCTTTGATCCTCTTAAAAAACCTTACTAAATTAGATATAATGGTGTAATGGTTACCGATTTGGTCCTTTGTCAAAGTTAATTTTCTTTATGTATTCTTAATTTGGTCCTATAGATTCTTAATTTAGTTCCTTATAGTTAGGAAGAAATTTTAAATACACTGATAATGTTTGCAGAGAACGATTTCGTAAGTTTTTATGTAAAGGAACTAAATTGAGAATTGGCAACATATGTAGGCTTTGAATTTTATCTTTAACCATAATGTTTAGATCTCTTGATTCCCTTTCCTCACTCTTCACTTTTTGGAATGTGAGATTCAAAATCAAATGATGTAGGGTGTTCTCCCAAGGATTCCATTTTCTCGATAAAGTCTCGGTCTTTCGCTTGTTTCTCCCAAGGTTTCTAAACTTGTTTTGCTATTGCAATAATTGTTGTTTTGCTACAATAAAAGCTAAGATAGGCATTCTAAACTTGTTTAGATAGATGTTTTACATTTTCCTTCTCTGATTTAGTGAAGTTCTAGCTTTAGCCTACTCTAAGATGCATTTATAGGTCTTAATAGTGAAATTTTGCATTTCTTATTTTTTTGGTTGTAGTTAGATTAGCTTTTAGCATTCTTTTAGCATTTAGAAGTTGTTTAGAATGTGAGTTTGTTGTTTAGGTAACTTAGGTATCAATTTTAAATACTAGTAGTAAAGTAGTAATATTAGAAGTAGCTTTGATGCAGGTTGTTGTGAACAAACTTAACACGAATGGATTCCAAGGAATCGGGGAATTTCTTGTAGAGGAAACTAGCAATTGTAGCAATGTGCATTCAGGAGGAAGCACATACTCGACCTTTGATCAGTGACATGGTTAAAACCATTAATTTTTTAGCAAAGATGCAACATACAACAGAGACTTTTTTAAAGGACAGAGAATGCAGTTGACAAAAGGAATCTGAAATGGTATAAGATTAGAGAAGATTAAGAACAATGAATGTGTAACATTTTTTTTACTATAGCATGGTGCCACTTGGTGTCATGATGAAAATCATAATTATTATATATTTTTTCTTGTTCGTGACTTACTGATTAATAACATTAGATATTGATAATAGAATGAAAACATCGCTATCATATTTATAATTGCCTAATTAATGTGATTTTCTAATGTAAACATCAGTGCCAATAAATTGTTGGAGAAACAAAAATAACACCAAGTTATTGTTTAATCTAATGTTATTTATTTTCAATTTTTTATGTAATGTATATTTTTGTTGTAAAAAAATGTAATTTTTTTTGAATATATTTTTTCATAAAATTAATCAGCAAAATTGTGTATGTTTTTTACAATAAATTATTTCATCAAAAGATGAGTTAAATTAATTTGTAACCTTTTTTCATTAAGTCAATGTTAAATTTTTTTAAATTAAATTAAATATTAAAAAAAATATAAGAATATATGTCAGTAAATTAACTTACATTTTTTTTTCACAAAGAATAAGAATATCATAACTTTGTAACCATTAATTGATGACTATTGATATATTAAGTGTTGACCTACGCAGTACTTTTTGTACACAATAACAATCCAAGGTCTGTGGTAAGCCACTTAACATGTAAACCAATTTAAGTGAATTAAAACATTTCACTAAGGTACATGGAAGCTATATTGAACATGATGAAATCTGGTGTGGGATAATTGGTCCACAACTCCTACATTATAGACATTATAACTCTGGAACTATCAACTGTTGACCACTGATATATTAAGTGTTAACCTTAACAGTTCTTTTTGCACACGGTAACATTTTGTGGTATGTGGTAAGACACTCAACATGTAAACCGATTTCAGGGAATTGCAACACCTTACTAAGGTTTATGGAAGCTATATTCAAAACATAATGAAATCTGGTGTGAGATAATTTGCCCATAAATCCCACATGCCAAACATCATAACTTTGAAACAATTAATTGTTGACCCTTAATATATTAAGTGTTGACCTGCGCATTACTTTTTGCACACAATAACAATATGTGGTCTATGGTAAGACACTTAACATGTAAACCGGTTTCAGGGAATTAAAACACCTCACTAAGGTTTATGGAAGCTATATTCAAAACATAATGAAATCTGATGTGGGATAATTGGCCCATAAATCCCACATGCCAAACATCATAACTTTGGAACAATTAATTGTTGAACCTTGATATATTAAGTGTTGATCTGCGCATTACTTTTTGCACACAATAACAATATTTGATATGTGGTAAGACACTCAACATGTAAACCAGTTTTAGGGAATTAAAACACCTCACAAAGGTTTATGGAAGTTATATTCAAAACATAATAAAATCTGGTGTGGGATAATTGGCCCATAAATCACACATGCCAAACATCATAACTTTAGAACAATTAATTGATGACCCTTGATATATTAAGTGTTGATCTATGCATTACTTTTTGCACACAATAACAATATGTGGTCTGTGGTAAGCCACTCAACATATAAACCAGTTTCAGTGAATTAAAACACCTCACTAAAGTATATGGAAGCTATATTGAACATGCTTAGATCTGGAGTGAGATAATTGGTCCATAACTCCCACATGACAATCATCATAACTTTGGAACTATTAACTGATGAACATTGATATATTAAGTGTTGACCGAAGTAGTACTTTTTGCACACAATAACAATTTGTGGTCCATAACTCCCACATAACAAACATCATACCTTTGGAACTATTAACTGATGACCATTGATATATTAAGTGTTGACCGAAGTAGTACTTTTTACACACAATAACAATTTGTGGTCTTTGGTAAGCCACTCAACATGTAAATCAATTTCAGTGAATTAAATCACTTCACTAAGGTGTATAAAAGCCATATTGAACATGATGAAATCTGGTGTGAGATAATTGGTCCACTACTCCCACATTATAGACATTATAACTCTGGAACTATCGTTTGCTGAACACTGATATATTAAGTGTTGACCTTAGCGGTTCTTTTTGCACACAATAACAATTTGTGGTCTATGGTAAAACACTCAACATGTAAACCGATTTTAGGGAATTAAAACACATCATTGTGGTTTCTGGAAGCTATATTCTACATAATGAAATTTGGTGTGGAATAATTGGTCAACTCCCATATGACAAACATCATAACTCTGGAACTATTAATTGCTGACCCTTGATATATTAAGTGTTGAGCTGAGTATTAGTTTTTGCACACAATAATAGTCTTTGGTATGTGATTGCTCATTACACCAGTAGTTTTTGCACACAGTAATAGTCTTTACTAATTACAAGAATATCACAAAATTATATCAATTCAATTTACAAAATAAAAAAATATAACAATATATACGTCAAATTAGTCTAAGTCTTAATATTTTTATCAAATTCTGTGAAATCCACCTCGTGAATTATCATACTTGTTCTTGAATTTAGAAATAGGAATGAAAAAATATAATGAGCTACATGCATCCAAAATTTTGCCTTCCTGCTGATGAATCACCATGTCAACAAAATCATTATCCAAAACTCATGCACATTCAACAATGAATTGTCTAAGTTTTAGTTTAATCAACTGGACTAAAAAATCTATTGACATTTCTACCTCCAAAAGATTACAACATTGCATTTTAAGAGATTATATATTTATTCCAATGTTCACCAAAATGCAGGAGCAATACC
>Ga0214544_1001849_pt1 | contig 44588 bp, 26 predicted proteins | sample CNSS3metaG_FD_160074 | JGI IMG/M metagenome (GOLD analysis project Ga0214544, IMG submission 160074) | Root nodule microbial communities from cowpea collected in UCLA plant growth center, Los Angeles, California, USA - CNSS3 | ecosystem: Host-associated > Plants > Roots > Nodule | place: USA...
CTTAGGGAATCAAAAATAACAAACACAAATGAAAGGGATGAAGGATTAGTGAACTTCCTTTCTAAACATGCTTAGTCTTCTTAAGCATGTGCCTCCATCCTTGGTTGGGGTCAATCCTTCATCATAAATTCCTTAATTTGCTTTTGTAGGAATAAGAAAGGAGGAGGACCACATTGGAGACACCTGGCATCCTTAGGAAGAGAGAGAAGGAACAAGACTTTCTAGAAGCATCTAGAAAGGGGAGGCCCACATGCCTTGGACACCAAGTCTTCTAGAATGTTCTAGAACCCTCCTTTGGGAGCCTTGGCCATGAAGACTTGCCACCTAGATGGCTTGGACGAAATTTCACCCATGTTCACCCTATGTTGACTTACATTCTAGAACATGCTAGGTTTCTTTTGTAACCTTCTACTTTGTTGTTTTGCTAAGGGGGCCCTAGACTTGTCTATTTAAAGAGACCACCAACATTTGTACAATGGTTGAACATTTTGAAGAAATTATACACTTTGTGTTTCAACCTTTTGCGAGAGCATTCCTCATTAGAGAGTGGAGTTCTTTCAAGCCTTATCTTGCCTTGGCAAGTGGCGGCATACACCACTCATCTTCAAGGTTGCCATGGCTTCTTCTAGCCTAGCCTTGTAGTGGCGTGGATCCTCCATTCCTCCCCTTTCCCTTGCTTTTCCTTTTATGTTTCTTTACTTTTCTTGGTTTATATTGTTTCTATTATATGTTTTTCCTTTTGGTTTCTTACTCTCCATCAATCCATTCTCATCCTCTCTAGAAGCTTGGAAAGGAACCTTCACATCTAGATAGCTTGCTATCTTAATGTCCAATGGGGATTTCCTTGGTTTTCTTAATCAATCATCACCATATTCATTAATCTTATAAAAGTAACAAGATAATTCTACATCATTTGGTATCTAGAGCTTTGGTTGTCCTTGAATATGGTGTTTTCATGTTCTAACCTTGTCTTTTGTAGCTATCTTTGAATGGTCCACATAAAAATAGTGTTGGCGGCAACGTGTGCGTTTTTGAAAAAAATACTACAGCTAGCTCAGTGCTCCAAATGTAACTTTCTTTATATCAAAAGAAAGCTCTGTGAGTCTAGTTTCCAACAAAAAACGAACGAACGCATTTGGAGTTCTGTGGAGAGAATTATGATCAAATGAGTGAGCAAAGGTCAGAGCTGTCGAGAATACGAAAAACAACGTTTTCAAGTTATGTTATGGCAATTTTGGTTTCGGTTTTGTGACTCTTTTTGCTCCTAAATGTGGTTGGATAACATGTACTTGGATGCTTAGTCATTGAACTTCAAATCCATGAGTTTAAATGCATTATAGCTACATGTTTGTGTCTTTGTGTATGTCATGTTGAGTCTTTAAATGTGCCTAACTTTTGCTTGAGTCATATGTCATATGCTAGTTGAAGTTTTCTCTTGTTGTATTCAAAGTGCTTGAACTTTTGCATGAACCATATATCTTGCTTGGTGTATGTACCTTGAAATGGATTTTGACCTGAAAAGAAAGGACTAAGTGTCCAAGACACCACAATCTCTTGCCTTAAAACCTTTGGGAAACTAGTTTGAAGAGGAAAGAAAACAAAATTAATTTGAACATTTGGCTTCCTAAAGCCGAGACCAAACTTTCTATTTGGTGAAGCATAGTACAATTTTCTTTAAAGGGTTATGCTACTAGTTTCTTAATTTGAATGTGGGTGAAATTGGCTTATTAGTCCAAATTCGTTTTAAAGGTTATTGTCTTTCTTGGTATATGATTGAGTGAGAAATGGTAATTCATAGTTCAAGTATTTTTCCAATAAAGTCCTTTTATGTGCTTTTCTTGCTTGTTTTGATTTAAAGTTTTGTCACCTTGATATCCTTTCCTTAGAGTTTAGTTTTTTTTTGCTTTAAGTTCTTTTATTGCTTGTCTTTAGGTTCTTTGTTTTGTCTTAGTAGTTTTCTTCCTTTACTTTCCTTTGAGTGTAGTGGCCGAGCCACTTGAACTTGTCTTGAAAAGGTTTCCAAAAACTTTGAAAGTATTTCACTCCTTTTTGGTGGAATTTTAAGTGCAACCTTGCTGTGTGGGGGTGGGAGTGTGACCAAAACACTTGGGTTGTTTATTTTGACCATACTTGGTCACGGGTTTCTTATCATTTGTTAACCAACTTCTTTACTTGTCTCGGATTTTTGGAGTTGTTTTGTAGGAAAGCATGGATTTGAGTCCGATTTTGGAGGATGCAAGAGAGGGAAAAAGTTTGGCTTCTCCATACTCACCTCAAGTGGTGAATCCCATGGCACATCAAGGGACCATCATTGATGTCACTAGCCTTCTCCAACAAATGGAACTTAAAAGGCAAGAAGATAGGGAACAACAAGAGAGAGCCTTTTAAATGTACATGCAACAACAAATGCAACAAATACAACAAGTGAACAACAAATTCAACAACATCAAGAAATCCAACCAAGAGAGGAAAGAAGGGCAAGGAGGCGATCTCCTTCCGTGGACTCTTATGGAAGTGAGGAAAGAAGAAGAAGGTCCGGAGGGGGTGGAGAAAGAAGGCACCAAGTGCAACATCAAAGGCAACCTCCCTCCATCAAAATCCCAAAGTTCAAAGGAGAACATGACCCTAATGCTTACATGGAGTGGGAACAAAAAGTGGATGAAATTTTTAGCATTCATAGAGTTAGTGATCAAGAGCAAGTAGACTTGGTAATTTTAGAGTTAAAAGAGTATGCCATGACTTGATGGCATCAAATTTGTATGGACAATTATAACCAAGAGCCACCTGCGACTTCTTGGATGGACATTAAAGATAAAATGTGCGAACGTTTTATACCTTCCTATCATAGGAGGGAGACTCTTTTGAAGCTCCAAAGGCTTCATCAAGGGTCTATGTGTGTTGAAGAATATTTCAAATTGACGGAGTCCATGCTCTTAAAGGTAGGACTCCATGATGAGCATGAAGAAGAGAAAGTCACTAGGTTTGTGAGTGGTCTAAGGAGGGAAATTCAAGATGTAGTTGACTTGTATGAGTTCTCCATTCTTAGCAAAGTTTTGCACTTGGCCTTGAAAGTTGAAAACCAATTGAAAAGAAAACAAGAGGCCAAGAAGAGTACTTCATACAATGACTACTACTCTAAACCTTGGAAAGGTAAGGAGAAAAAGGATTTTAAGACACCTTCCAAATCCTCCCAAGACCCCACACCTAAACCCAATTCGACTAGCACTATGCATGATAAACCAACTTCTTCTCAAGAGCCAAGAACTAGTTCTATCAAATGTTTTAAATGCTTAGGCTTTGGACACATAGCCTCCAATTGCCCTTCAAAGAGGAACATGTTCTTGAACTCTAAAGGAGAAGTTGAAAGTGAACATTCCCCTCCCTCTTCCCCCAAGAGTAGTTCATCACACATTTCTTCTCCTTCAAGTGAAGATGAGATCAAACCCCATGAAGGAGGTTTTCTATTTGTAAGGTGCATGTTGGGCCAAGTTCCAAAGGAATTTGAATCTCAAAGGGAAAATACTTTTCATACAAGATGCCTCATCAACAAAAAGACTTACTCCCTCATTATTGATGGTGGAAGTTGTGTCAATGTGGCTAGCACAAGGGTAGTGGACAAGCTTGGCTTGTACAACATCCCTCATTCCAAGCCCTATAAGCTATCTTAATTAAGTGAAAATGGTGAAATAAATGTGGATAAACAAGTTCTCATCACTTTCTCCATTGGGAATTACAAGGATAATGTTTTGTGTGACTTAGTGCCCATGGAAGCAACTCACATACTTCTTGGAAGGCCATGATGGCAATTTGACAAAAAAGCTTTCCATGATGGCCATAAATTTTCTTTTAACTTCCAAGGCAAAAGGATCACATTACTACCTTTATCCCCCAAAGAAATAAGTGATGACCAAAAACAAATGTTCGAGAGAAGAAAGGAAGAGAAGGCGCAACCAATGGTGCACACTAAGGAAGCAAGGAAGAGCTTGATCTCCTTCAAAGGAGCTAAAAAGGTAATATTTTCTTAAGCACAAGTTTTTCTTGCTTATCCAAGTGAGTCTTCTCCTTCCTTTCAAAACCCTCTCCTAAGTGTCCTAAAGACTTGTCTATAGTCTTAGATGAATTTAAGGATGTGTTCCAAGATCCCCCAAAGGGACTTCCACCTCTAATAGGTATAGAACATCAAATTGACTTCATCCAAGGATCATTTTTGCCCAATAGGCCAGCCTATAGGACGAATCCCGAGAAGGCCAAAGAAATTCAAAAACAAGTCAATGATTTGTTAGAAAAGGGATATGTGCAACATAGTATGAGTCCTTGTGCTATGCCCGTGATCCTAGTTCCAAAGAAGGATGGAACATGGAGAATGTGTATAGATTGTAGGGCCACCAATAATATCACCATCAAATATAGACATCCCATCCCTAGGTTAGATGACTTGCTTGATGAGCTTCATGGTGCAACCATCTTTTCAAAGATAGATTTGAAGAGTGGATACAACCAAATAAGAATCAAGAAAGGAGATGAGTGAAAAACCTTCTTCAAAACCAAGTTTGGATTGTATGAATGGCTAGTCATGCCCTTTGGGTTGACTAATGCACCAAACACTTTCATGAGGCTCATGCATCATGTGCTTAAACCATACTTGGGAAAATTTGTTATGGTCTATTTTGATGACATACTCATCTATAGTATGTCTAGAGAAGACCATCTTCAACACTTAAGGGATGTGCTAAGTACCCTAAGGAAGCAATCTTTATTTTCCAACATGGAGAAATGCATTTTGGGCATGGATCATGTGATCTTCCTTGGGTTCAAAATTAGCAAACATGGGGTCCATGTGGATCAAGAGAAAGTCATGGCCATCAAAGATTGGCCCACACCTAGGAATGTTAGTGAACTAAGGTCCTTTCATGGGTTGGCTAACTTTTATAGGGAATTTGTGCCTAATTTTAGCACCATAGTCGCACCCTTGAATGAGTTGGTAAAGAAGGGAGTTGACTTCAAGTGGGGTATTGATCAAACAAAGGCCTTTGAAACATTAAAAGAGAAATTGATCAAGGCACCATTCCTAGTCCTCCCCAACTATTCCAAGACCTTTGAAATAGAGTGTGATGCCTTCAATGTGGGCATTGGGGTCGTGCTCCTCTAAGAGGGCCACCCCGTAGCCTACTTTAGTGAAAAACTCAAAGGAAGTCATCTAAACTACTCTACCTATGATAAAGAGCTTTATGATCTTGTGACGACCTTGCAAACATGGCAACATTATCTTCTATCTAAAAAATTTGTGATCCATAGTGATCATGAAGCTCTTAAGTTTTTGAAAAGTCAAGGCAAACTCAACAAAAGACATGCAAGGTGGGTAGAATTCATAGAGCAATTTCCTTATATGATCAAACACAAACAAGGAAAGGCCAATATTATGGTGGATGCCCTTTCAAGAAGGCACACTCTCGTTTCCATGCTTGAAACCAAATTTCTTAGCTTTGATCATATTAAGGAGTTATATTAAAAGGATGATGATTTCGCTTCTATCTATGGTGAATGCCACCAAGGGGGAAGCAAATACTTTTATCTTTCCAACCAAAATCTCTTTAAGGGTAAAAGGCTTTGCATTCCCCAATGGTCTCTAAGAGTATCACTCATAAGAGAAGCACATAAGGGAGGCTTAATGGGTCACTTTGGGACTAACAAAACTCTTGAAATCCTCAAAGAACACTTCTATTGGCCTCAGATGCGCAAGCATATTGATAGGCATTGCAATTCTTGTCTAGCTTGTCTAAGAGCCAAATCCAAGGTTCAACCTCATGGTCTCTACATTTCCTTACCCATCCCTTCCAAGCCTTGGGTAGACATTTCAATGGATTTTGTTTTAGGGCTCCCAAGGACTAGAAAGGGTAGGGATTCCATCTTTGTGGTAGTGGATAGATTTTCTAAAATGGCCCATTTTATTCCATGCCACAAAGTTGATGATGCAACACATATTGCCAATCTCTTCTTCAAGGAAGTAGTGAGACTTCATGGCCTACCTAGGACCATTGTAAGTGATAGAGACACAAAGTTCCTAAGTCATTTTTGGAGGACCTTGTGGGGAAAACTTGGAACCAAACTCCTATTTTTCACCACTTCTCACCCTCAAAGTGATGGTCAAACCAAGGTGGTCAATAGGACTTTGGGTCAATTATTAAGGTGCATGATAGTCCACAACATTAAGGAATGGGAGGCGCTTCTTCCCCATGTAGAGTTTACATACAATAGGGTTGTGCACTCTACGACCTCCCACTCTCCCTTTGAAATAGTGTATGGTTTTAACCCTTTAACTCCTCTTGATCTTCTTCCATTTTCCACTCAAGAGGCATGGACTTGCCAAGGTGGAGAGGCAAAGGCTAAAATGATCCAAGACTTGCACACACAAGCAAGGAAGCCATTGAAAGGTAGGTGAAGAAGTATCAAGAACTAGGCAACAAGGGAAGGAAGGAACTTTTTTTCAAGGAAGGGGATTGGGTATGGCTTCATTTGGGGAAGGAAAGATTTCCTACCCAAAGAAAGTCCAAACTTCTTCCAAGAGGGGATGGACCTTTCCAAATCCTCAAGAGGATCAATAATAATGATTATAAGTTGGATTTGCCTTCAAGTTACAATGTAAGCAACTCTTTCAATGTAAGTGACCTCTCTCCTTTTGATATAGGGCTTAAGAATTCGTGGTCGAATTCTCTCCAAAATGGGGTGGATGATGAAGATGTGACAACCTCATTAAGTTCCAAGGAGGCCAACCCTAGGAGTATCACTAGGAGCATGACAAAAGGGAAGGCATTATTCTCTCTATCTTTATTTTCCATTTCTTTAGTTTCAATTTCTTGAAGTTGGTTGTGGTTGACTATTTTGAGTTGACTTGTTAACCTTGACTTAAGGGTGGACTTGTTGACCCAAGATTAGCTTAACCTTAAACCAACATGCTAATAAATTTCTTAATTTGTTTTTGTAGGAATAAGAAAGGAGGAGGACCACATATGATATACTTGGCATCCTAAGGAAGAGAGAGAAGGAACAAGACTTTCTAGAAGCATCTAGAAAAGGGAGGCCCAAATGACTTGGACACCAAGTCTTCTAGATCTTTCTAGAACCCTCCTTTGAAAGCCTTGGCCATGAAGATTTGCCACCTAGATGGCCTGAACGAAATTTCACCCATGTTCACCCTATGTTGACCTACTTTCTAGAACATGCTAGGTTTCTTTTGTAACCTTCTACTTTGTTGTTTTGCTAAGGGGGCCCTAGACTTGTCTATTTAAGGAGACCACCAACATTTGTACAAGGGTTGAACATTTTGAAGAAATTATACACTTTGTGTTTCAACCTTTTGCGAGAGCATTCCTCCTTAGGGAGTGGAGTTCTTTCAAGCCTTATCTTGCCTTGGCAAGTGGCGGCATACACCACTCATCTTCAAGGTTGCCATGGCTTCTTCTAGCCTAGCCTTGTAGTGGCGTGAATCCTCCATTCCTCCCTTTTCCCTTGCTTTTCATTTTATTTTTCTTTACTCTTCTTGGTTTATATTGTTTCTATTATATGTTTTTCCTTTTGGTTTCTTACTCTCCATCAATCCATTCTTCTCCTCTCTAGAACCTTGGAAAGAAACCTTCACATCTAGATAGGTTGTTATCTTAATGTCTAGTGGGGATTTCCTTGGTTTTCTTAATCAATCATCACCATATTCATTAGTCTTCTAAAAGGAACAAGATAATCCTACATCAGAATTGTTCTTGCAATCTTGAAACATCTTGTTTAAGTTTCATGTGCCACTTATGAAAAACTTGTTTCCTTCTCTCTAACCTTGCTAGTAAGTCTGCATTGCTTCTAACTTCCTTTTCAACTTTTTGTTGCAAAACACCTCTTAGAAGCTTTAACATTTGAATAACATGCTTTCCAAATGCACCACTAAACTTTCCAAATGCCTCACCGAGTTATCTGAGCTCTCCACTTGCTCCACCGACTTAACCAAGCTATCTACGTGCTCCACTAAGCTACTTGGTCTATCTAGATTCCTCCATCGAGCTATGTTAGGTAAACTACTATCAAATCATAATTAATGAACTCTATTACATGTCATAATCTTTACGAGAAGCATTCCTAATATAGTTAACATAACAACTTATTTTTAAATACAACTACCCACATTTAAGTTTATCCAACGATAACAAAGCCTTTTTCTTCCTCTATTTTTCATTGCTATATTTTGAATATGATAGTAGAAATAAGTTGTTTACTTAATTTTATCTTTGCACATGGAAGGTATTGTGAGATAGTAATACTAAGTACCTCCCCATGAGTCATAATTAAAATTTGTAGAACATTAAGTACCTTAACTTCATGTGAAGACAAAATAAAAAATTAAATATCATAATTGAAGTGGATTGTATCTTGTAAGTAAAGACAATGATAATTTGCTCTCACCTTACTTTTAAAACAAGTGAATTTTACAATAACAATGTTGTGTTTTGTGAAGAGAGAAGTGGAATGGTTGTAAGAAAAGTTAGAGGAATTTGAATTCACTGTTGCTTCTATCGTGGCTCCACATTTGAGAAAGGCTTCTATTCTTTACTTTGAAGGAGTTGTAGCTTAAATGCTTTACTTAAAAACTTGAGCTTCAAACCTTCCAAATTTCAACCATGAGTCATTGTAAGTGAAGTTTGAAAGTTGTTGATCTTGCTCATTTACCCACTAATACCTGTACTTTTTCACTTCAAATGCAACAAATATCGTGTCCATATCCTTGTTTTCATTAGGAATTCTTATCACGTCCGGTATTGCAAATTCCAATTTGAAGTCACAAAGTGTGCCCCAAATTTTGCATTGTTCAGAGGGAAACTGTTGACGAGAGAGATAAAATAGCCACATATGATCTGAGTGGTCCACAGATAGATCTATTCTCAAAACCATAGGAATTGTTTATTGTAAAAGCGTGTTGTTCTTGGAAAATTCAATTTACCTAAAATACATGTACTGAATATTGCACAACACAGAACACCAACCCAATTATTGTCATGAATAAGAGGAGAGGCATCTATGATTATTGAATTGTCCATGCTCACAAGCTGGTTGTTGAACCACATTGGTATTTCACTTCTAGGGATAATATTTTTGACACTTTGGCGAAATAAAGTGGATGTAAGAAATTTCGCCTTGTACCACGACAAAGTTATGTTATGCGTTAATAGTTGTTTTCCAGCACAAAAAGAGATTAAAAGAAGGAAAGTGCAAGGAAGAAACATGCACACCTGAACAATTTGTAGCATCCATGAAACACAAACAGACAAACTCATGCAATGTTCGCTCAATTATTTTTGGGCAGTTGAAAATGATTAATCTTGCCAAACGTTCATCTTCCTCTATTATATGATTAAGGAAGGATTCAAAATATTGAAACGAAAGTCTATAAAGTTTTAAGGGCAAATGAGATTGTGAAAGGAGGTCATGCAAGTATTTTAATCGTTGTAAGTTTAAATATTTCAGTCTGAAAATGTCCTTAAGGTTAGGTAATGTAACAAAATTGTTTCCCTTTAAATTTATCCTTTCTAAGCAACTTAACTTTCCAATGGCATCATCGATTTGAACTAAAGTTACAAAATCTTAAATCAAGTATACACAAACAAGGGAGAGTAGGAGAGAAGGGCAACAAACAACTAACTGACTCTCTTTGTGCTCTAGAATACAACAAATCTAAACCAAGCTTCTTGAAATGTTGTGTGTTCCTTGTTTCATCTAATAACTCATTATTAAAAAGTTTGGAACAACCAGAGACACTTAGATATTCAAGAGAATTTAGGCCAAATATGTTATTGGGTAAGCTTACTAAGTTTTTAGAGTATTTCAAATTCAAAACATTAAGTTTCCTTAGAAGATCAATCGATGGACTGAGTTTCCGAAGCTCTATCCCTTCAACTAGTTTTTCTAGCTAAAAAATTTGAGGCAGACACTGAAAAGGATAATTCTTCCAAGTAAGATATCCTAGTTCATTCGAAAGATGATTGAGACTTCCTGAAAAGTTCACATTCTCAAGTTTAAGTAATTTAAGATGTCTAATTTTCGATAGGCCATCTACCATCACACTTTTAGAATTTCCACATGAAATAACAGCCATGACTTCAAGAATTTCAGTTGTTTACGGGCAAAGAATAAAATTGTTTTATTTTTCGAAGGATTTTCATATTCTAAAAAAATGGCAACGTAAAATTTTAATTGAATCTATTAATTTTACCTGATTGTTCAACATTGCTTTGCGGAAATCTTGGTAATCGCACAACCTACTCCTCTTTAGGGTTCCTTAGGTTATTCTTCTTTGACAATACATTGCCCAAGTCCTTCAACAAGTTATGCATATAAATAAAGTCACTAGGATTTCTTATTAGTGATTTGTCAAGTAGAACTTGTAGACTATATTAAGGATCAAATCCACAAAAGTTTAGAACTTCATCCGTATACTTCTTATCAAAATTGGATAAAACACATGCAATATCCAAAAATATTTCTTTGTCTCCTTCATCAAGCTGATAAAAAATTATACGCAAAACATCCATAATATTTTTACTTTAATTTTCTTTTTGTCTAGCCAATACACTTTTCCATTGTGACACATTTCTTCCAAACAAAGATGACCCAATAACTTTAATTGCCAAAGGATGACCTTGAGCATGAGATAGTACATCATAAGCCAACTTTTTATTATCACTCAAAATATAATTAACTTTGAAAGCATTTTTACAAAACAATTGCATATCATTTTCATTATTCAACGGATGGACTTGATAAATGTCATCTATAGAAACTACGATGATTATGCTCCCTCCACCTAAGCATTCATACAACAAACTGTCTCTGTTCCTTGTAAACATCCTTAGTTGTTCAACTTCATCAACATTGTCAAGAATTACAACTGCCCTAGAATTGTGCATCCTAGACCACACCAAACATGTTCCCTTAAAAGAATTCGAATTCTCTAAATTTTTCTCATTTAGAGACTGAGCAATTAACTACTTTTGTACACCTAATGAACTTGAATCTCGATATATTTTGCTTACATCATCAATAAAACAATTATAATCATATTAATGATAAATTCTTTCGTATAAAGCACGAGCAAGAGTTGTCTTTCCTATGCCACCCATCCCACTTATTCCAACAACTTGAACATCATTAACTAATTCAAGACAGAATATTTGCTAATATTTCAAGTCGACTCTTTATCCCAACTAGTTCATCCTTTGGAAGACTACAAATTTTGGGACCCAAAATATTTGTTACGTTTTGAACAATTTCTTCAATTTGTACATATTGAGGCCTGAAATTTTAAATGAATTGAAGGAAAATCACCATACAAAACCAAAAAGAGCATATAGGACAAAATAATGTATAAAGTAAACGATTTTAACTTTCAAAATATCATTTTCATCATTTGGACTTAGTTTGCATGTAGATAAATCATGACTGTTATGAAGAAAGTCCTAGAACCCAACAATATGCATAATGTAGTAAATAATTTGATCTTATTTATCGACTTTGCAATGGCGTGCTCATTAATTAGAGGTGCCAAATTGATCCATTGTCCATGGATTAGGTCTAACCAAAACCTTTTTGAAAAGTGGGTTAGGCACCAAGGGTGATCATGGATTGGATTTTCAAAGATTCAATCCAGATCCATTTTAGATATAAATAATTGGAGTAAATTTTGGATCCAAATCCATTTTATTTGCAAAACTAGTTTGAATTTTTTTTTAAATCCAAATCCAAATATTTGGATCAAGTTCAAAATCCAGAATCCTCTTTTTATAAAAGAAATTTGAATTGATTTTTTGAAAACTTGTGTCATTGGAGCTAACACAATCGAATTTAGTAGAATTTCGGTTGAGGCTGACTTGGCCGAATATTCATTGGGTCGACTTAGCTGAATTTTGGTCACGACTGACTTGGCTTAATACAACCAAATTTCAGTTGAGGTCAACATCACCAAATATGTCCCAATTTCGATCGTGACCGACACTGCCAAATTTGATAGAATACAGCTAAATTTCATTCGGGGTCGACTAAGCCGAATACAACCAAATTTAAGTTAGGGCTGAATCCGCCAAATTTGGGCTAGAGTTGACTCAGCCAAATTTTGGTCGGGGTTGACTCGACTGAATTCGGACGAATTATGACCGGTGAAAACTTGGCAGAATACGACCTAATTTTAGTAGAAGCCGATTTGACTAAATAAGGCCAAATTTTACCTAAGCTCAACTTTACCAAAAACGACCAAATTTGGGCCAGTGTTGGCTCCGCCAAATTTTGGTTGGGACCGACTATACTGAATTTGATCGAACTTTTAGTACGACATACTCGACCGAATACGACCAAATTTTGATCTTAGTCGACTCGATCGTATACGCAAAATTTCATAAAGGGGGATTCGCCCAAATTTGGGTCGAAATTTAGGCCAGGTTTGATTCGACCAGGGTCAAGTAGGTCGAATTTCTGCCGAGATCGACTCGGCCAAATTTTGATTAAGGTCGACTCGACTATGTTAGGCCAAATTTTAATCAGGGCCAACTCGATGGAGGCATGGTTAGGGTCATCACAGGCATTTTGGAGCAGTTGATGGAATCATGTCTAGGACCTTCAAAAAGATCTCGGATTAGCTTCAGATCATTGAATAGGAAATCTTTTGGTAATTTTTGTAATGTTTTTGTTTGGGCCTTATCGAACCTTTTAGTCGTGTTGGGCTTTTTGGTGTTTTGGCCCATAATATATAAGCCCTTGTGAAACATTTTGTATTGAGATTTGAGTATTATGAAACAGTGAGTTTTTATCTCAAGTCTGGAGGTTCTCCTTCGAACAACCGGTCCTTATCTTTGAATATTCGATTCAAAGTGGCAGATCTTCCTCACTTATCTTGGAACCTCCTCCAAGTGGCGTGATTTCAACCCGTTTCGCAAAACCCCCAATTGACGTCCTCCATTTTCTCCCATTTTCGTTCTGGGGTTTATACTCATTTTCATTCGAGGCAAATTTCATCTCCAAATTCGAGATGATCCTACATTACAACTCAACTAAATATGCCAAAATTTCGGCCAAGGCCAAATTTGACCAAATTTTGGTCGCAGTTGACTCGGTTGAATTCGGAATTTAGAGAATGGATATTCAATCGAAACAATATATAAAATGTAGATCAAATTGAAATCCACATTCAATAAAATTGATTTAAAATAGATTACACATTTAATAAAATGGATCTTAAATTAATTGGATTGGAACAAAAGTGGATTGGATAAAGAAAATTGAATTTTTTACCCACTCCCATTAGGCAAGCAGAGGAACAAATTAACTTTAACTTTAACTTATAATAAAACTTTAATTAAACTATTAAATACATCTTTAGTCGGACATTTATTCATGTGGATTAGACCAAATTGAGAAGCGTACAATAGTAGAATTTTTGGAAAAAGTACTTCATGTGAGAACCTAGAAAATCTTGTTTTAAAATAATGAGATCTTATTATTATTTTAATGAATAAACTCATAAATATAAATAGAAATTTCATAAAAGGATCTCGTTACTTAAAAACACTCTATCTCTCTAGAAACACTTTTCTAGGACCTCTCTCTCTTCTCTTTACTTTTTCTCAATGTATTCTCATATGTTTGGCGATCAAAGGCTGCTAGGGTGATCCCTGCTGAGAAATCTCTAAGTTCGTCCAATCAATTTCCTCGATTGAGTAAGTTGATATTCTACTCAATTCTCAGACAATTCTTCTCCTCTTTTCATGTGACCAGTGATGGATCATTTGTAGATTATGGGGTTACCTTGTGAATTTTCTCTAATTAGTGGTTCTCATGGTGTACCCTGATCTTGTTTGAGTTATTTCTAAAATTGAACTACGCGTTCAATAGCGTAAAAGGGGTTTGTGTTGTTGTTGGAAGCTGGGATTTATTGATCAGGTAAAGGAAGCTAATAATTGTTAGATTGGAAGAATGTATCTTATCTAATTGTGATGTAATTAGAATTGCTAAAATGTGTGTTGTAATTTGGTGAATTACTGATGTTTATGCTTGAATTGAAATTTGATTGCATTACTTGAATTTTGAGGTAATTGAAGAGGATAAATTCCTGAGTCATGACCCTAATTAATATTACCAACCACTATTTTGAACAAGTGTCTACAATAACAATACCACTTAGAGTCATGAAAATAGATATTAGAATTCTAAAAAAAAGCCCAGAATTGTTGTTTTATGGTGTGACGCTAACCGGTAGAATTAGCGTTGAGCATTGGAAAATGCGAGGTAATTAGCGTTAAGCACCATTGTTGAGCGCAAATGCGAGACGTTTAACGCCGAGGGTTGGCTGAGTGGTCCCTTAGCGCTAGGAACACTATAGGTCTGGAAGAGATTTATTTTATGGACGCTAAGCAGTGGGAGTTGGCCCTAAGCGCTGAATAATGTGAGGCAAATGACGCTCAGCATTGGAACCTGACGCTAAGCACTAGTTGCCCTGTTTTTACTGTTTGTTGTTCTAATTTGTGTGAAAGGATTGAGTATGATTAATTTGAATTCTATATCCTTTATTACCATGATATGGACGAAGTAGTTGGGTATGAGTATGAATTATGTTATTATGTAAAGAATTCCAAGGAGAAATTCTATGTGAAATTTTAGTGTACGCATCAACATAAGGATTTATTATCGGATTGGTATCTTTTCTTTAATAATTACTCAAGCTTAAATAAAAGAGAGTAGATTATGTGGTGAAGAGATGAAGGAGATCCTAGCCACAAGACTAGATCAAGTCCTAGGCGTGAAGGGGATTTACCTTATTGATGGTTGGGTAATAACCCCTTAAGGCCAAACTCTACAGAGTTTGGGAACCATTAGCAGGTGCAAACCACCAGTGGATTCGATGTTAGATGCATGTATCCGGATAGTTGAGTCAGTGTTCTCTGTTTATATAGATAAATTATTAGGTTTGTTGTGTATTGGTATGACGTGTATGTTCTTGTTTTCAATTATAATATGATTCATTGTCTACATTAGCTTACCCTGTGTTGTTTATGCTATTGTATCTTGTTATCTCTTTTGCAATGATCACTTAATTGTGTGAGTAGAGGGGAGTGCAGGTGAGCATACTCCTCTTCTTGGGAGTCGTGATACATTCTAGTAGATCATAGTATAAGATAAAGTAGTTTTGTCTGTTTAGAGATAGTGACCCTTTTTATCTCAACATAAAACTTTTGTATATATTTTAATATTTGCTATGGTTATTTTGGGATAATTGTACTAATATTTTAATGTTCGTAGTTTACTATCTGTTTTGCCATATCACTTTATAATATTGTGTTTAATAGTTTATAACTATTAAATGGGATGTTACATTTTGGTATCAGAGTAGTAGTTCCTTTAGGATCTGTAGTTGTGAGCCTACTTAGTTTTTGTTGGGTGTTCTATGTGACACTTTTAATGGTCAAAACGGTATCCTTAAGTTTGACTGATGGTTTCTTTTCTCGGTATGAATAGAGTTATGGCACCAAGGCCACATCCTCCCCCTCCGACCTCAAATAATCCTCATCTAATAGGTGCTATAGAAGCAATGATATCAACCATGTATAACAAAATGCTAATATGGTGAATCAGCACAACCTAGCCTTGCAACAGATTGAGTCTGCCAATTTAGCAGCGGAAGCGACACAACAAAGGCATTTAGACCTTCTATTTTATATTAATTATATTTAACTTTCGTGTTTAAATATGTAGAATGAAGTAATTTTATGATTTCATAATTAAATTGACAAAGGGCTTTGTACAATGTAAATGATGATTTTTTTTTTGTGCTAACTACTTATTATTTTGGAGTTGCCTAAGTAAAATTGTGATTAAGGCTTTATTAACTGTTGGATTAGGCTGAAAACTTTACATAGCATTCTTAAAAAATAGTTCTTTAATATGACTGGTGGGATTTTAAATTCAAGGTGTATACAAGGAGTAGTAAATATTTCATTCTCGCTTCGTTAACCTTGGTATACAAGTTACCTTGGTATACACCTCCAAGGGCGAGGTGTATACAAGTTAGGTCTCCACCTATTGTCCAATTCTGAATTACCTTGGTAAATATTTCATTCTCGCTTCGTTAACCTTTGTATCATAATGATTTTTTTATGCATACTTATTAAGACATAGAACTTAAGTTTGACCGTTTGGATTTGGATTTAAAGGTTTGTGGTTAGAGAAATAATTTTTGCAGTTTGAACTAGCATCACTTACGTTATGTTTTGCGTTATTTTAAAAAAAAATTGATTCCAAATTCATTAACTGTTAGATTGAGCTCAAATTGGTTCGAGATGTTCTAGAGACATAGGGTTTTAGTTTCACCGATGCAATTTAGAAATGGAGGTGTGTGGCAAGAGATATGAATTTTACACTTTGGAGTAAAAACAAGTCTTTTAGAAAGTCAACAAGTCTCCTTGCAACTACCATGAAGTTTCCTACAATGGGAATTTCGACCAAGCTTCTCTATATGGTCAAAATAAACTTATCCTCACTAAGTAATCTTATAAATCTACCATCAATTCATCCTTATCCCTTTGTCCAAGATTTTTCCTATAAATAGGACTTCATTTCACACATCTTCACAAAATCAAAAACAATAGAGAAGGAGAGGTCTAAACTCTTGTAAGAAAATTGAAGTAGGAGAGGGAATCCAGAACCTTGAAGTCTTCATTTTCTTCTTAGAGTATAATTTGCATCTCCAAGGTAAGGGGGTTCTATCTCAAATCTCTAAGTCTTTATGTTAGCAAGTTTTCTTTAAGTATATAATCTATCTTCTTGATTTTGAAATTTTCATACATTATCTTGAAATTTTGAGTTGAAAAATGGACTCCTTGCTTATGAAAACCTTAAGTTAGGTTCAAGAATCATCTTATTTGAAGTTTTAAACAAAAAGTTATAAATAAAACAAGTTTGCTATTTTACTTGTAAAATTTTATACAAAAATTATTTTTTTAATTATGTTTACTGTTTTAATTAATTTTCTGTAAAGTTATTGTAAAAGAATGATTTATGCTTGGTTGTTGATTTTTAACTCTTTTTAATTTGGTTGTTTTGACTATTTTGATAATTATGAAAAAATAGAAACGCAATTGTTATGCTGCCAAAATTTTGTAAAAGACTCAAGAATTATAATGATAATGTGAAAGGACGATTATAAATTAAATTATAGAAATAAAGAATAAAATGGATTATATGGATTGTACAGAGATACACTAGGTATAAAGTCCAGAGAAAGGTCTGGTAGACCTAGTAGAATGGAGGGTGGTGATATAGATACCCTAGATTGACGTACATAATTAGTTGGGTATTCAAAAATTCACAAGCCTCACACTCTATTCTCGACCATCCTCTTAACTATATTGTAAGACCAAGAAGGTGGAATAACGCACATGTTGTATCCGTGAGAACGTTTAGCTTGTTGGCACTATCCATATTAGCGTAAGACCATTATATGATTCACCATGGTAACCCATTTTGAATCTATTCCACCATTTTACAGATCGTGAATCTGCTCCATGGTCGGTAGCACTCACTTGCTTAGGTGTTAGGATATTCTGTTAGCTTTTTCCAAGTAAGGGAAGCTTAGGGATTTTTGGTCTATTTGTATGGCTGTGATTCTTGAATGAGGTTGTTGGTCGAATACAAATGTTTGGTGTGCGAATATGTTTGATTGATGTGGCGCTACTCTTTTTCTACATTGCACACTTTTCGTAAAATGAAGATTCCTAATGTGTTAACCGTTGGATCCAGCTGAAATTTTAACAGCTGATCCTTAACACAAAATTCTTGACTTTGACCGGTCGGATCTTTAATCGGAGTTCTAAAGTGAGAGCAGTTTTTATCGCAAGGTCACTATAGTTTGGTTGTTGACAACACTGCACACGTTTCGTAAAATGAAAGTTACTACTTCGTTAACCGTTGGATCGAGCTGATAGTTTAACAATTGATCCTTAACACATAGTTTTTGACTTTGACCAGTTGGATCTTTAATCGAAGCTCTATAGTGAGAGCAGTTTTTCTCGCAAGATCATTGTAGTTTGGTTGTTGACAGCATTGACCTTTGTTGCTTGTTTGGTGTACAACTTCCTTTATAATAATTCAATTTAGTAGGTTGTTGTTTCATTTGGTTCTTGATTCAATCATGTTTAATTTGAATATAAATAATTTTTGGAGATTTACACAAGCTGCAATTTTATTTCTAAAATCCCAAAATCGTTTGCATAATGTCATGTTAAGTTGGATTGCTATGTTAAAGCATGAGATGAGTGAACATGCATGAGTAATGATGGTTTATGGGTGGCGAATGATGAGTTTGGCATGATCTTGGTATGGAATATACATGAATTGTTGGTTATATATGTGGACATGAATTTGGTATGAACAATAACGTTACATTGATGGTTGGAATCATGGTTTTGGTTGGGTTAGGATGTAATTCCACGATAGTTTCGTGGTGGTGCCTCATTGGTTAGGACGTAATTCCATAAACCTCTAGGTGAGACCTCAAGGTGGTGCCTCAGTTGGTCGGGACGTAATTTCATGACCCCTGTTAGTGGGAGTTCATGGTGGTGCCCCATTTATATAATTTAGTAAGGATTCAAGGTAAGGATTGCATCCTGACACTCTAAAGAGTCATCTAGTCTCACATAGAGCGTATTGACTCGAGTGGTGAGAGTAGCAGGAGGCCTGAACACTTTAAGGGCTAACCTTGTATGTGGGGGAAAGAAACACTGTAACAATTAGCTCGGTAGAGCAACTCGGTAGACATGTCGTGAGTCTTAATGTATTGTTTGCAAGTCATAACATGATTGGTGGACATGAGCCTCTTGGACTATGAAATTATATGTAACTGTATCTTAAACCATTTTTCTGCTCTAGCTTACCCTTTGTTTGTTTGATTTTTATGTGTGTGATTTTCTCTTTTTGCGATGATCATCAATTTATTGATGTGAGCAGATGCGAGAACTCCCCGTGGTCATCAGGGTGATGGAGGTTCCGCTGCTTAGTCTGTGTTGGGACAGATCCCGCTTTTCAGAGTTTACTTTAGGGTTATGACCCATGTATTATTTGCTCTCTAAGTATTTATTTTAAACACTTTCAAACTATTTTTCTCTGTCTAGTTATTGGCATCGTGATGTGCTCTAGTATTTAATTTTTAAGGTAGAGTTTGGTTTTTTGGGTGTAATAGTGGAAAAGTTTACAGATAAGTCATCCTTACTGCCACTCTATAGAACCGTACATGAGATTTTCACTTCATATGGCTTCTTGTTCAATTTTTTTTGAAGTCATTGGATCTGTTTCCTAGTTCGGTTCGAGAATCTCTCCTCTTCTTCTATTCCGTTCTGAAGAGTAACTAGGACCAATTTAGTCACGTTTTCATGTTCCAATTGAACACTTTCCTTTTTATTATTCTCAAAGAAGATGATTTTTTCTTTCTTTTTACCAAACATATGTGGATCCAATCACGATCTTCTAATAAGAACAAGAAATCTTTCACGATCAATCCGTTTGCCCCATTCTTCAATAATCAGAAAGATCCTTTTCAATCAAGTTTTCATTTTTTCGTTTGGAATGAGGACTCTTCTACTACATTTTTATTTACTTTCTTTTTTTTCTTTTCTTTCATCATTCGTTAACTCCCACAAGGTTTGGTCCTGTCAAATCTGACCCATTTCATCATTGAGCGAAAAGTACAAAAAAAATCAGATCGATTTTTCGATCAAAAGTATTATGTGAAATCCTCGATTTTTTCCTCTTTCTCTAATTCTATCTCGTAGATAGAGCGTTTGAATCAAAAGTACCTTGGATATTTGTGAAGAGTGACTTGATATTCCGCAAATTGGTCCTTTATGTTATCCTATGTAATATTCTATTTGATTATGTTAATATTTAAATGGAGTGTTACACTATCAATCCTAAACTACCATCTTCTAGGTTCTTACCATTTTAATTGTAAAGAAATAAGTAAGAAAAAAAATATGCATGCATATCGTAAAATAATAAAATAAAAAATGAAATATGAAATTTTTTAAACTAAAATCATTCGCATACTTGCATGTTTGTTCACAAGTTCATGAACCATTTTTCCATGTACAAGAGAACACGTTCACATATTTAACGTGTGGTTGTCCGAAAATCATATTTCCAAAAAGACGACAGTCTAATTTTTTTTTTTTTGAAAAACTTTCTTGAAAGATTTTATGAAAAGAAATTGAATATACAAATTGATTTTAGTTAGTATATGAGAGAAACTTAATTCATTTTTGTTTTGTTTTATATAACTTCATGAAAAATGATAAAAAAATAGTGTTAATAATAAACATTTAAAAACTCATATTTAAAAGTTTTAATAATGAATAATAGAAACGTCATTACATTGAGAAAAATAAATTCTAGGAAAAATGTAAAATAAAAATAAATTTTTTATTTCACTATACAAAATTTAATGATAATAATAATAATAATAATAATAATGTAAAATAAAAATAAATTATTTATTTCACTATACAAAATAATAAAAATGTAAAATAAAAATAAATTATTTATTTCACTATACAAAATTTAATGATAATAATAATAATAATAATAATAATGTAAAATAACATTACTTTTTTCAGCACTACTAAACCAATTATTTTTATAACAAGACAGAAAAAAGATACAACACATTGCATAAAAATCGGTCTCCGCTGATAAGAATTATGCTCATATTTCATAAATGTAAAAATTTAGTTCCTTGATGATTTTTAAATATCACTATAAATGTTTTTATTATAAAAGTATATTTTGATCTTGATGAGTCTCAAAAACCAACTTAAACATCTAAAAAAATACAAATCATGGATTTTATTAATTAGCAATACTTTTCTGGAGATACTCTAGATCAATCGCCATGCAAATCAATGTATCTTCCAAACATGGAATTGTCATCATGACTCATCTTCCATGAACATTACAGAAGAAATCAAAGAGGTCGAAATGATAGCCATATATATAATACAAGCATATTTGCCTTTTCATAAATTCAAATTTCCAAACGACAACACCTAGTTTAATTTTGATGCAATCCGTGATGTCTTTACACAGAAGAAAGTGAAGCCATATATTTAATTTCATAGTCATGTGATTACAAAAAAATTGAATACCTTTTGGTGGGTAAATATCACAAAAAGTGTTAGATTGGACCCTATCACCAACACCATTAAAATGTTGAAAGCCCCTAATGAACTTGGACTAGAATCCACCATGAATTGTTGCCCTTAGCATAATAAAAAATGATGGATCATTTCATAACATAAATTAACATAAAAAACCCTAACATATATTTCTTTTAATATTATATTATTATTCAACTATTGTAATTTTATACTGAAAGTTTTAAGGTGGTATTTGCCTTTTATATAGTGTAAATTGAAATTAATGTAAAATTTTCAATATTCCTTGAGACATTAATGAAATTATTTATTTATGGATGGCATCATTTCTAATGCATTTCACTAAAATAGATCCTGGTAAATTAGTTATATATGTAGTTTATGATGTAAATTGTCCAAGGGTTTTATTTACAACATCTAATATAAATTATAAATTGAACCATGTACTTTGAGTAAAATATTTATTAACATTTATGACTCAATTATTAATTATATGTTTTAACTTATATATATATATATATATATATATATATATATATATATATATATATATAATGTATTAAAGTGATAAGAACAGAAAATATTTTCAGGTACATAAAACTTACATATATTATATAACTATTTTCAGAAACTGTTATTTTGTCTCGAAGTTACCATTAATTCATCAGTATGATAACAATAATTGAGAGTATGTTTCTTTAAATAATATCTTTTTGCATATTTTATTCACAACACTTCAACGATAAAAAAATAAAATAAAACACTAAATAATAGATAATAGAAATTGCAAACGATTATTCTAACTACTATGTATTATGTGCATTCAAAATATCTATACAATAACCAATTTAGGATAAATAATATTAATAACTAAATTAAATATTAATTTACAAAACTAAAAATTATTGATTACTAAAATAATACTATTATTAATAAAAAACTATAATTGGTTACTAAATTGATTTTTAAAATTATTGGTTACTACAAAAATTGATCACTAAAAATTGGTTATCTAAATTTTAGTTACCAAAAAGATTTAGTTTTAAAATGAATATCTAATTAATTAGTGACCAATTATAATATTTTATTTATAATAGTGACTATTTTAGTAACCAGTAATTTTTAATTTTGTAAATTAGTATCTAAATTGATAATTATAATGACTAACTATTTTTTGTTTTTAAAATTGGTTTCTAATTAATAATTTTCTTGTAGTGATTATTATATTTATAACTACCGCAAGACAATAAATTACTATTTTGCAAATAAAGGCAAATGGCTAACGAAAATATATAAAAGAAATAATTGTACAGAATCCATTTCATATAATACTAATAATAATAATATATAATTTATACTATGTAACGTCCCAATTATAGCATCTAAAATTATTATCAAAAGGTAATCACATAATTATATTTTATCAAATGTATAAATCTAATATAAAGTTCATAAGTTGTCCATTATCATAAAATAGAGTAAAGAGTATTTCAAAAGAAAAAGAAAGGAATAACTTATGCATAACACTACAAACTACATCTACACTAAGTTATCCACATATTATGCTCTTGATGTAGTCTTAGCATTGCTCCTCTTCTGATCCTACATTATCATCTTCTTTCGTGAAGTTCATGATCATAATAGGTGGATAACAACACCACATAAAAACACATAAGGTACATGATTTAAAAATCATAAGTTTTGAATGCAAATAGAATATACAAGCAATTCAGAAAATAACTACATAACTTTAACTAATTATACAATCTACATCCAAACATAACGACTCTCATAATCCATGGGGCCTTCTCCCTGCACCCCAACCTTTCTCCTATACCCCCAATAATTACGTTTTTCTCCCTCATAAATTTACCTGCTGTTGGTGGTTTCATCAAAATTTACTGCGCTACCAGTAACTTTCTTTCCATCTGTGCTTCAGGCTGCACCCCCAACATTTTGCTCCCACGTTTTGTTTTCTTCATTCACTTTCTTCAGGCAAAGTTCTCTCGGATCTGCCAGATCCTCCGCAACAACCTCCAGCACCCCAACGAGTACATCCGCGGCATCACCCTTCGTTTCAGATCATCGAGCCTCTCATCCCGTCCATCTTCTCCAACCTCGAGCATCGCCACCCCTTCGTCCATCGTCAGTTCGCACAACTGCAACGAAACCTTCAGCATGCCTTCATCAAGCCACCATGAACGAACCATTGATGAAGCTGAAGCAGCTATGGAAGAGCAACCGAGAAAACACTAATCAAACTTAAAAAAAAATAAACGGATGTATGAAACGGAATTCATGTTCCGTTTCAGAAAAGTATGAAACGGATCCCGAAATCCGTTTCATAAAAAACATGAAAATTTATGAAACGGAATTTGGAATCCGTTTCATACTTTTCTGAAACGGATCACGAATTCCATTTCTGGAAAAAAAAATTAAAATTTGTGAAACGTAATCCGTTTCATAAAAGTATGAAACGGATCCCGAAATTTGTTTCATAAAAGAACATAAAAATTTATGAAACGGATTCCAAAATCCGTTTCACTATTTTTTTTTGCTTTTTTTACAAAACGGATTCCAAAATCCGTTTAACAACCTTTTATTTATTTATTGTTGGATTTGTTATCATTATGAAAGAGGGAGCGTTATGTTTAACTTGAAGTGGGGCTCTGCTTTTGTTGAGGAACATGCATTCTATTTATTTGGTGCTCAGAATATCTGACTTCTCATCACGGGTTTGGCCGTAAAGTATTGTACTTAGAGAAACGTCACCCACTCTTTGCCTTTTCTCTTCTTTATCTGCAGGAAAATATCTTTTAAAAACCAAGTTTTCATATATTATGAAAATTTTACTTTAATAATGAAATATTATTTTTAATTAGTCAACAAAGACACCAAGAAAATTGTTATTTAGGATTTTGAATAAACTATATAGTGATTATATAAAGTAGGTTGTTTGTGAAAATATAATAACTCCTTTCTCTGCAATTATTTGCAAAAGAACACACATGATCCGCATAACTTCTTGTGCACTGTGTTTAACATTTTTTTATCACCATTATATAATATCATTTGGAGCCTCGCTAGAACGAAAAGATAAGATGACATGAGATTTGTGGGAATAAAACTACATATTGCGAAACCACTATTTCTTGCTCCTGCCAGCCATGGCTGTGCCGGAGGCTTTTACTTCAATGCATTTGGTTACGTTCTGCGCCTCCAATATTGCGAAACCACTATTTCTTGCTCCTGCAGTGCACCCCAATATTTTGAAACCATTTGACCTAGCTCATTCTCTCTTCTTTCTTCTTTCTTCTGTTTGCTTTACTCGTGCAGTAGCCGCCGGAAACATCTTGGAGTTCAGAGGGGCTTATGAGGACAGAAACCACGTGCACCTGGTCATGGAGCTGTGCAGCGGAGGCGAACTCTTCGACCGCATCATTGTCAAAGGAAACTACTCAGAGCGTGAGGCGGCGACGGTGATGAGGCAGATCGTGAATGTGGTTCATGTCTGCCACTTCATGGGCCTTATGCATCGGTAGAGGAATCAGAAGCGAAGCTACTCTGCAACAGTGAAAATAAATAACATAAAAATTTATGAAACAAAATTTGAAATCTGTTTCATATTTTTCTGAAATGGATTACAAATTCCATTTCTGAAAAAAAAATTGTGAAATGGAATTCGTGAACCGTTTCAGAAAAGTATGAAACGGATCCTGAAATCCGTTTCATAAAAAATACAAAAATTTATGAAATGGATTTCAGAATCCGTTTCATACTTTTCTGAAACGGATCACAAATTCCGTTTCTGGAAAAAAAAATTAAAATTTGTGAAACGGAATTCGTGATCCATTTCAGAAAAGTATGAAACGGATCCCTAATTCCGTTTCATAAAAAAACATGAAAATTTATGAAACAGATTTCGGAATCCGTTTCATACTTTTCTGAAACGGATCACAAATTCCGTTTTTGAAGCTTACTTGTGTAATCACTTGACCCCTCCTCATTGGAGGCCGTGAAACCAACGTGCATGAAGTTTTCAAATGTCTCGGTGAGGTCTACTTGGGAAACAAGACTGGGAGTGGAAGGTCTGGTGGAGGAATAAGCGAGCCAGACATGTACCATCTTGATTGCATGACTCCACCCATGCAGTGATGAGTTCGCCGGAGGGACAGGAGGGAGAGGAGAGGATGGAGAAGGAGAAGTGGGAGGAGAAGGAGGCGGTGGAGTTGGTTTGGGGGTCAAGAAAACAGAGTGGGTAGATGAAGAAGGCTCTGTCGATGGAGGAGGAAAAGCAGGTGGGTTGGTGGGTGGTGAGAGTGATGGCTTTGTGAGAGAAGAAAGCAGTAAATTATTGGGGGTGCAGGGAAAAAGAAAGCATTGATGGTAAAAATTGATTAGGGTCAAAAGAGTAATTATTGGGGGTACATGAGAAGGTTTGGGGGTGCAGGAGAAGCTCCCTAATCCATTATGTTGATTAGGTCTGGCCCATTTACTTGTTCTATTTTTTACAAGGGAAATGATACTTTGACAAAGTTTTGTTTTGACAAACAACCATTTTTGGTAAAAAAAACCCTAAAACTTTATTACTTGATTTTTATAACTTCCATAAAAAATAAAAAATTTCTCCATTTAGTAATTTTGTCAACTTTGTCAACAAAATGTTTGTCAAAAAATCATTTTCGTTTTTATAAATACATATGTAATTGTAACCTAATTAATAAATATGAAATACCATCTAGTGTAGTTGTGAACGTAGGACATTTTGACTGAACCACGTAAATAGTTTTGTGTTCTTTTTATTTTACTTTTGCCTTGTAATTTCTTGTTTGCATGTGTGTTTGGTATCAAAAGCTTAGGGTTTCATGCAAGAGAGAGCAATGGCATAAGACGAGAAAGTGAAGATTGACAAGTCTGAAGAAAATGATTACGGTTTCTAGAAGATACAAATTGAAGATTATTTGTATAAGACGAAGTTGTACCAACCTTTGTCTGAGAATAAACCATAAACTATGTCTCAAGCATATTAGGAGTTGTTAGATCGACGGGCTTTGGGCGTCGTCAAATTAACATTGTCGAAGAATGTTACTTAGAATATTGTCAACGAGAATATGACATATGGTTTGATGAAGGCATTACCAAACATGTATGAAAAGCCCAACATCAAACAAGGTATTCTTGATTCGTCAGTTAGCTAATATGAAGATGCGAGAAGGTGCTTATGTTATAGATCATGTGAACAAATTTAATTCCTTTCTATCAAAATTAGTTTCAATGGATATTAAATTTGAAGGTGTTCATAGAAGGAACGTTGGAGAATGAACAAGTTCCTTATTAAACACTAAAAGTAAAGGCGAAAGGTCTGGAAAAGGCAAGGTTCTGGGTGTGGCAGATCAAAGTCCAAGAGAGGACAATGCAAAACTCGCAAGGATATTACATGTTGGAATTGTCAATGGAATGACCACTTTAGAAACCAATGTGTTGCTACTACTACTACTAAAGAAAAGAGGCATGACAACACAATAAAGGCAACACAAAAAGACATTGATGATTCATTGATCTGTTGTGTTGAGAGCAAGTTTGAATCCAGAATCATGGATTATGGTGCATCTTTCCTTGTTTCTCCTTGTAGGGATTTGATGAAAATTTTCAGAACTAGAAATTTTGACAAAGTTTTTCTAGTAGATGATGAAGCTTTATGCATTGTAGGCATGGGATATATAAATTTTGGAACTTCTACTAGTATAATCTAGACACTAAAGGATGTTTGATATGTTCCAAGACTCAAGAGAATGTTAATCTCAGTGGGCATGTTGGATGTTCAGGGATATTGAGTCAGATTTAGAGATGGCTAGTGGAAGGTGGTGAAGGCAAATCTAGTTGTTGCTTATGGCTGGAAGAAAGAAACCCTCAACATGGTAGAATTACATGTAGAAGAAGTCAATTCAATCAGTTATTTGGTCAGCCTTTGGTAACTGATTGGAAATGCATTAACATTACTTCCCATGGGAAGCAGGTAGGGAAGTTCTTACGCATTACAACATATGTACATGTGCAACATGAGTTTTAATGAACTTACTTTAATTTCATTATTTGTGGGTTTGCTTGTAAATCCACGTCTTAGATTTGATGAACTATTCACATTTGGTAGGACACGCTTAATATGTGTTTTACAGAAAGTGTAGTTGATATTCTACGTGTTGAATATCCTTGATGAATAAATTTATGGGTGACTTATGCGGTTATTGTATTTTAGATTTTTTAATGAAAGTAATGTTTTTACTTGTTAATTAAAATATATCGTTTTATACATATTTTCTTATTAAGATATATTGCATGTGTTGTTATGGTGTAACCTAGAATGATTGTACGATGTGTACGAACAAATATTAGTATAAGTGAAGGAGTAAAAATATGGATGAGAATAATATATTTTTCTGCTAATTATATTTTATAAATGATTGTACCATGTGCACGAATAAATATATGTACAAGTGTAGAGCAAGCACAGTAATGGAAGTTGCATTCAGATATTATTATGTGAGAAATCACAAAATTAAGAAATAATAGAATGAATAATTATAAGGTTTAAAATAGGATAGGAGTTTCTTAAGATTCTAAAACAAAAACAATACTTAGTTTTTATTAGCCAAGCCAATAAAAGAAATAGGATGAACTGCAAAAATTATTTATCTTTATAATCAACTAATTCTTTATTTTTATAATAAACTATATAACGTGCACATCACCATCAATTATACGACCATGAAAAAAAACACAAAGAAAAAAACTTTTCCATTTTGGTAATCCTTATATGGACCAAAATAAGATTTACTTTTTTGAAGTATCTTTTATATTAGTTGTATTTATATATCTTTTACATAAGTTTATGTTATATTTTGTATGTTATATTTTGAATTGATATTAACTTTGTGATGAATTTATAATATATTTGATAATGTAAGTTTTAGGATATTACATATTTATTCTAATTAAATAGAAATATATTCAATTTTTTAATTATTCTTATAAAAGATACAATGTAGTATTATTTTTATTAATATTTTTAATAATTAATTAATATAATATTTTTATTCACCAATTACTATTGTAAAATAATTATGTAAAAAAAATGTATCTATATGTTTTATTTATTATACAATTACATATTAACAACTAAATGATATTTCAAATAATTAAAATTTAGACTATTAAAATATTATATTATGAAAATATAAATAAATATTGTAACTATAAGACCCTAGAAAATGACGTTTTAAAAATGATAGTGGTTTAAAAATAGTGAGACTCGATTATTTTAATATTAAAAGGTTGGTTTAAATACCTTTTTTGTCCTTATTTTCGTAGTGTTTGTTGCGGATGGTCCTCATTTTTATCAAATATTTAAAATGGTCCTCATTTTCGTAGTGTTTGTTGCAGATGGTCCTCATTTTTACCAAATGTTTAAAATAGTCCTCATTTTCGCAATTCGTGTTTAATTTAGTTCTTTTTTGTGACGTCGTTTAAATCAGTAACGGAGCACTGTACATGTGACACTGTTTGTATTATATTGTATTGGGGTATATTACGTGTATTGTACAGGTGTAGTAATTAGATATCTGGAAATCAATAGGTGAGCTAGGGTTTATCGTTGAACCACCAACATTGCACGAATTGTTAAACACTATTGCCTCCAACGATTACAACCAGAGGTAAAGGAAGAAGATTGGACCGTGACATGGGATTGCATGAAGAAGAAGATTACAACAACACAAATTGGGAATGGAAGAAGAAGATTGCAGCAACTGACCAACTACCCAACAATTCATTTTCAAAACCCTAGCTCACCTATTTATCTCCAAATATCTAATTACTACACATGTACAATACATGTAATACACCCCAATACAATGTAATACAAATAGTGTCACCTGTACAGTGCTCCGTTACTGATTTAAACGACGTCACAGAAACGAAGAGCAAGTGGGACGAATCTCAAAACGCTGCAAATGGGGATGAAAACAGAAAATAATCGGTTCAAAACGCGTAAAATCCACCCATAATCAAACCCCAACAAGTTTGATGACGAAAACCTTTCGAAACTCACCTGGAGGGGGTCGGAAATGGTGTCGCCGGCGGGAACTCTCGCGGAAACGATGAACAACGCAAGGGTTTCTGCGTTTCGCGCAGAGATAAACCAAAACTTAACGTCGGGGGTGTGATATCCGATGTTAAGTGACGTCGGGGGTGAGAGGGGCCGACGTAAAGGGACGTCTGGCGCGCGCTGGTCCGACGTCAAGGGACGTCTGTCTAGTTGGGGGCCGACGTCCTTTTTTGAGTGACGTCGGGGTATCTTTTAACAGACGTTAAGTAACGTCTGCCCGCTCCACGTCAAACATTAAAAAGGTCCCGTTATTTACAAAAATGCCACCGGTCATTTTTAACGTTGGGCTTTTTTTAGGCAGACGTTATTGGGGTGACGTTAAAGGGCTTTTTTGTGTTAGTGATACAAATAGTGCCACTTGTACAGTGCTCCGTTACTGATTTAAACGGCATCACAGAAAAGGACTAAATTAAACACGAATTGCAAAACTGAGAACCATTTTAAACATTTGGTAAACATGAGGACCATTCGCAACAAACACTACGAATATGAGGACCATTTTAAACATTGGTAAAAATGAGGACCATCCGCAACAAACACTACGAAAATGAGGACAAAAATGGTATTTAAGCCTAAAAGGTTTTAGTATAAATAGAATCATTATAAACGAGTTTTATTATTTTAAAATACATCATCTCTCTAGAAACCACTTCTTTAGAGTTATCTGACTTCTCTCTAGAGATTTTGTCTCTCTCGTCGTATGATTGAAGAACCGAGACCATAGGATTGATCCTCTCGGCGAGCTTTTCAAATTGGACCGATCAGTTTCTCCGTTCGCGTAAGTTGAGTTTCTACTATCTTTTTAGTCTTTTTCTGTTTTCTGTTGCATGCGAGCCCTTTTTCGCTTGCATGCGACGTTATAATCATCAATATGAGTCTCTGCTGATCAGTGATCATAACGGTGTGTCCTAATCGTTCTTGTGATGTTTCTATGTGTAGATAGAACATCATGTGGAGTTAGAGGTGTTGACGTTTTTAAGACGTTGACGTTTATAAAGTTGTCTAAACTACACAACTGGTAAGGGAAGCTATCTGTTTTCTTTGATTTCGCATGAAAATCTTTTCTAGTGCTTTTGATTGCATATGGGTATGAATTAAGTGATTGAATTGAGAAATTAACTGTATGATTGAATTTGTGCGTGATTCTGGACTGTTGCATGTGAGAACAGATTGGGAATCTGGTATTTTCGCCTAAGCGAGCAGCTCTCGCCTGAGCGAAAACACCAGAAACTCATCCCTTGTCTCTGCGCGAGATCTCGCCTAGGCGAGTCAGTCTCGCTTAAGCGAGAGTCACTCTCGTCTAAGCGAGACAACTTAGCCTGACCGAGAATTCGCCCAAAGTTTGGGTTGTTCTCTGTTTCGAGCCTCGCTTAAGCGAGAATGACTCGCCTAAGCGAGAGAGCCCTTACGCCTAGGCGAGACCTTCTAGCTTGGACGAGAACCTTTGCAGCTGAATGTTATTTCTCTGTTTCTAATGGATGAAGCTATGTTTAAATGTTAAAATGTGAACTTAGTTATGATATGCATAAATTGCTATGACTAGTAATATATGTGGTGATATTGCATGAAGTTGGAATATGAGAAGAAGTGGTTGAACTAGGATTTCAAGGGAAATTCTAAGGGGAATGATTTAGTGTATGTAAGGACGTAAGGACTCCGTATTGGTTGGTATCATGAAACTCCAATAATCATTCAAGCTCAGATAGAGCATAATGGATTATGTTTTGAGAAGTAGCAGGAGGTCCTAGTCTTTGGACTTGATCAAGTCTTAGGCGCAAAGGAGACTTACCCTGAGAGTGGTTGGGTGATAACCCCTTGTGCCCAAACTCTGCATAGTTTGGGAACCTTCACAGGTGCAAGCCACCAAGAGATCCGATGTCGCTTACATAATCTGGATATCGAGTCTAGAGTAATATATTTGTACTGTGTTTGTGGTGGCCTATGTTATTTTGGTAGAAATGAGAAAGATTGCATGGTTTGTTTATAATTGAATTGCATGATTTTTTTTCTTATCAGATTAGCTTACCCGTGCTTTCTATGTGTCTGTATGGTGTTGTATTGTTTTCCTTTTGCGATGATCACCTATTCGGTGGGAGCAGATGTAGTTGCACTGTCAAAGACACTTCTGGAGGATGAAGAGCCATCATTTTAGTGTTGTGGAGGAGGTTTCCAGTGAAAGCTTTAGCAGTGGTCAGTTCAAGTATAGAGTTTATTAGTTTAGTTTAAGTGTATAAGTGATATATTTTTATAGTCATACCTTTGTAAGACTGTATTAATATATTATGTATACTGGATTATCTATTTTGAAACTATAACGAAATTTCCTGTTTTTATTAGTTTTAAGCTGCTGAAATTGGGATGTTATATTAACATCAAACTAAACTTTCATATTTATTATATATATATATATATATATATATATATATATATATATATATATATATATAAGTATATTTAAGTATAATAATAATATCATAATTAAATTTTAAGATGCTTCTAATTAAAATAATTTTAATACAGTTATTTTTGGAACAAAGTAACGTAAACTGATTTTTTTAATTGAACAAATTTTTATAATGAAAATGAGAAAGGTTACACTTATCATCTATCTAATTTGAAAGATTACTTTAAAATAAAATAACGGGTAGAGGACATAATATATTTATTATCTAATTATTCTAAAAAACTAATTTACAATAAAATTAAAAAATTAAGACTAAGAATAAGTTATCCAATTATTCTTGAAATAAGTGAACTAATATGTACAATATTCCTCACCTTAAACCAATTACCGACCCACTAGTATTTTAGTTTAATTTAAATATCTCTTTATTGACTAATATTTTAGTTTAGTTTAAAAGTCTCTTTATTGATAAATTATCAAATTTTATTTTAAATTTTTTATTCCTAGTAAATATTTTTCTTTTGTTTTTGTTATAAAAATAATTTAAATAGTACCTCAAACAGTAAAATGGTAATGGTGACTTTCAATATCATTTTATTTAAAGAATAAAATAAATTACTTTACATAGTACTTTAAAGACAAAATATTTTTCTTACTAAAAACAAAGAAAAAAACATAATCACAGACAACAAAAATAATTGTTTAATCATTTTATTACTTTGTAATGGAGATATTTCCACATAAGATGAGTGTGGTCACAAGTGCAGCAACAACACCACAGTGATTTGTGCAAATATCAGAAAAATCTGCACCGTTGATTTCCAACAAACATCCACGTGTCCTGCATGCACAGCATCAAAGAATAGGTTCTCACAAACTTTCTCTCTCCATTTCTCATTTGTTCACTTTAAACTTTTCCATTCTTGCAAACTACTTTCATCAATAAATACCTCCCTCTCCAAACCAAAATCACATCTCACACTTTCACTCATTAACTCTTTTCCATGGCTTCCACAATCACCTCTTCCTCCTTATTCTCTGCCTCCACTCTCTCTCCACCCTCTTCATCACTCTTCTCCGCCAAACCCACCCATGCTACCCCCGTTCGCCGCCTCCACGCTTCTCGCGCGTCTTTGTCCGCCGCTGCTCCCCCGCCACCCTACGACTTGTCCTCCTTCAGGTTCCAGCCGATCAAGGAGTCTATTGTGTCGCGTGAGATGACGCGCCGCTACATGACCGACATGGTCACGCATGCTGACACTGATGTCGTCATCATCGGGGCTGGATCCGCCGGACTTTCCTGTGCGTACGAACTCAGCAAGAATCCTGATGTTAATGTTGCCATTATCGAACAGTCGGTCAGCCCTGGCGGTGGCGCGTGGCTCGGTGGCCAGCTCTTCTCCGCCATGGTCAGTAACTGTGTTATTTCTCTCTCCACATACCAGCAACATCTTGTTTCTATTATTATTATTATTTTGTTTTTGTTATTTATTTTCTTTCTAACTGAGTTAAGGTAAAAAGAGATCTTATAAAATAACTAGTGAAACGCATGCACAGGTGACAGGTGACAGGTGACGTTTGTGTTTATGAATAATTATTTATTATTTAATATTTATATTTTTAATTTATTTAAATAGTTTTTATATTTAGTGTTAATTAAAATATTTATTCAAATGAAAAAATAAAATTTATTAAATTAAATAATTTTACTAAAATAAAATATCTACAAAATAAATGCATTAGATTAATTCTTATTCAAATGTATTTACATTTTTTTTTTTGAAATAGTAAAATTTGGTATGGTTAACAAGTAAATATAGACATGAATGGCAGACCAGTATTTCTTCTAGAAAGGGTGTTATTTTTATCATGATAAATTAAGATTTTAATTTTGTTAGGACTTTGTGTTAGATTTAGTATTTGATTATGTTGGATCAGGAAAAAAACATGGGATTTGTTCTTAGTATTTAGTATATTTGATTCTGTTGGATCAGGAAAAAAACAAAACATGGGATTTGTTCTTAGTATTTAGTATTTGATTCTGTTGGATCAGGAAAAAAAAACATGGGGAATTTTTTCTTAGTATTTAGTACTTGATTCCGGTAGAACAGAAAAAGAAACATGGAATTTTTTTAAGGCAAGACAAAAAACATGAATAAGTTTAAAAAAATAATTAAAGAACTTAATATTTTTAATTATTATTTTACCAAGGTAATAAAAGTTCTGATTTCTTGATAAATAGTTATAGAATATTTTTAATTATTATTTTATCAAGGTAATAAAAGTACTGATTTCTTGAGAAATAGTTATAATATTAGACCATGTTTGCACTAAAATGCATTTATTTGACATATCAATATTATTACAAATAATAATTAATTATTATTAAATACTTTAATAGATGGATAAGATAATAATTAATAGCGCATTAAATCTCTAGACATTAATAGTTAAAAAAACGGAAATAATTAAAACATTTATTAAATTATAAATATTTTTAATTATTTACCTAATGTAACAGAAGTTCTATTTTCTTCAGAAGACAGCTCTAAAAGTATAAATTTGGCTCAATTATTAAGTGCTTAAGTGTATTGAAATGAAATTATGAGTTTTAAATTTAAATTATTAATATCTGACTCAATTGTTCCTGTTGAAAGGGATTTTGAACTGATCTTATTTGAAGGAAAATAGTTGCATGCCATTTGTTTGTATACTTTTTTTTTTAGCATATATTTCCTTTAATTATTCTATCTAAAGGGTTTAAACTAATTTACCATAAAAGTGGACTCTTTTTGAGGGCTTTTGGGGTTATCTTTTATACAAAGAGAAATGTTATAAAATTTCCTCTAGTATTATTTTTATATTATTATTAAAATTATGAAGGTTTAAAATATATAATATACTTGTACATCTTTTAGTAGTTTTTTTTTTTGTTAAAGACTATATTGAAGTTGTAAAATAAAGCATATTAAAGGCCATGAATAAAATGTTAAATAATGTCAAGAATAATTTTTTAGCAAATTTACCTTTTGACAAATATAAGAATAAATTAAAAGGGTCATTGAATTATTAAAGGTTGTGCAAAAAATTGTAAAAAATGTTATATTGAATAGTTTAATAACTTCAAGGGGTATGAAAATGAATCATATATATAAATTTTAATTAACAGTATAACAGTGTATCAAAGGGTCATCGAAACTAAGGAGAAGTACCGAAAGGTAGATGAAAATAAAAGAACAGTAGTAGAAGAAAATTGTGAAGAGATATGAAAGAGAGAATGATATTGTGGATGTGGAAGTGCAGATAGTGCGTAAGCCAGCACATCTTTTCCTTGACGAGCTTGGTCTTGAGTATGACGAGCAAGAGAACTACGTGGTGATCAAGCACGCTGCACTGTTCACATCGACCATCATGAGCAAGCTGTTGGCGAGGCCAAACGTGAAGCTCTTCAACGCTGTGGCAGCTGAGGATTTGATCGTGAAGAATGGGAGAGTTGGTGGGGTTGTCACTAACTGGGCCTTGGTTTCCATGAACCATGACACTCAATCCTGCATGGACCCCAATGTGATGGAGGCCAAGGTGGTGGTGAGTTCTTGTGGCCATGATGGACCCTTTGGAGCCACTGGTGTGAAGAGGCTCAAGAGCATTGGCTTGATTGAGAATGTGCCAGGAATGAAGGCCCTTGACATGAACATTGCAGAGGATGCCATTGTGAGACTCACCAGGGAAATTGTTCCTGGCATGATTGTTACTGGGATGGAAGTTGCTGAGATTGATGGTGCTCCAAGAATGGTAAAACTCTCTCTCCACTCACTGAAAATTCTTTATTTTTTCTGGTGTTCACTGGGAAATAGTGTTTGAATATTTTTTGGGGAATTGGAAATGCAGGGTCCAACCTTTGGAGCAATGATGATATCAGGGCAGAAAGCAGCTCATCTGGCTTTGAGATCTTTGAAACTTCCCAATGCATTGGCATCTGTTGGAAATGTTCATCCTGAGCTTGTCCTAGCTGCTGCTGCTGCTGAATCTGCTGAAATTGCTGAAGCTTAATCAATGTTGCATTAAATTTAGTTTGGTTGTAGTATGGATGCTTGCAACTAGAAATAATAGCAGTAGTTCTGAAATTAAGCTTTTAAGACGTTGGTAGTGATGAATTGGGATGGTTGATGTGATTCCCTATGAAGTTTTTATAAGGTTTTTCGTAATATCATGAATTGTGTTTGTCAACTCTGTTTTTCTTTTTCTCACTCCCTCAAACCCCTGTTTTTGAAGGACCACATTATTGTGCCAAGTTTCGTGCTATTATTATTATTATTATTATTTTTTTATTTTGAAAATTTGAAATCAAAGTTTTTGAGATAGAATTTTAGATGACGTTTTATAAGGAAAACCCCATTATCATTGGATCATATCTTTTTATAAAAAATTTAAAATGATTTACTGTGAAGTATATGGTTCAAATGAATTGTTTCTAAGGAAATAAATTTTGAAAAATTATCAGAATATTTTATTATTTAAACGTATAATAATATAAATTTCATTCAAAGTACTTGAAATTTTTCACATTTTTCACATTATGTATATTTTTTTCATATAAAATGTTTAAAAATAATTGATATTCAATAATTAAATTAATTTTTTAAATTCATTTAATTTTATTTACATATAATAGAAATTTATTTAAAATTTCATTCCAACAAAGTATTTCAAATTTAAATACTTAAATCAAAATATTGTAATTTGGAATTGTTCATTCCAACACATCCTAAAGGCATTTTATTGAAAGTGTACTTTCCAAAATTAGGGAAAATTATACTTTATTTAAGAATATTTAAAAAAGCGAGATCATTTTTTTATAATTAAATAATTTAATTTTTTTTTGTTTATAAGTTTTTATTTATTTTCATAGTTTAGAACACTAATTTTTAATTTTAGAGAAAGGTGATGTCAATTTATTATAATTATAAAATAGATAAATTCGTCTATTATTATTTATGTTTATTAATAAAATCATGTTTGTTTCTTGTGTCAAGTCACCTTCCTAAGGCATTCTTTTTTGGTGCCCAAAACATTCCTTTCATCTCCTCTTTCTTTAATTTAATATTTTAATGATATTACTAAATTATTAAAGAAGAAGAATGAGATGACATATATGGGATTTAATTATAATATACCAAATAAAACCTTCTTTTTATAGGCTGATAAATGGATTTGACGGAGTTAAGTTTGATTATCTTCATTTCCGTCTCAAAATAAAACTTATTAATATTTCTATATTATAAATTTTTTGTATAATTTTAAATAAGTTCATATGAAAAATCAGTATAAATTTTAACATAAAATACTTCAAAATTAATCTATTTATACTTTATTTATTAATTAAATACGTTTTAAAAGTTATAATCAAAGTTAAAGAATAATATTGCCACGTATTTAACATTGAAAACATACATATATTTTTTTCTTCAATGTATAATTAAATACGTTTTTTTCTTCAATATATAATATAATATAGTGAAACGGATTTCTATATACTAACTCACACACACACAATCTCCGAAAATCGCTTTATTATTAATAGAAAAATAAAATAAAAACAAGAAAACACAACAACTCTTTAAAGTAATAATTTAATCCAAACCTCCACAACACTTTTATTATAAGAGTATAAAAAATGAGAAAGCAAAATCAAATACAAACTTAAAGTTTCTTTGATTCGGGACAAAGAACCTCATGGCATGGACTTAGAGTTCATTATATAGTCACTAATACCCATCTTTGGTTATCTTAGTCGATGTGGGACTTTTCAAAACATGTTATTTTCATCTCCACTCTTATTCAAATAAACACATCTTCATTGTTAATCATGCTCCACCATAAGGAGTATCACTTGGAATCAAATCGTCCCGAGAATTTTCACTTGGAATCAAACTATTCCAAGAATTTCCACTTGAAATCAAGCCATCCCAAAAATTTTCACTTGGAATCAAACTATCCCAAGAATTTTCACTTGAAATTAAACCATTCGAAGAATTTTCACTTAGAATTAAACCATTTGAAGAATTTTCACATGGAATTAAATCATCCCAAGAATTTTCACTTGGAATCAAACCATCCCAAGAATTTCCACTTGGAATTAAACCATCCCAGGAATTTCCACTTGGAATCAAACCATTCCAAGAATTTCCACTTCAACTAAAGTCATCCCAAGAATTTCCATGCACCCTGCATCAATGCTAACCAATGCTCGTGTATAATCACCACACACCTTGCATAAATATTAGCCAATGTTCACGCATAAACATCATACACCTTGCATAAATATTAGCCAATGCTCGCGCATAAACATCATACACCCTTCGTTAGAACCATGCTGTAACCTACGATGCAAAACCATTGAACCTTGCGAAAAGCCACAAATTGAACATCTGCACTTAGCAACCACCGTTCCATTTGACTCCCTTGTCGGAGATGCAACACCCGTTGACGTAATGCTTGCTAATGTAGCACCACCATTTACTCTCGTCAGAGCAGGTCTGTAAACTGTAGAGCACTTCCTCCACGCACATGCCGCAAACTATGACTCACACAAATTAGATCTCCATCGTACATCACTCACCAGGCCATGCGAGCACCAACTGCGATGTCCTCCGCAAATCCAGGAGCATCTTGCCACCCGCGAACTCCACTGCAGATCCATCACGACTCACAGTCCTCGTTCCTCCACAAAATCAACTACAAATTCATCGCGTCAACACAACTTGACAATGATCTTTCCATCAAATTTCTCGTTGCAACTTCAACAACCAAGGATGATTCTCCAACAACAAGGAATTAATCTTTTCTAATATGGAAGATCAGGCTACACTGCAACCATAGACTCTGATACCATTGTAGGGAAAACCCCCCCGAGAATCACTTTATTATTAATAGAGAAATAAAATAAACACAAGGAAACACAGACAACTCTCTCATGCCCTTTGATCCCAAGTACACTCACACTTTACAAGAGTATAAGAAATAAGAAAGAGAAAGCAGAGTCAAATAAAAGCTTGAAGTTTCTTTGACTTGGGACAAAGAACATCATGGACTTAGAGCCCATTATATAGTCACTAATACCCACCCTTGGTTATCCTAGGTGATGTGAGACTTTTCAAAACGTATTATTTTCATAACCCAATAATTTCAAACGAAATAAGTTGTAATATTAGCAACGAGATCCTTTTTATTTCAAGACTAAAATAAATATATTAAAAAAAAAGAATTTTGTATCATTTCAATTTTATATTTTAATAATACTAACTTCATAGAAACATAAAAGAAATTTACGAAATTAGTGTTCCAGTACACTAAATGAAATTACTTTATGCCCTCTTATTTTCACAAAGAAAAGAAAATAAATGAAGAGATATTTTCGTTTTGTTCTTTTTCCTTTTGATTTCAATTTATTTGCATTGAATTTTACCATCTCATCTACAAGCAATGTATCCTTCCCATAAAGGTAAAGAAATACAACTTTTTATGTAATTCTCATCCTTCTTTGATTAAATTTATTTTTTCTTCTTCTTTTGAATATGTTTTGTCTATCTATATTGTAAATATTGTTTTCTTTTATTGTTTAACGAAATTAAAATATGCTTTATTATAATTCATAGTTATCTTTAAAATATATTTACGTGAATTTTCAGTGTCTTTTACTATTTTATTTTTAGCATTTCTATATCTAATTACAAAATTCATTTTTTATAATTTTATTTTTGACACTCAAGTTAGTTAATAAGTAATAAGGTCTAAATAGAAGCAAATCTTAGAAAATCCCACTTTTTCACCTTGGGTATATTTATACTAGTTTATGTTGGACCTTCACTATTCATGACAAATCATAGGTCCAATTATGTCCTAATCATGGTTTAGGGTTGCTTTGTTCACATAATCAGATTTAATCACTGATTCTACTTTTTTTATAGGACTTCATCTAGTGTACTCTACTTCAAATTTTTAATTGTTCTTGTTGCTCTTAGAATTTATGATTTATATAGTTTATTCTATTTAAATGAAATTGATAAGTTAAAATATTTAAAATACTTTTAGATAATTAAATATAAATTAAAGGATTTCATAAAAGAAATTATATCTTAAAATTGAAAATTTTTAATTGTCAAACTATCATTTTATCTATTTATAGAAATGTTTATAGATGACTAATATTATCTCTACAATATATTTGATTGTATATTTGTTTTACCTTGATTATATACACACCACAACAAAAAAACATTTTAGTCACCGACGAAATTGGTGACTAAAAGAGTAAAACAGTCGTAAACATCATTAGTCACCGAAAATAAATGGTGGCGAAAATTCAAGTCGCAAAATCATTAGTCACCGATTTTGAAATCAGTCACTAAACTATCACCGATATTTTAATTGCTAATCGGTCACTAAATATTTGTCATCTTTAAGTATTGTTGACCAATTTAGCCACCAAATTTTTCGTCTCTAATTTAGTTGCTAATTGGGATAAATTTTAATTTAATAAAATAATTTTTGGTTGTTAATTCGGTAGCCAATACGTACAATTTTTAATTTAATTCAAATAGTTATCGATGGCTAAATCAGTATCTAATTCAATTTTAAACAATTGTCAAATCAGTGACTAAATCAGTGACTAAATCAATGACCAAATCAATGACTAAATCAGTGACTAAATCGATGGCAAAAACTAGAAATATTTAGAGACCAATATAATTTGTTAATAAATATATGGACATGATTTTACTTGTTTATAAAAGATATTTTGCTTGCTTGTAAACAATTTTCTAACCTAGTTATAAATGCTACAAATTTAACTATGTTAAATAACAATAAACTCTAATATATAATATACTAAAAAGTAGTATAAAAATTCAAATTACATGATCTGACATAAAACAAGATCTGGTTTGCTTATGTCAAAACCTCTTTATAACTAGGTGTGGTATTTTGTATTTTTAAATATTTATAAATTTATAAATTATATTGTAATTATATTTATAACTAGGTGTGACATATTATATTGTAATTATTTCCTCTATCCCTTGACTTCTCTCGCTTGAGGAACTAGCATTTTTTAATCACATGTCCTGGTTTATTGCAATGGAAGCATGTGATATTTGTCTTTGGCCTTGACTTTCCTCTTGACTTACTACGATCATTAAATATTTGAGAATGAACATTAAATCTCTGAGAGCGGTTATTAAATTTCTGATAATTTCTATACATATTTCTTCCTCTTGACTCCATAACTAAAACTTCATTTTAAGAAGAGGAGATATCCTTATTGCTACCATTCCTTCTAATTTCTTCATTTAAGAGGCTATCTTTGATCATGTCAAAAGTCAATTTTCCATTAGGAGCGAAGTTACTCAGAGATACCACCAAAGTCTCCCAACTGTCTGGTAATGAGTTAAGCAACAACAATGCTAATAACTCATCATCTAATACAATCTCCACTGTGATCAACTAATTCACCATATTCTGAAAATTGCTCAAGTGCTCTGCCATTGAGGAACCATCCTTGTATTTCAAGTTTACTATCTTCCTAATAAGGAATGCCTTGTTCAAGGAATTTTTAGAATCAAACAGCTCACTTAATCTCTTCCATAAATTGTAAGCAAGAGTCTCACTTGACACAAGATGATAAATAGATTGATCTATCCATTGTCTGATCACACCAATAGTCTTCCTATTTATCTTCTTCCAATCTCCATCAGTTTTACCTATTGGTTTAACACCCTTTTCCTCAATAGGATCATACAGGTCTCTGCAAAATAACAAATCTTCCATGCGATATTTTCATATTCAATAATTTGTAGAATCCAATTTAATCATGGTTCCGACACCATCATTATTTCCTATTTTCAAAGCACAAATCAAAGCCCCTAATCGGAGCTCTGATACTAGTTTAGGGAAGATTTGGTTTAGATTTTGCTTCCGCGCTTGGTTATTTGTTATTTTTGAGATCTTCCTAACAACAAAATATAATCTTTTTATATAATTAAGAATGTCAATTGGTTTATCATTTTTCAAACCTATAATTTCTCTTAAGATATTTAATTATGAAAATAAATCAAATTCATCACTATCCAAAATTATCATGTTTTAAAGATTTTTCAAAGTTTAAGCATTTTTCTTTCAAAAATGCACAATCTAGTGACAATTGGTGGATCTTTAACAAAACTTAGGGGGTGTCAAGATAAAAGGTTAAATATGTTTTTAGTCTATGAACTTTGATGCAAAATTATAATACATTAGTGTCTGAAACTTTGATACATTTTAGTCCCCAAACTTTAAATGAATAGATATAGTACTTTTAACCCAATTAAGTTAATTATTTTTATGTGTCAAACGCGTTTTTCAGCAGATATTGAAACGGGAACATGTTAGGCACCGTAAATAACTCAACTACTAAAAACAAATTTTAATTTCACATCAAAACAAAAATTAAAAAATGAGAAATATATAATTTTTTTTAAAATATCAAATCCATTAAAATTGAATATATATATATATATATATATATATATATATTACTTACGTAGAAAAAAAATCGAGGAAGGGAAGGGGGCGGGGGCATGCCCCCCTATAGGGACACTAAGGTCCGTCCCTGTTAGTGACTTTAATTTTTTGACACTACATAAAAAATAAAAAATATCTTCACATATTTTAAATTGTTCAAATCTACTCTAGAGTGTGGTAATTTCTTTATCTACAATATACAAAAAGTAATATATTTTAAACGATTCTTGAAGAGATTTTACAATTTCATTCTCAATGTTTTAATCAAATTGTTTCTTTGTGCGTCTAATACGGTTTTCCACAAAAATTTAGGTTCTTCTCAATCGATAGTACGTCTCTTTTTCTCTAAAATTAAATTATCTTTTTACAGAAAACCTACTTTGAATTATGCTCCAATTAATCTATTATCCACCAAAAGACTAACCCTTAATCTAATTGATAGTTTTGTAGAAAAATTTCAGTGCCTCGTCAAAATTTACGCAAAAACATTTTGAAACTCGTAAATCAAAAGTACCAAAAAACAAAATTGGACAAAAGACGTATTTCTAATTTTAGTACAAATCCAAAATAGAATAAAAAGTACAACAACACAATTAGAAAGAAAAAACATACTAATCATAAATGAGAATGAAAATTGGTTCACATAGATAATATGAGATTGAAGGAATGTAGTCTATCAAAACCCTAAAAATGACTTTTAGAAGAGAAGAAAGTCACAAAGAGATGAAACGATAAAAGAGAAAAATAGAATTATTATAAGAGAATGAAAATAACTAATCATTCTCTTCGTAAACAAAATTATAATTTACTAAATACAGTTTTAACTCATCAATTATCATTTTTAATACCAATAAAAATTAACATACACTAATAATAATTTAATTAAATTTTATTTGCAAACATAAACTTATAATTAATGTAATAAAACTATATTAGTAATAAAATATTCTTTTGAGACTTTTTTTTTTCTCAAACATAATTTTATAATAAAATTAATAGATGTATATTAGTACAAAAATAGTTTTTCGAGGCTTGTTTTCTTAAAAATAATTTTATAATTAATTAATTAATAGGGAAATATTAGTAGCAATAAACTTGTTTTGAGGTCTTCTTTTGCTGGAAGTCTAAAGCGAGCAACGAGCCAGTCTTGAGTGCAACAAGCTTATAACTCAAATAAATAAATAAATAAAAATCTATTTCTGCTCAAACATACACTAATATTAATACATATTAATACGTTTTTGTCTCTTAACCAAGATTATGCCTTTTGGACATTTCTTAATTTAGTTTGCTTTACCAACTCTTTTTTATGCTATTGTTGAATCCAATTGAGAACTTTGCATAAGTAAAATTAAATATCACTTTACAATATTGATGGCAGAAATTCTAAATTAACTTTTCTCGTGCATATAATTATTTTTTGTATATTTTTTCGCATCTTTTACTGCGTACAACACATTACAAATATGAAAAAAAAATGGTTATACATACCAAAAATAAAATTAACATACAACAATTGTGTTTCATGATACAAATGGTTGGAACCCTTCTGTCAATGCTGTAGTAAAGTATAATTCAATCTTTTTAGAAGAATCAAAGTTGTCTTCTAAACAAGGGTTGAGCAACACATCACTTGGTGAGTGGAAAACCAAATATTGCGAGCTATATTATGTTAGGGATTCTTAGCCTGCAAAAATCACAATTTTTGTGTATATAATTAAGTGGATAACTAAAGAAAAGTATAATAAAAACAAAAAGAATTTTTTTAAAACAAGCTATAGCACAATATAAGCACTATATGTCACACAATTCTACGACAAAATTATTATTATAATAATAATAATAAATATCGTAGACCTATATACTCCTTATTTGTTGTAATAATATATATCAATGATTTTCTTAAAATAATCATTTTCTGGTGATATGATGCATCAATTTATGAGCATGGACTCGATATTTAGTTTCCACTATACAAAGAAAATATAAATATGATTATCATTAACATGACATTTTTTTTAGTTCTTATTCCCATAAACGAAGATAATTAAACAAAAAGTTATATAATTCATTTTTCTTTTTTCAAATATAGATCAGCATAAAAGGAGTAAAATGAATAGGAGTTTATAATGATATGGATGATATATATATATATATATATATATATATATATATATATATATATATATATATATATATATATATATATATATATATATATATATTATATATATAAAATATA